>Ga0075421_100009173_pt1 | contig 12183 bp, 15 predicted proteins | sample SoiMetdeltSBSDD5_FD_75292 | JGI IMG/M metagenome (GOLD analysis project Ga0075421, IMG submission 75292) | Bulk soil microbial communities from a Populus tree surrounding site in Tennessee, USA - Soil MetaG P. deltoides SBSDD5 | ecosystem: Environmental > Terrestrial > Soil > Tree plantation...
GAGTCGATGAGGTGGCCTTCCATCGTGACGGTTTCTTCGACCATGTCGCTATCTTAATCAACCGCCCCGGCCGCCCCGCTTCGCGGAGCGGCCAGGGCGCCGGGGGAGCCTGCGGGGCGCCGGCTAGAAACTCGCTCCTCGGCCCCCCCGGACCCCCCTTGCTACCCTTGAATCGCTGTCGCTTGCGATTGCTACAGTTTCGGTAGCGTCAGCGTCTTCTGGGCCTGGTATTTGCCCTTCTTGTCCGCGTAGGAGACCTCGCAGGGCTCGTCCCCCTCGAAGAAGAGGACCTGGGCGATGCCTTCGTTCGCGTAGATCTTCGCGGGCAGGGGCGTGGTGTTGGAGACCTCGAGGGTGACGATCCCCTCCCACTCCGGCTCGAAGGGGGTCACGTTCACGATGATGCCGCAGCGGGCGTAGGTGGACTTGCCCACGCACACCGTGAGCACGTTGCGCGGGATGCGGAAGTACTCCACCGTGCGCGCGAGGGCGAAGGAGTTGGGCGGGATGATGCAGACGTCGCCCTTGACGTCCACGAACGAGCGCGGGTCGAACTTCTTGGGGTCGATGACCGTCGAGTTGATGTTGGTGAAGATCTTGAACTCGTCCGCGATGCGCACGTCGTAGCCGTAGGACGACACGCCGTAGGAGATCACGCCCTCGCGGACCTGCTTGTCCGAGAACGGCTCGATCATCCGGTGCTCGACGGCCATGCGCCTGATCCAGCGGTCGGATTTGATGGACACCCACACCCCCGTCCGGAGCGGTCACCGGGCTCCGTGAAGCGGCCAAGGATCCTACGGAATCGCGGCGGGCGGCAAGCGGCGCGCCGGCCGGCCTCCGGTCAGCGCCGGAAGAAGGCGAGGACCGCCGTCAGGAGCAGGCTGAGGACCAGCGAGGTCACGAGCGGAAAGTAGAAGGTGAAGTTCCCCTTGCGGTAGACGATGTCGCCGGGCAGGCGGCCCAGGCCCGGGATCCGCCCCCCGAAGGTGAGGAGGAGGCCGACGACGAACAGCACCCCGCCCACCACCAGCAACGTGCGCCCGAGGTCTGCCATGCGCCCATACTAACGCCGCGGATCGACGACGGTGGCGGCGCGGCGCAGGCGATCGATGAGGGCGAGCTTGTCCGGGAATGCGATCTTCGTGATCGTGATGCCGCAGCCGGTGGGCAGGGTGGGAGTGGTGGACTCCCGGCCGTTCACCCAGGCCACGCGGCCTACCGCGGGGGCGCGCCAGCCGTCCGCGAAGACGAGGTCGAAGGCCACGGATTGGCCCATGGGCAGCGGGGGCTCGCAGGCCACGTAGAACCCGCCGACGCTCAGGTTCGTGACGGCGAGCGAGGCCCCCCCCACGTTGCAGCGGACGTCTTCGATCGAGAAGCGATCGGTGCTGCGCATTCGCCCGATTGTAGGGCGAGGGGCGGCGCGGCCAGTTCCCGCGCAATACGTTCCTCCGCGGATCAGTGCGGCCGGTCACCCGGGAGGGGTGTGGCTCGTCACTGCGCCAGGGTTCGCCGCGAAAGGCGTCCGTCGGCTGTCGGCCAGGCGCTCCCGGTCGTACGATGTGTCGCGGTGCCGCCGGAAGGAGGCCGGGTGTGAAGAAGACTTCGGAGTTCGCGGTCGTCCGCACGGAGGAGAGGATGGCGGACGAGCTGGCCGCCCTCCAGGAGGCCTGCTTCCCCACGCTTGCCACCGGGGAGCGCATCCGCGCCGAGCACTATCGCGCGCACGTCCGCGTGTTCCCGGAGGGACAGCACGCGGTGATCGAGACCGCGACCGGCCGCGTCGTCGCCGCCTCCACGGACTTCCGGACCACGGTCGACTTCAGCCACTTCCAGCATCGCTACATGGACGCCGTCGGGAACAACTGGCTGACCACCCATCAGCCCGCCGGCGACTGGCTGTACGGCGCGGACGTCGGCGTCCATCCCGACTTCCGCCGCCGCGGCCTCGCGACCCTGCTCTACGGCGAGCGCCAGGCCTTGTGCCGCCGCCTGCGCCTTCGGGGTCACGTCGAGGGCGCCATGCCGAAGGGCTATCACTTCTTTCGCGAGACGATGCCGATCGAGGCCTACGTCGCGCGCGTCGTGCGCGGGGAGATCGACGACCCGACGCTGACCGTGCAGCTGCGGCGCGGCTACCACGTCTACGGGATGATCCCGGACTACCTCGAGGACCCGTCCAGCGCGAACTACGGGGTTTTCGTGGTCTGGCGGACTGATATCCTGGCCGAGGCGAAGCCCGAGAGGTGACTCATGAGTGATCGACCGTCCTGGCCCGGGCAGGCCTTCGTGGCCGGCGAGTGGCGCAGCGCCGCGCGCACGTTCCCCGTCCGCAATCCCGCCACCGGCGAGACCCTGGCCGAGGTCGCGGACTGCGGGGCGGACGAGGCGCGCCGCGCGCTGGAAGCCGCGGTCGAGGCGTTCCCTCTCTGGAAGAACACGCCGGGCGCGGAACGGTCCCGCATCATGCGCAAGTGGCTCGACCTCATGACCGCCCAGGCGGAGCCGATCGCGAAGACGATGACCCTGGAGATGGGCAAGCCCATCCTGGAGTCGCGGGGCGAGGTGAAGTACGCGGCCTCGTTCGTGGACTTCTACGCCGATGCGGCACGCCGCATCGGAGGCGAGCTGTTGCCGGCGCCGGCGCCCTTCCCCCACAAGCGGCTCCTCGTCCGTCACGAGCCCGTAGGACCCGCCTACGGGATCACGCCCTGGAACTTCCCGGCGGCCATGGTCACGCGCAAGGCCGCGCCCGCCCTGGCCGCGGGCTGCCCGTTCATCCTCAAGCCGGCGGAGCAGTCGCCGCTGACCGCGCTCCTCCTCGCGCAGCTGTGGGAGCAGGCGGGTGGGCCGAAGGGCGTGTTCCAGGTCCTGCCCGCTCTCGATCCGGTGCCTCTCTCGCAGGTCCTCATCTCCGATCCGCGCATCCGGAAGCTGACCTTCACCGGCTCGACGGACGTGGGCCGGCTCTTGTATTCGCAGGCCGCGCAGACCTTGAAGCGGGTCTCGCTCGAGCTGGGCGGCAACGCGCCGTTCCTCGTCTTCGAGGACGCGGACATGGAGAAGGCGGCCAAGGAAGTCATGCTCTCGAAGTTCCGCAACACCGGCCAGACCTGCATCTGCACGAACCGCGTCCTCGTGCAGGATTCGATACGACCCCGGTTCACGGAGGCCTTTGCGGACCTCACGGCGTCGCTGAAGGTCGGCGACCCCATGCTGGAGGAGACGCAGATCGGTCCCCTGGTGGACCAGCAGGGATACGCGAAGGTGAAGGCCGCGGTCGACGATGCGGTGGCCAAGGGGGCGAAGGTGCGGGTCGGCGGCGAGCCGCGGGGCGGGCTCTTCTACGCGCCCACCGTGCTCACCGACGTGCGGCGCGGGATGAAGGTTCTGGACGAGGAGACCTTCGGGCCCGTCGCTCCGGTGGCCGCCTTCCGCGACGAAGCGGAGGCCATCGCCATCGCGAATGCGACCGGGTACGGCCTGGCCGGGTACATATGGACGCGCGATCTCGGTCGCGCCTTCCGTGTCTCGGAAGCGCTGGAATACGGCCTCGTCGGAGTCAACGACGGCGTGCCCTCGGCCATGGCCCCCCACGCGCCCTTCGGCGGCATGAAGGATTCCGGGGTGGGGCGCGAAGGCGGGCCCTGGGGCCTGGACGAGTACCTCGAGGTCAAGCTCGTGTCGATGGGGCTCGTCTAGGCCGCGTCTTCCCTATAGGTCTTTTCGAAAGCACCTAATGAGGCCAACCTCGGTGAACCCGAGGGCGCGGTGCGCGGCCGCGCTCTCTTCATTGTCCGCCTCCGCATCCGAAGCGAATTCGGTGCACCCCACGGAACGTGCCCACGCTTCCGCGGCCGCGACCAGCTTCCGGCCGACGCCGCGGCGCCTCGCGTCAGGACTGACGAACCAACCCTCGAGGAAGCCGACGCGGTCGGTCTGGCAGCCTTCGGCGTAGGGCCGAATGGACACCTCGGCGAACCCCACGAGGCCTGACCGATCCTCGGCGACGAGTATCGGAGCGGCCTGAGGACCCGCGAAGAACCGCTCGAGCTCCTGTCGATGCTGGGCCTCCGAGCCGTCCGGCCAGAGCACGTGACGGAGCCGCGCCAAGCCACCAACATCGGCAGGAGCGCCGTGCCTCACCGTGACGGCGTTCGTGCGACCTCTCACCACGCCCGGCAGGCGTTCTCCCGCACCATCGGCTGGCCCGCCTTGCAGGAGAAGGCCTTCTGGAACTCCTCCATGTTCGCGATGGTGCCGATGACGCGGAACCGGCCCGGCGAGTGCGGATCGGTCTGGGCGAGCTGACGGGCCGACTGCTCGGTCACGTTCTGGCACCACACGTTGGCGAAGCCGAGGAAGAAGCGCTGCTCGGGCGTGAAGCCGTCGATGGTCGTGCGCTCCTTGCCCTCCAGCGACTTCTGCAGCGCGCGGAAGGCCACGCGGGCGCCGCCGTTGTCCGCGGTGTTCTCGCCCAGGGTGAGGCGGCCGTTCAGGTGCACGTCGCCGTTGACGGGGTCCGTCACGCTGACGAAGCCGTCGTACTCCTTGGCGATGCAGTCCGTGCGCTCCTTGAAGGCGGCGAGGTCCTCCGCCGTCCACCAGTTCTCGAAGTTGCCCTCGGCGTCGAACTTGCTGCCCTGGTCGTCGAACCCGTGCGTGTACTCATGGCCGATGACCACGCCGATCCCTCCGAAGTTCACCGCGTCGTCCATCGTGCGATCGAAGAACGGCGGCTGGAGGATACCGGCCGGGAAGACGATCTCGTTGTTGGCGGAGTTGTAGTACGCGTTGACGGTCGGCGGGGTCATGCCCCAGAGGGTCCGGTCCGTCGGCTTGTCGATGCGCGCGTAGGCGCGCCTGGTTTCGAACACCTGGGCGCGCCGTGAGTTGCCGAAGTAATCGTCGCGCCGGACGGTGACGGAGGCGTAGTCCTTCCACTTGTCGGGATAGCCGACCTTGCCCGTGTTGAACGCCTTCAGCTTGGCCAGCGCCTTCTCCTTGGTCGCGGGCGTCATCCAGGGCAGGCTCGTGATGTCCTCGCGCAAGGCCGCGGTGAGGGCCTCGATCATCTTGTTCATGCGCGCCTTGCCGTCGGCGCCGAACGTCCTCTCCACGTAGATCCGTCCCAGGGCGTCGCCCAGGTCCCGGTCGGTGGCCTGCACGCAGCGCTTCCAGCGCGGCTCCATTTCCTTCGCGCCGTTGAGGTACTGGCGGTTGAACCGGAAGTCCTGCTCGACGAAGGCGGCGCCGAGGTAGGGCGCGGCCGCCCGCACGACGTGCCAGCGGAGATACGTCTTCCAGTCCGCGATGGGCGTCGACTGCACGACCGCGTTGCCGTCCTGGAAGAAGGGCCGGCTGCGCACGTTGAGGCGGGTGAAGCGCGGGGCGCCGGTGGCGGCCAGATAGGTGTCCCAGTCGAAGGCGGGCGCCATCTGCTTGAGCTCGGCCACGGTCATGGGGTTGTCGCGGTTCTTGGGGTCGCGCATGGCGACGCGGTCGAGGGTCGCCCTGGCCAACCCGGTTTCGATGCGCAGGACGGTCTGCGCGTCGGCCTTCGCCTGGTCCGCGCTCTCGCCGATGAGCTGCAGCATCCGCGTGACGTGCTCGACGTAGCGCTCGCGCTTCTCCTTCGACTTGGCGTCGTCCTTCAGGTAGTCGTCGCGATCGGGGAGGCCCAGCCCGCCCTGGCTCAGGTTGGCGACGGTCTGTTTGGAGTCGTGCAGGTCGGGCGCGGCGCCGAAGTTGAACAGCGTGGGGAGCGCGGCCGCATCGTTCTCGCCCAGCCGGCGGAACAGGTCTTCCTTGGAGGCGATCGCGTCCACGCTCTTCAGGACGGGATCGATCGGCCGGGTCCCCTGCTTCTCGATCCCCGACTCGTCCATGCAGGCGGCGTAGTAGTCCCCCACCTGCGCTTCGATGGGCGTGCGCCCGGGCCGCGGCGCCTTCACCTGCTCGAGCATGTCGTGCAGGGCGTTCCGGTTCCGGTCCGCCAGCTCGTTGAAGCGGCCCCACCGCGTCTGGTCGGGAGGGATGGGGTTGGCCTTGCGCCAGCCGCCGCAGGCGAACTGGTAGAAGTCCACGCAGGGATCGACGGACTTGTCGAGGGCGCTGATCTCGAACCCGCCCTCCGACTTCGCGGCCGCCGGCGGGTCGGCCGCGCCCGCGCTGGGCTTGGTGTCGCCGGCGTATCCGGCCGCGGCACACGAGATGGACAGCACCGTCGTGAGCAGCTTTCTCATGGGCGGGACCTCTCCAGGAAAGACGATCGTTCCCCTCGATCGACGTTTTAGACCGGGAGCGGCTCCCGCGCCAGGGGAGGCGCACCGATTCTCGGGAGTTCAACGGTCTGGGCTCACCGAAACGCGTCGGCGTGATCGGTGGCCCACTGGCGGAAGGTGCGAGCCGGAGATCCGGTGATCTCGGCCACGGTGGATGTCACGAATGCGGGGCGCCCGAGAGTCGCGCGCCAGGCGCTGAGCAGCATGTCCACGACCGGAGGCGGCCAGGTACCGGCCGTCTCCCGCCGGAACTCGTCCGGCGAGAGGTCGTGGAACCGAATCCGGCGCCCGAGGACGGCCCCGATGACGCCGACCTGCTCGGCCTGGCTCAACGACTCGGGGCCGGTGAGGACGTAGTCCCCTCCCTCGTGTCCGTTCTCGTAGAGCGCGCGCGCCGCCACCGCCGCGATGTCGCGCTCGTCGATGGGTGCGGTCTCGGCCGCGCCGTAGGGCCACCGGACGGTATCGCCTTGCCGGATCTGCGGCGCCCACCACATCCGCGTGTTCGAAGCGAACATCCCCGGCCGGACGATCGTCGAGGCCATGCCACTGGCCGCGATCAGGCGCTCGAGGTCGGCGTGGAACACGGCCATGGGGTTCGGCTGCTGGAAGAACGGGTGCGGCGTTCGGTGCGGCGAGGAGAGGAGGACGACGCGCGGGACGTGCGACGCGAGACGCTCGATGACGGCGGGAGCGGTGGCCGGCGGCGCCGTCCACACGAGGAAAGCCGCGCTCACGTCGTCCAACGCGGCGTCGAGCGACTCGGGCTTCGTGAAGTCGCCCGACACGACCTCGACCGTCGGCGGCAGCTGCGCCTCGGCGGGCCGGCGCGTGAGCGCGCGCACGGGCACGCCCGCGGCCAGCAGCTGGGCGACCACCTCGCGGCCGACCCGGCCGGTGGCTCCGGTGACGAGGACAGGCTTCACGCCCGCACGCGTCGTCACGTTCGGCGCGCGTGCGCGTCCATCCAGCGCCGATCCGCAAGGACGACGGACGTTTCGATCTGCCGGGGCGGGATCGACCAGTACGTGCGGAGCAGGCGATCCTTGTCGGTCTGCGAAACGACCGTGTATCCGTTCCGTTGGTAGAAGTCGATGGCCCACGACGCACTCGCCCAGGTGCCGATCAAGATAGGCTTGCCCGCGAGGCCTTCCACATGACGGAGGAGCCTCGTTCCCACTCCCTTCCTCTGGAGATTGGGCGCGGTATACGCGTGGCGCACCAGCGCGACGTCGCCCTTGTCCTGAATGCCCATGACGCCCAGCACGCCCCCTTCTTCCTCCACCACCCAGAAGACGACGCCGGCGTTCATCTCTCGCTCCAATTCATCCGCGGGCATGTAGGGTTCGTGCCACCGGTCGGCCGGTATCACTCCCCGGTAGGCCTGCGCGGCGTCGTTGATGATGGCCAGGATGGCCGGCCGATCCGAATCCACGGCTTGTCGTATGAGCATGGTTGCTTCCTGGATGACCTCCTCCTAGAGCGCTCGCACGTCGGCTGCGAATGCGAGGCCGATGAGGCGCCCGGCGGACAGGCCGAGACCGACCGCGGCACCTCCGTACCACGTGGCCAGGTGCGAGACATTCTTGTTGCGGCGTTCGCCCGCACGGCCAAACCATTCCATGACGCCACCGAGAACGACGGGCGTCAACACCAGGCTCTGCCCGGGGAACAGCCTTGTCGTCAGCAACCGCTCCGGCGCGACGATGATCGTCAGCCCACCGACCAGGGCGCTGCAACCCAGGAGCCAGACGATCGCCACCCCGCGCGCGCTCTTGTCTTCATCGAGGCCGTGAGTGATCTCGAGGATCATCTCCACGAGGATCGTCCCGAAGATGTAGGTGATGAACTCGAGAATGAGCCAGAGGAGAAACATCTAGGCCCGCGCGGGCGGCGCCTCGCGGTGCGGTCCGATGTGGAAGCGCAGGCCCGTGATTGCGCCATCCAGATACATGAGGGGCCGGTAGAGGTAGTAGAGCCAAGGAGAGCCGGAAGGGACGATGAGATACGGTCGACGGTCTCGGGCCCACACCTCCACGCAGCGCGCGCGCAAGACGAGGTAGGAACCCGCGTACAGGGCCAGCACGACAATGACGATCGAGATCGAACGCTTCGTCACCGCACCTCGCCGAGCCTAACCGCACAACTACCTGCCGGCGGCATCGCTGAACTCGACAACCACGGCCCGGTGATCCGAAGGCACGGCCTGGGTCCTGGACGTTGTCGCCCTGAGGTCCGAGGTCGCCCAGCACTGGTCGATTCGCGCTGCGGGGAGCCAGACGGGAAACGTGCCACCGTACGTCGGTCTCGACCACATGTCCTGAAAGCGTGAATCCAAGTCCACTTCGACAGGTAGCGCATTCAGGTCACCACAGAGCACCACTCGTTGTTCGCCCGCCAGCAACCGGCGTAGCGCAGCAAACTGGCCGCGACGTTGGGTCCCCGTGTACCAGGCGTTTCCGGAAAGGGCGGCAATCGTGTGAGGCAGCGCGAGCCGAACGTTGACGAGGACGAGTCGGCCATACGCCGGATGCTCGGCAACCATCATCTGCGGCGGCTGCCACGGCCCCGGCCACGCCACCGGCTTGGGCGTGAGCGGCCACCGGCTCAGAAGGCACTGATCGCTTCCATCCTTGGCCAGCAGCCCGAGAACCCGGCCCGCTTCGGCACAGGGCACGGCCGTTTCCTGCATGAAGACGATATCCGGCCGCAGCGGTTGCAGCTCCTGCGCCACCTGAAGAGGCCTCGTATCGACGTTCACGGTCACGATCCGAACCCCCGCACCCTCGGCCGCAGGCCGGGTCGACAGGATGTCGGCAACCTTCAGGAGGGCCGGAGTACCCACCAGCAGGCACCAGAACGCGATTCGGAGTCGCTTGCGCATCCCTTCCACGCCTCACTTCACGCTCTTCTCGATGTGCGCCATCACCAGGGACGCCAGGTCTTCGGCTCGCTCGAAGAATTCCTGATCCAGCTTCTCCAGGTCGCTGGGATCCGCGGTCGGAGCAAGCGCGGCGGTCAACCACCGGGCCGTCCGCTTGGCGCCGATCGTCGACAGGTGCCCCAAGGCCTCCCTGGCCCGCGCCTCGCCCTTGTTGTCGAGATACTGACCGAATCCGCCGTTGTTGATGTCCGCCTCGAGCTCACCAATCAACAGAACCATCCGGTCGTGCGGGGAGAGCGCTGACGCTTCCGGATCGATGCTCTGGTATCGCTTGTAGAACTCGGCCTGCAGTCTTGCCGCACGCTTCTGGGCCTTGGTACCCCATGGCCTGCCTTCGCGGTACGACAACGCCGCCACCACCGGATGCTCACCGCCGGTGAACCAGATCTCGAGCACGCGTGGCCGGGGGATCTTGACGCGCCACATGCACGGTAGAGCGTCGAGGCGCTCCAGGACGTAGCCACTATCGGCGAGCGACTCGACGAGTTTCTCACCGCCGGTTCGCCCGCCTTCGCGCAACGCGGCCATCAGGAGGCTCTCGATCGCGCGCTGCGGCGCTTCTGCCTCGGACGTGCCCGGGGTGCAGGTGAGGAGTCGGCCCATCAGTGCCGGCAGCGATTGGTCCACCACATCCCGCGGCCAACAAAAGAGGCCCTCCGCTGCACTGGCCGCCTCGATGGCAAGCTCCGCGTCGAAGAGGCCGCGGCGAATCACTTCATCCCAAAAGGCCGCTCCGCCTGCGGCCGCGATCGGGATGACATAGCTCTCTGGTCGCCCCATCGTAAAGACGTATATCCCGTCCGAGAGGTCCGGACCCTCTGCTTTGAAGCAGACACGCGAGATGGAGTTCCACTCGAACTCTGCATACAAAGGATCACGCCCCGGCGCGGCGACATCGAGAGTGATCTTGTCGCCTTCCCAAGACACGCGAAACCACTCGTCGAGGGTCATCTGCGGAGCTCATGCCAGGCAAAAAAGAAGAAGGCGACGAGCATGAGGATCATGAGGACCCCGACGAAGACCATGTCCCAGGTGACTCCGCGCTCGAGAACGGCGTCGCCCGGATTGGCCGGATTGACATAGCAGACCGTCCTCGTGCCCGGCGCCAGTCGGGCGACGATGCGTCTCTTCCCCCGATATCCGGCCGTGGCGCCCACGGTGAAGCTGTAGCGGCTGCCAAGATACACGCGGCCGGCGGCCTCGAACCGATACGCCACGAGAATCCGGTAGACGCCGGATTCGGTGGCGTCTTCCTCGACGGAGCTGGAAAGGATGACGCAGGGGGTGGCGCGCCACAGCTTTGCCCGGCGGACCCTTCGCAGGGGAAGGATGGAAACGAAATAGAGGATCGCCGAAAGGAACGAGAACCCGACCAGGTAGCCAGCAAGACCGATCAACTAGCTCACACCACCGGCGGCGCTGGGATGTCCGGCCGACGCCTGGCTCGCCTCAGCGTCGCCGTCCGTAACCATCGGACCTCAGCAAAGGCCACCTTTGCGGCGAGACACGCCGGGCGACCCTAGCGTGAGGGCTTGTGGCGACGACTGAAGGTCGTCGACACGAGTTCGTTCAGCTTTACCTCGGAGAACCGGACGTAGCTCCCTTCGCCGCTCTCCGCCACGAGTTTGCGAAGCTACGCTACTACCACGCTCGATGGTAGTGCCCCCATGCAACCAGAGTAGCCGTCCACAGTGCGGCGCTAACCAACATGGTTGCGGCGAATCGCTTGGCCGTCAGCTTCGCCACTGCTGCCGCCACGCCAACCACCCAACCGAGAAAGAGACCAACATGACCGGTGCTTCCCTGTCCAAGCGGGCCAAGGAAGCCGAGTCCGGGTATGAAACCGATAACGCCGAGCAACAGCGCAGCTGTGAGTGGGAAGACGAGATAGGGGTCGCGTCGCGCTCGCTCCACCCTTACCTTCCTGGTCCGTCCAACACCGAGATCAGCGAGCCTCCATTCCAGCCGTGGCTCGTCTGCTGCCTCTCGCTGCTGGACCGCTCACATTCACCACCACGTGCGCCTGCGATAGTCGCGGTATGCGTCGCCAAAGGCTTGCTCAAGGATCCTGGCCTCGCGGCGTGCTTGCGAAGCCTGAACGGCGACGAGACCTGCCCAGATGACGAGCAGCCATTGCTGACGCGCCATGATGATTACTCCCAGGAGCGCCAGGTCCAGGAACGCGTACATGGGATGCGGAATCCTCGCGTAGAGCCCCTCCGTGACCAGCCCCTTCGCCTGCGGCGTGATGGCGAACGCTCTTCCACGTTGTCGCCGCGCCAATCCGAGGAGCGGTATCCCAATCATCAGAAGAAGGCCTCCCGTGAGCAGCGCCTGTCGCCTCGTCCCCTGCTGGATGAGCAAGAACGCACTCACACCGAGCACCACGACAGCCGTCACCACACCGGCACCACGCATGGACTGTCAGCCAATGAATGGCCTGCCGTCCAGGTACGAGGAGCACCCTATCCATCCCCCGACTCGCGCGCCCTGGCCGGCACTCGGCCAAACACGACTCCGAGGACCATGCCGAGGCCAATGAGAGCGAGCCCCTTCGTGGGCTGGCCGAACACGAAGTAGACGCCCGAGAGAAGGCAGGCCACCGCCGCGATTCCACCGGTGACGCGGATTGCGAGGAGAACAACTCCGCCAGCGCTCATGTTGTTCAGCCGCGCCAGCCGTCGATGCTCCTCGTGATCATTCGTTCTTGTGCCGCCGGCGCCTCATGGCTGCGATGGCGGCCTTGGCCAACTGTTCTTGACACTTTCGTCGACGCCGTGCTCATTCGGGTGTGGATGGCTTGTCGATGAGCAGGGAGTCGGTCAGTGGATGGAAGGCACCGACACCACCATCATCGAGCGCGAAGAGCACTCGGACCAAGCCGCCTGGCTGGTCGTCCCACACAGGTTCAACGCTTGCTTGATACCAGGTCCCTTGTGCGGTCGTGAATGA
>Ga0075421_100009175_pt1 | contig 12181 bp, 13 predicted proteins | sample SoiMetdeltSBSDD5_FD_75292 | JGI IMG/M metagenome (GOLD analysis project Ga0075421, IMG submission 75292) | Bulk soil microbial communities from a Populus tree surrounding site in Tennessee, USA - Soil MetaG P. deltoides SBSDD5 | ecosystem: Environmental > Terrestrial > Soil > Tree plantation...
CGAGGGCGAGGCCGTTCGGGCGCGTCGAACGAACCGCCGGCTGCGCGGCCTCCTCGTCGGCGTCGCGGTGCTGCTCGTGGCGTCGCTCGTGATCGGCGATCTGGCGCTCAGCCAACGAGATCGAGCGACCGACGCGCTGACGCTCGCGGACGCCGGACGCCTGGCCTCCCGTTCGCGTCTGGAAGCCGATCCCCAGCTGGCGCTGCTGATGGCGCGGGAAGCCGTGAACATCCACGATTCGCCGCAGACGCGGAGCGCCCTGTTCGCAGCGCTGCAACGCACGCCGGCGATCACGGATCGAATCTATCCACCCGGCGAGCCTTCAGCGGCCGGCGGCGAGAAGCAATGGATCGCGATCTCTCCGGACGGGAGCACGCTCGCGATCGGCGACGCCGGACCGATGGTCGAGGTTTTCGATGCGGTGCAGAAGGTGCCGATCGGCCCGGTCGACGTGAGATCCGGAACCGAACGTGCGGCGTTCAGCCCGGATGGGAAGACGCTCGCCGTCGTGACGTCGACCGGGGACCTCGTGTCGATCGACGTCGCGACCCGAGCCGAACGCGATCGCGTTCGGGCGGAGGCCCGCGTCGACGCGATCGCGTTCGACCCCGGTGGCAGCGTGCTGCTCACCGCGGAGCACGACGCCGACCTGCGGGAGTTCCTCGTGCCCCGCGACCCGGTCACGCTCGAGCCTACGGGTCGAAGGATCCCCACGCCCGGGAGGGGCGGAGCGGTCTTCCCCGATATCAGCCGGCCGCTCTCGGCGTTCGCGATGGCGTTCGCCGCCGACGGCAGCGGGCTCGTGACGACGCGCGACGAGGGACCCACCCTGCTGTGGGACCCTGGCCTGACCACGTTTCGTCGCTACGCAATCGGTGGCCAAGCGGTGGCGGTTGACCCGGACGGCGGCGTCGCGGCCCTCCTCGTGAACCGCGACAGGAAGAACGAGGGGAACGTCTCCTTCCTGAACCTCCGATCCGGGGACGTGCGGACCGGGTCGGCCGGACATCACGGTGGGTACAAGACGAAGTACGAGGCTGTCGGCGTCATCTTCACCCCCGACGGACGCTCCGTGATCACGGCTGGGAACGACTCGCGACTCCTGATCTGGGACGTGGCGACCACCTCGGTGCGAACGGCGCTGGCCCAGACCGGGGATCTACCGCTCCGGGGCCCCGTGCTCTCGGCGGACGGCACAACCGCGTACACGACCGATCGAAACCGGGACGTCGTCGCGTGGGATCTGTCGGGCAACGACCGCCTCGATCGACCCTTCACCGCCGGGACGGGGTTCCGGCAGTGGCCATGGTTTGCGATGAGCCCCGACGGTCGACTGCTCGCGGTGGCCAGCTCGCCAGGGCATGGGCGCGACGGAATCTGGCTGATCGACCCCTCGGATCTCCACGTCGTCCGTCGCATCACGCAACGGCTGAACGGCGCCTCGACACCGCTCGCGTTCAGCCCCGACTCGTCGACCCTCGCGGTCGGCTCCTGGAACCCCCGTCGAAGCGACGTACGGCTGTGGGACGTCGCCACGGGGAGGATGACGGCGATCTTCCCGTTACCCCGCCGCGGCGGCGAGCCCGAGCGCCTGGTCGCGTTGGCGTTCAGCCCGGACGGCAGCATGCTGGTGGGCGGCGGTGGCCCCGTGCATCGGGGATCGGTCTACGTCTGGAAGCCGGGGACGCCGAAGCCCGCAAAACGGTTCCGAACTCGCGGCACCGTCGAAGAGTTGGACTTCACCCCGGATGGTTCGCAGGTCGTTGCCTCGACGGGGTGGGACGACGGCGGTTACTTCGTGATCTGGGACACGACCACGCAGCGGATCGTGCAGACGATTCACGCCGACGACGCGGGCGTCTTGTCGGCCGACGTCTCGACCGACGCGCGGACCCTGATCACCGGCGGCCAGACCGGCATCGTGCGCCTTTGGGACCTGCAGGAGGGAACGCCGCTGGGCGCGCCGCTGACCGGCCTCACGGGGTTCGCCGACACCGTCGATCTGGCGCCCGACGGGCGCACCGCCGTCGGCGCGGACGCGGCCGGCAACGTACTGCTTTGGGACGTGCCGACCCGGTCGACGATCGGCGACGCGTTCCCGGGTCCGAGGGCAGGCCGAACCACCGCAGCCCTGTTCACCCCCGACGGCCGCAGCGTCGTGGTGATCTCTGACACCGGCGACGGGTGGGTCTGGGACGTCGATCCGTCGCACTGGCTGGAACGTTCGTGCGCAGTGGCCGGACGGAGCTTCACTCCGCAGGAGTGGCAGGAGTTCCTGCCCGACAGGCCGTACCACGCGACCTGCGGCTCCTGACGGATCCTCGGAGTCGCAGTCCTTCCGCAGCCGTTTCGCACCCATTCCGCAGCAGTCCCGGAGCACCCTCCGCGACGGAGCGGGCGAACGATCCGCCCGACGGAGGGAGGGTGGTCATGTCCATCCAGGCGACCGGTGCAGGGAAGCGTTTCCGCGTGAGCCCCGCCCTCGCGTTGGCTCTCGCGGTCGCAGCCGTCGTGCTGGCGACGCAGGCGAGCTCGATCTGGTCGACGAGGAACGAGCCGCAGGTCCGGCCAGGGCCAGCGATCGTCGTTCCGGCCACTCACGTGGGCTCGGTGAACAGCGTCCACATCGGGCCCCATTGTCGGCCCAAGTACGGATGCGACAACGATGCAGGCGCAGCCGAGAAGCCTTAGTTCCTTGAGGAGGGCAAGATGGTCAAGCTTCGGCCTCAGGCCACTCACGTTGTCCTCGTTCTGCTGGCAGCCACGTCCTCCGTCTCGGCGCTTGATGTGCTCGTGGGCGGCCATGCGGCACTCGCCGGCCCGCTGAGCTGCGGCGACACGATCACGGTCGACACAGTGCTCGCTGCCGACCTTCGGGATTGCCCAAGCAACGGCATCGTGATCGGGGCCGACGACATCACCCTCGATCTGAACGGCCACACGATCGACGGCGACAACGCGTTGGTGGACTCGTGCCCGGAGGACGAGTTCTGCGACGTTGGGGTAGCCAACGATGGTCACGATGGCGTCACCATCACCGGTGGCGACATCCGCGAGTTCGCTTTCGGCGTGTTCGTCTTCGCGGCGAGAGGGAATGACCTGAGCGACCTCTCCGCCGCCGAACACGTCTTTGGCGGCATCCTCCTGGTCGACGTTGCTCGGAGCCGCGTGCGAAGGAGCGCATCCGTCGGAAACGCGGGTCCCGATAGCGGCGTCGGCATAACGCTGTTCGAGTCCCACAACAACCGGATCGCGCACAATCGATCGTCTGGCAACGCCGAACTCGGCATCCACCTGATCCAATCCAACCGCAACTATGTCGGGAACAACGTGGTACGCCGCAACCCAGAGGATGGGATCATCCTGGAAGGCGATGGCAACATGATCGTGGGCAATCGCTTAGTGGGAAACAGTATCGGAGTCACCATCTTCACGGACGGCGGACACGCGGTTGGCAATGTCGTGCGGCTCAACTATGTGCGTCGCGCTCCCCGCGGCGGGATATACGTCGACCGGGTGCCTGAGCGCACCGTCCTCAAGCGCAACCACGTCTTCCGTACGGGAGGCCACGGGATCCTCGTAGGCAGTCCCACAACGAGAGTGACCCGTAACGAGACCAGGTACAACCACCGTCTCGGCATCAAGGCGGTCACGGGTGTGATCGACGGCGGCGGCAATCAGGCCAGCGGAAACGGGGATCCACGTCAATGCGTAAACATCGTGTGTAGCTAGTCCAGCCCGTCTCGCTCCGGCGGCATTCGTGCACGCTCGTTCACGACAGCTGGATCTCACCTGACGCCGAGCGGCTCACGCCACCCGCGTGAACGTCACATGCGTCACTCCGCTTTGCGAGGAGGCAGCCTCGACCTGATAGTCCTTCTCGAGGCTCTCCAGCCCCTCCCACAGGCGCGCGCCTCGGCCGAGCAGGACCGGGACGACCACGATGTGGAGGTGGTCGACGAGCCCGGCAGCGAGGAAGTCGCGGATCACGGTGGCGCCTCCACCGAGGCGCAGGTCCTGCCCGTCCGCAGCCTCCCGAGCGGTCTCGAGCGCCTCGGCGGGCGACACGTCGAGGAAGTGGAACGTCGTGCCGCCCTCCATCTCGATCGATGGGCGCGGGTGATGGGTGAGGACGAAGACCGGTGTGTGGAACGGCGGGTCGGGACCCCACCAGCCCTTCCACTCCGGGTCCTCGTGCCATCCGGGGTAGCCGAACTTCCCGGCACCCATGATCTCGGCGCCGATCCCCGGGTCGTGCAGCCGCACGAAGGCGTCGTCGAGGCCGCGGGTGCCGCCGGGCTCGCCGTCCTTCTCGCGCCACCACCGGGTCGCGAGCATCCATTCGTGCAGTCGTTCGCCGGCGTGGCCGAACGGAGCGTCGTGGCTCTGAGGTTCGCCGGCGCCGAAGCCGTCGAGCGAGATCGAGAAGTTGTGGACGCGGACGAGTGACACGACGACCTCCCTCAGGGATCCGGGTTCAACCGACGCCTGCCGGATGAGGTGGGGCTGGGCGACATGACGAAGGAGCTCGAGGGAGCTTGAGCGCCCTAGGCCGCATCGGCCGCCCGCTGGAGCTCGGCGACATCGATCTTGCCCATCTTGAGCATCGCCTCCATGGCGCGGCGCGCACGCTCCGGATCGGGATCTCCGACCAGCTCGTTCAGCTGGCGAGGCACGATCTGCCACGACAACCCGAATCGGTCCTTGAGCCATCCGCACGGACCCGGCTCGCCGCCGTGCGCCGTGAGGGCTTGCCACAGCCGGTCGACCTCGGCCTGGTCCTCGCACTCGATCACGAACGACACCGCCTCGTTGAAGTGGAAATCCGGCCCGCCGTTGAGACCCTGGAAGTGCTGGCCTTCCAGCGTGAAGTCGACCGTCAGAACCATCCCGGCCGGCCCGCTGGGCGTGTCGGCGGGTGAACGCCAGACCTTGTCGACGTGGCTGTCGGGCAGCAGGCTCGTGTAGAACGTGGCCGCCTCTTCAGCCTCGCCGTCGAACCAGAGGCAGGGGTAGGGGGTCCGCATCGCGTCCTCCTTCGAGAGCGCCGCTTCGTGATGACCTCGTCACAGGGTAAGACGCCAGAGGCGCATCGAACTCATCGACCGATCATCGGCGCGGCCGCGCGGCGGATGCGAGAGAATCCGCACCGCGTCGGCCGTCGGCCGGCGGCGGCACCAGGAACCCGACGATGCCCTACTCGACGAATCCGACCGACGGCGTTCGCACCTACTTCGAGGACACGGGCGGGGATCGGCAGCCGGTGCTCGTCTACCCGGGCTTCACGGATCCCCTCGAGTACGCGAGGTCGTCACCGCTCACGCAGGGACTCCGCGATGAGTTCCGCCTCGTCTTCGCCGACCATCGGGGCCATGGTCGAAGCGACAAGCCGCACGACGTCTCCTCGTACGCGCTCACGACGCGGGTGGCGGACGCGGTCGCCGTCCTGGATGAGCTCGGGATCGGACGAGCGCACTACCTCGGGTTCTCGTGGGGAGCTCGACTCGGGTTCGCGATCGGTGAGCACGCGCCGGATCGGGTGCGGTCCCTCGTCCTGTGCGGCAACCAGCCGTACGCGTGGCCGCTCGACGGGCCGCTGTTCCGTGGGATCCGCGACGCGGTGACGGCCGGGAAGGCGCGCGGGATGACCGCGTTCGTCGAGACGTGGGAGTCCTCGATCGGCGTGCGGTTCCCCGAGCCGGAGCGGTCGTGGATCCTCGAGAACGACCCGCTCGCCCTCGTCGCCGCGCTCGGGTCCATCCGAGCGGAGGGGACGGTGTCGCCGGACCTCACGAGGTGGAGGGTTCCGTGTCTCATCTACGCCGGGGAGGACGACGAGATGCACGAGAACGCGGCCCGCGCGGCGAGCGAGATCCCGAACGCGACGTTCGTCTCACTCCCGGGCCACACGCACTTCTCGGCCGAGCGCGTCGTGGGGGAGCTCCTGCCGCACGTGGTGGAGCTGTTCCGCGCCGCCGGCGCCTGAGGCGGGCTCGATCACGAACCTCGTTCGAGCCACGTCCCGCCGCGCATGAGCAGCCGGCCCTCGAGCTCGTTCGCCTCCCGCCACGCCTGAACCTCGTGCGGCGTGATCCGCAGGTACACGTACTCCTCGGCGAGCTCGCGTGGGTCGAACCCGGCAGCCGCCGCGTGCGCCTCCTCGAGCTCGGGATCGGTCCCGAGTGCCACCGCCTCGACCCGGCCCTCGACGATCACGACGTCGCGGGTCTCGCCGAGCGCCACCCGCGCCCAGCCGGCACGGATCAGGTTCCTCGCGGTCACGCTCCTCCGAGGCGTGGCGATCGTCAGGTTCGCGCCGTCCCACTGGAACGAGAGGGGCACGAGGTAGGCCTCGCCGACGTCGTTCGCCGAGGCCACCCAGAGGTCGACGTCATCGCGCAGCCGCTCCTGGGTGTCGGCGATCCGCCGGGAGCGCGTGCGCGCCGGCTCCGGACGTGCCTCGTCCGGAGCCGACTCCCGATCGCTGCGTTCGGGTTCGATCACGCCTCCCGGATCTCGGGACCCGGGGTGAACTGTACGAGCTCCTCCCGGTCCGAACCGCCCGAGATGCCGACCGCGAGCACGACGCCGACCCCCTCGGCGTAGAACTTGTACTCCAGGACGCGCGGCTGCAGCGGCGTGGTGTCCTTCGTCACGACGACGTCGCCGAAGTGCCCGAACGGCACCTGCGCCTGCTCGTCGAGGCTCGCGATCTCGCCCCGGTCCTCGGCCTCGCCTGCGTAGCACTCCTGGCGGTACGAGAGACCGACCTGCCGGTCCGCGGGCATGACCACGCCCGCCATTGCTCCGTCGACCCCGTGCTCCCACGATCCCTCGGTCGAGACGACCTCGCCGTCCTCGTACTCCTTCGTGTTCTCGCCCAGGTACCAGACGTTGCCGCAGCCGTCCTGCGCGTACCAGTCGAACGTGTTCTCGACGAGCGCCCCTCGTTCGGTCACCTTGTCGTGCACGACGGTCGCCGCGATGCCCTCGATCGGCCGCGTGCGATCGGTCACCGTGACGGTCACCCGTTGCCGAGCGCCTTCGGCATCGGTCTCGCGATAGACCCACCGAGACCCGGGAAGGAACGGCAGGAACGGGTTGTCGATGCGATCGACGAAGTCCGCCGGATCGGGGGTCACCGGCTCGCTCCCCTGCGGGAGCGTGACGGGACACGCGCCCGCGGAAGCGACCCCTGCCTGCAGCGAGCCGGCGGCGGCGAGGAGCGCCATCCCGAGCGTCGCGGCCCAGCGGGACTTCTTCGTATCGGTCGCCCGACCCGAGGCGTCACTCATCTCCGGACCCGTCCTGGTCGTTCGCGCCGTCGTCGTCGGCCTCGTCGCCGATCACGTTGAAGTCTTGGTCCAGGTTCACCTCGACGACGCGCCCGTCCTCGAGCCGGATCTCAACCCCGTAGGCGGCGCCGTCGTCGCCGGCCTCGGTCTCGACGACCGTGCCGCCGCCCGTGTGTTCGAGCGCGGCGGCCGTGGCCTGCTCGAGCGCGGAGCCTGTGAGCGGTTGGTCGTCGTCCGCTGCGCCGGTCGCGATCGCGATGCCGGCTCCCCCGCCGATCACGGCGAGCGCCACCGCGCCGCCCGCGATCCACCTCGTCCTTCGGTCCATCACCTGCCTCCTTCTCTCGGGTCGCCCGGGTGGTGCCTGCCCAACCTCGCCGATCGTGCCGCACGCACGATGAGAGGAGCGTGAACCCGAGATGAGGCGGCGCGTGCGCACCGGACTCGGCCCGGGGGCGTCGGTAGCATGGACGGGATGCGCACGAAGCTGCCCGCCGCGGCGCTCGCCCTGCTCGCGCTCGCGGTCTCCGCGTTCGGAGCGGCGGCGAACCAGCCGCCCGATGTTCGTCCGATCTCGCGACCGACGGAGCACGGCACGGAGGCGCCGGACCGGACCCGCTACGTGGTCGGCGCCGCAGGCGACATCGCGTGCGAGCGCGAGGCGCTCGGCCCCGCGGCGCCGGCGCTCTGCCAGTACGACGACACCGCGAAGCTGGTCCGCGGGACCGGGCTCGCCGAGGTCCTCCTGCTCGGCGACAACCAGTACGAGGTGGGGTCGTACGCCGCGTACACGAACTACTTCCACCCGACGTGGGGCCGGGCCTTCGCGAACATCTCGCCGGTCCCCGGGAACCACGAGTACGCGAACGATCCCTCGTCGCGGCCGCGCGGCTACTTCCGGTACTTCGGCGACCGCGTCCGCGGACCGGACGGGCTCGGCTACTACTCGTTCGACCTCGGGGCGTGTCCGAACGACCCGTGCTGGCACGTGATCGCGCTCAACTCCGAGCTCTGCTTCGGGGTGGGCGGCTGCGGTCCGGCGACCGATCCCTCCAACCCGGGACGGGGCAACCGGATGTACGCGTGGCTCGGGCAGGACCTCGCGGACCATCCCGACGCGAGCTACCCGTGCACGCTCGCGTACTGGCACCACCCGCGCTTCTCGTTCTCGACCGGGAGCGGGCCGGCTGCGTCGGTCGGCCCCCTGTGGGAGCTGCTGCACGCCGCCGGCGCCGACGTCGTGCTGAACGGCCACTCGCACAACTACCAGCGATGGCGGCCGATGGATCCGGACGGCGCGCTCGACCGGACCCGCGGGATCCGCCAGTTCGTGGTCGGGACCGGCGGCGCGAACCTGTACGCGCTCCCGGACGACGACCGCCCGCCGAACCTGGCGCGCGCGCAGGCGCACGCGTTCGGGATCCTTCGACTCACCCTGAAGCTCGCGGGCTACCGATGGGCGTGGGCGTCGGCCCCCGGGCAACCGGCGTTCGAGGACGCGGCGGCGCGAGCGGTTCCGTGCGTCCGCGCCGTAGACTCGCCGTGATGAAGTCGCTCGAAGGCTTCCGCGACGCCTTCCTCGGCGAGATCGTCGGCCAGCCCGACGCGATGCGCCGCGCCGCGGCCGCGCTCGTCGACCAGCGCGAGTCGCTCGAACGGATCCGGGAGGCAACCGGCGCCTCGCGCACGATCGTGTTCACCGGGATGGGCAGCTCGTACGACGCCTGCTACCCGGCGGTGAACGACCTCGCGGCCCGCGGCGTCCCCGCGCTGCTCGTCGACGCGGCGGAGGTGCTGCACTTCCGCCGCCCGATCCTGGGCGCGCGCACGCTCGCGGTCATCGTGAGCCAGTCGGGCGAGAGCGCGGAGATCGTGCGGCTCGCGAACGAGGTCGCGAAGCAGCGCACGCGACCGTTCCTGGTCGCGATCACGAACGGTCTCGACAACGACCTCGCCCGCCGCGCGGACATCGCGCTCGACACATGGGCCGGGCCCGAGACCGGACCCTCCACGATGACCTTCGCCGCCGCGATGGCCACACTGTCGGGCCTCGCGCGGCTGCTCGCGGGCGACAGCGTCGACACCGCGATCGACCGAACCCGCACCGCGGCCGAGGGCGCCGCGCGCTCGGCCGAACGGCTGCTCGACGACCCGGTGGACTTCGCCCAGGACCTCGCGGCCTGGCACGGCGATCGCGAGGTCATGGTGCTGCTCGGTCGCGGCCCGGCTCGGGCCGCGACCGAGCTGGGCGCCCTGGTCCTCAAGGAGTCCGGCGTGATGGCGGAGTCGCTCGAGTCGGGATCGTTCCGTCACGGGCCCTTCGAGCTCGCCGGCCCGAGCATGACCGCGATCGTGATGGCGACCGAGCCCGAGACCCGCCGCCTCGACCTCGGCCTCGCGGCCGATCTCGTCGACGCGGGATCGGCCGTCCTGGTCGTCACGCCCGACGGCGAGGCGCCGAAGGGCGCCCGGCCGGTCGCGACCGGCTACCTGGACCGCGCGCTGATGTCCGCGGTGTCGATCGTGCCGGTGCAGCTGCTGGCGTGGCGGCTCGCGGCCACCCACGGTCGGACGCCCGGCGCGTACACGCGCGCCTCGAAGGTCACGACCAGGGAGTAGCTCGGCTCAGCGCTGGAGCTCGAGCAGCAGGTGGCGGAACCGGTCGATCGACACGTCCACCAGATCGAAGAGCTCGGCCGCCTCGGTTCGTAGCTCCGGATCCTGTATCTGCCTGACGAGCGCCTGCGCCCGCAGGTCGGCCGCGCCCATCACCTGCATCCAGTCTTCCTTGATCTCGGCGCCGATCCGCATGCGTTCGGATCTGGGAGCGCGCTCGAGGGCGACGAGGATCTCGACGTTGTCCTCGATCGTCTTGCGGAGGGCGACGAGGCTCTTCCGCACCTTGGCGTCGGCCCGCCTGGCCCTGCGCCGCTTCGTCTCGGCCGGGCGATGCTCGATGACCGGCGAGACCTGCATCGCGCTCACTGCTCCGCCGCCTCCTCGAGGGTTCTGCCCTCCAGAGGGGATTCGTCGTCGTCGCCCCGGCGGACCAAGCGTGCGGTGTGCGGCTCGCCGATCGCGCCCGGCTCGTCGGAACCCACGGCGGTGATCCCCACCGTCCCTTCCCTAGGTTTCGGTCTCAGAGCCTGGAGACTAAACCGGCCAAGAGGCTGATTCGAGGAACCACGCTCGAAAGATCCAGCCACTCCAGCGGCCCGTGATCGTCGCCCCCGATCGGGCCGAGGCCGTCGAGCGTGGGCACGCCGGCGGCCGAGGTGGTGTTCGCATCCGACGCGCCGCCGGTCGCCGCGTCCTTCAGCTCGAAGCCGAGCTCCGCGGCGATCGAGATCGCGAGATCCGCGAGGCGCGTCCCCCCTTCGCCCTTCTCCATCGGACGGTGCCAGCCGCTGCTGTGCGTCGTGACCTTGACGTCGGCGACCGTGTGCTCGTTCGCGATCGCCCGGACGGCCTCCTGGGCCTCGGCGAAGGTCGACTCCTCGGGCGAGCGCACGTCGACCTCGAGCACGCAGCGCTCGGGGATCACGTTGGCGCGGGTCCCACCCTCGACGACGCCGACGTTGATCGTGACCCCCGGCCACATGCCGTTCAGCGCCTGCAGTGCGATGGTCTTGAGCGCCCCTTCGAGGATCGCGCTCCGGCCGCGATCAGGCTCGACCCCGGCATGCGCGGCGCGACCCTCGATCTCGATCCGGAAGTCCGAGACGCCCTTGCGGGAGGAGACGATGTCGCCGTTCTCGCGCGCCCCCTCGAGGACGAACGCGACGTCGGCGTTCGCGGCCTCGGTCTGGATGACGTCGTGCGACCACGGCGATCCGATCTCCTCGTCCGGGTTACAGACGTAGGTGATCCGACCGAACCCGTCGAACCCCGCCGCCTGCAGCACCTCGACCGCGAAGAAGCCGGTGAGGAGCCCGCCCTTCATGTCGCTCACGCCGGGGCCGTGCGCACGGTCACCGTCGATGCGGAAGGGCCGTTCGGCGACCGTTCCGGCGTCGAAGACCGTGTCGGTGTGCCCGATCATCAACACGCGCGTCGTGCCGGCGCCGGCCAGGCGGCCGATGACCAGGTCGCCGAGCCGCTCCTCACCCTCGGCGGGCGCGTGGGTCATGCGCTCGACCTTCCAGCCGCCTGCCTCGAACCGCTGCTGACACCGGTCGGCGATCTCGTTCACGCCCTCTGGAGTGAACGACCCGCAGTCGACGTTCACCATCGCGCGGAGCGCCTCGACGAAGTCGTCGTAGCGCTTCGACGCGTGGTCCTGGAGGTCCCTGAGCTCGGTCATCACGTCCCTCGTCCGGGGCGGGCATCCTACCCCGCGCTCCGGCAGTAGCATCCGGCGATGGCTCGGCGGGGGGACCTGAACGGATGGTGGTACTTCGGCCTCGTCGTCGTCGGGTTCTTCGCGCGGCTCGTGTTCCGGATCCGCGTCGCCGGCGCCGAGCAGACTCCGCCGGCCGGCCCGGGGATCGTCGCCGGTAATCACGTCTCCGCGCTCGATGGGATCGTGCTCTCGTTGACGACGGCCGAGCACGCGCGGCGGATGACGCGGTTCCTCGTCGCGGCCGAGTTCTTCGAGAAGAAGAAGGTCGCATGGGCGCTCCGGCTCTACCGGCAGATATCGCTCAACCGCGGGAAGGCGGACGCCGGGGCGCTCGACGAGGCGGTCGCGACGATCCGTTCGGGCGCCGTCGCCGGGATCTTCCCCGAGGGGAAGGTGAACCCGGATCCCGACGGCGGCCTGCAGCGTGGGCGCAGAGGGGTCGGCCGGATCGCGCTCGCGACGGGGGCACCCGTCGTGCCGGTGGGCATCTGGGGGACCCAGGACCGCTGGCCGAAGGCCGGCCTCCACTACCGCCGCCCCTGGC
>Ga0075421_100009178_pt1 | contig 12179 bp, 8 predicted proteins | sample SoiMetdeltSBSDD5_FD_75292 | JGI IMG/M metagenome (GOLD analysis project Ga0075421, IMG submission 75292) | Bulk soil microbial communities from a Populus tree surrounding site in Tennessee, USA - Soil MetaG P. deltoides SBSDD5 | ecosystem: Environmental > Terrestrial > Soil > Tree plantation...
TTGGCCTTGCACCCGATGGGGTTTTCCGTGCCTCCGCGCTTGCGCTTGGAGCGGTGGGCTCTTACCCCACCTTTTCACCCTTACCTGCGTTTCTTTCGAAACGCCGGCGGTTTATTTTCTGTGGCACTTTCCGTCGAGAAGCCTCGCGGCTTCGTCGCCCGCGTGTATCTCATCAAGCTTCGACGGTCATAGACCGTCGCTACAGGAAAAGTTACGCGGCATCGCGCCCTATGGAGTTCGGACTTTCCTCCCCCCCGAATTGCTCCGGGGAAGCGATCCTCCGCCCTTCCAAAATCGCCGCTACTCTAGCGCTCCGTCGAACCGATTACAAGCACTGGAGAACGCTTCTCTGGCCGCGGCTTCAGTGGTGTTCATTGGCGTCGATTTGCAAATCCTCGCAGGAAGAACCAGTCTTTCGGAGTACGGACGTCATCGGCCGCAGCAATTTTCCCGAAGGTTGGCGCTCGGCTTCCCCTTGACACCAGCGGCAATCGGGCACTCCTGCGCCCGGGGACGGGCGCACTCCGTTCGGTTACGGCTCCGTCGCGTTGCTCGCTTTCGCCTTTGCTCTCCTTTGGCGTGTTTCGCGGGCCGAACTGCTTCGTCAGTCGGCGACCGCCAGACTCATATCGCGCGTGTAGTACAGAATGCGGCTGCAATTCGGGCAGGTGACGATCTCCTGGTTTCCCTGACACGACACCACGACTTGTCGCTGCAACTTCATGTGGCAACCGCCGCAGACACCATGCGCCACGCCGACGACGACGGTTTCCCCCTTGCTCCTTCGCAGCCGCTCGTAACGCGGCAGCACGCTCTCGTCCACCGCCGACGCCAGGTCGTCGCGGTTGGATTCGAGTTCGGCCAGTTCCTTCTTTAGATTCTCTTCGCGCGCCGCGAGGTCGGCCAACAATTTGTCGGCGCTCTTCGTCGCTTCGTTGGCGGCAGAGGCCGCCGCGGCCACCTGCCTCTGCGTCGTTTCGGCCTGCTCCATCAATTCCAGTTGCTGGTCCTCCAGCTTGACGATGGCGGCCCTGGCCGTTTCGATTTCGTGCGCCAAGGCGCGGTATTCCTCGTTCTTTTTGGTCTGGAACTGTTGCAGTGAATACTTCTCGATTGCCTGCTTCCTGGCATCGACCTCCAGTTCCAGCTTCTTGCGGTCGCTTTCGATCTGCTTGCCGCGATGTTTGGCGGCTTCCAGCGCCGCCTGTGACCCGGCGGTTTTGGACTGGAGCGCCTGGCGTTCCGGCCCGATGTTGTTCAGTTCAGAGCGGAGCCGCGTGATCTTGCGGTCGCGATCCTGAAGGACGAGCAGTTTTTCAATTACTTCCAGCATCTGGACAGGCGCAAGGTTATCGGGCAGCTTCAGGCAAGTCAATGCGCGTGAGAAAACCCGGCCGGCACGCGCGATTTTTGAACGTTTTATCGAACAACCACTCCAAACCATGAGCCGTCCGTGGTCGAAAAGAACAGGATTATGAACATGAGAGCGCCCCGCGTGGGTCTGTTGGCGTTAGTCGGAGGTCTGGCCCTTTCACAACTGCCACTGGCAGCTAGAGAAGCCGAAGAATCGTCACGCGCCATGGATGTGGCGCGGCAGCTCAACCAGGCGTTTATCCAGGTGGCCGACAAAGTTTCGCCCGCCGTGGTCGTCATCCGCGTCGCTCACAAAGCGGACTACGCCAACCCGGACGAAGAGGGCAATCCGTTCTTCGAGATGTTACCGGAGTTACGGCGGCATATGGAGGAACAGTTCAAGAAACGCCGCCAGCGCCAGTCCAGCCGCGAACCGATCTATGACGGGCAAGGCTCAGGCGTCGTCATCAGTGAGGACGGTTACATCCTCACCAACCGGCATGTCGTGGATGGCGCGGAGAAAATCCGGGTCCACCTGAAGGACGGCACGGAATTCGACGATGTCGAAATCAAAGGCGTGGACCCTCAGTCGGATGTCGCGGTGCTCAAGGTCAATGCCAAAGGGTTAAAAGCCGCCCGGCTGGGTGATTCGTCGAAGACTCGTGTTGGCGAGTTCGCCATCGCCATCGGCGCGCCGTTCGAGCTCGATTACAGCGTCACCTTTGGCCATGTGAGCGCTAAGGGCCGGCGGATCTTTTCTGATCGTGTCATGATGGATCAGGACTTCCTCCAGACCGACGCCAGCATCAATCCCGGCAACAGCGGCGGTCCGCTGGTCAACATCGACGGCGAAGTGATCGGCATTAACACACTCATTCGCGGCATGCGGACCGGCATCGGTTTCGCCATCCCGGCGAACCTGGCCAAGGAAGTCGCCGACCAATTGATCAAGGACGGAAAATTCACCCGCGCCTGGCTGGGAATCGGCATCGGGAACCTGAGCGAACTCAAGGATTACCGGGAAATGGTTTCGGCCACCAAAGACGGCGTAGTCGTCGGCAGCATCATCAAGGGAGGTCCGGCTGAGGACTCGGAACTCAGACCGGCCGACATCATCACGGCCGTGGACGGCAAATCGATAGCAACCGTCCAGCATTTGAAAAGCGAGATCCGCACCAAACCGATCGGACAGCCGGTAACCCTCGACGTTGTCCGCGGCGACAGGAAACTGAAGATCAAAGTCAATCCCGGGGAAGTTCCGGACAGTGACACCCAGGTCGTCCGCAACAACAAGGTGCAGCCGCCACCCGAGTCGGCGTTTTTTGGAATCAAAGTTCAGGCGTTAACAAAAGACCTTGCGGAACGGTTCGAGGTGGAATCGACCGACGGCGTCATCGTGACGGAAGTGGAAGCGGGAAGCGTTGCCGAGCGCAAGGGCATCAAGCCCGGCGAAATCATCACCGATGTCAACCGGCAGAAGGTTTCCAATATGAAGGAATTCAAGGAAGCATTGAAGGCGGCCGATCTCAAAAAGGGTGTGTTGATCAACCTGATCGGCGAAGGGGGTCGCCGCTTCGAACCTCTCAAGGATAGTGGCGATTAGCCTCCCCGCCATCCAAGAGAATGCGCCAGCGCCGTATGGGCTGGCGCATTTTTGCTGCTACGGACGGAACCGGACAACATCAGAAACGGGATCTGCCCCATCCGACCGTAATACCCTTCTGCTTCCACCTGCCAAGTCACAGTCAGTTATAAAAGCGCTGATAATAGATTCCGTCTCTCCACTTGATTTGAATCAAACGTCGTTGATCCTCTCCAATTTCAATGATTGCGTTTGTAGCTCCTACCAGGATTCTTTCATGAGGACCAAAACCACCCAACTGAATCCAGAAGCACACAAAACGCTGACGATTTCTTGCGTCTTCTAATACCTGCACTGTGCGTCCTCCAGTCAGGCGTGTTATCTCGCCCGGCGGCACAATGGTTCCGCTGTTCGTCGCGCCATCTTCTTTGAGATGGGTTAGCGCCCATTCCCTCAGCTTCTCAGGCTCAATCGCCTTTTCGAATCGCTCCAGTACTTCCTTGCCCTGAGCCATACCCATCAGCGCTTGTGCTTCCGGAGAAAGCCAGCCACGATACAGCCACCAGCCGGCAGCGCCCGCAACAGCCAGCACCAGGACTGACAGAGAAAGCCACGGCCAACTCGTCTTTATTCTTCGCTCTTCTTTATTAGAACGGGAGTCACTCATTTCTGCAGAAGTATTGTTCCGATCCCAGTCGAAAACTCGCCATCGGTCCCACCGATTTGCCGATGCTACCGGCTACTCCATCACTCCCCTCCCCTCGTCCCTTTGCCAGTTGCAGTTTGCTCCCTGCTCGGTTACTTAAACAGCCATGCGATTCATCGGCAGCGTCATCGAAAAGCTCCAGCGGCATCCGAAGCGCATTGTGTTTCCGGAAGGCACGGAGCCCCGGGTGCTGCAGGCGGCGCGTCAGTTTTATTCCCTTCGTCTCGGCGTGCCGATCCTCCTGGGCGACCGCACCAAAGTCAAGGAGGCGGCCGAACGGTTGAACGTCTCGCTGGAAGGAGTCCGCATCATCAACCCCGCCGAAAGCGAGGAGCTGGACCCCTTTGCCCGCCGCTTCGAGTTGTTGCGGCGCTTCAAGGGGATCAAGGAAACCGAGGCGCGCGAGGCGTTGCTCAAGCCCAATTATTTTGCCGCAATGATGGTGGCCATGCATCAGGCCGACGGCCTCGTCTCCGGCACCAACGAAATCACCGGCAGCGTCTTGCGGCCCCTGTTTCAGATCATCAAGGTGGCGCCGCAGCAAACCACCGCTTCCAGTTGCATGGTGATGGAAGTCAGCGACACGCGGTTCGGCGAAGAGGGCGTGATGTTCATGGCCGATTGCGGCGTCATTCCCGAACCGACCGTCGATCAACTTTCCGACATCGCGGTCTCCACCGCTCGGTTCGCGCGGCAATTACTCGGAACACGACCCCGCGTCGCCCTGCTCTCTTACTCCACCAAAGGCAGCGCCACGCACCCGAGCATCGGGAAGGTCAAGGCGGCCGCGGCGCTGGCCGAACAGAAGGCCGGCCAGAAACAGGTCGAGGCGGATTTCGACGGCGAGCTGCAGGTCGATGCCGCGCTGATTCCGGAAATCGCCGCGCGCAAATTGCCGGAAAGCAAAGTGGCCGGCCACGCCAACGTTTTGATCTTCCCGGACCTCAACGCCGGCAACATCGCCAGCAAACTCATCCAGCACGTCGCGCGCGCCAACGCCTACGGCCAGATTCTGCTCGGCCTCGACCGCCCGGCGGCGGATGTCTCCCGCGGTTCCAACGCCCACGATATCCTCGGCGTGGCTGCAATCGTCGGAGTCCAGGCGGTCGAATACAGCAAGCTTTACCCTGGCGCCGGTGAAAAACTGCCGGGTGAGTAGCCTTTCGAATTCGTAATGAACACGGTCACTCCGCGGGTGTTCATCGCCGCCACCCGCCAAAACGACGGCAAGACGACGACGTCGCTCGGACTTCTCGCCGCTCTCCAGCAATTCTACCCGCGCATCGGCTACATCAAACCGGTCGGACAACGCTTCATCCAGATCGAGGAACAAAAGATCGATGAGGACACCATCCTGATGGACCGCGTTTATCGTCTCAACTGTCCACTCGTGGACATGAGTCCCATCGCCGTCGAACCCGATTTCACCCGGAAGTATCTGCAGTCGGCCAACTACGACGCGCTGGTCCGCAAGATTCAAAATGCGTTCGACCGCGTGGCGTGGGAGAAGGATTTCGTCCTGTGCGAAGGCTCCGGCCACGCGGGCGTGGGGTCGGTGTTCGATCTCTCCAACGCACGGGTGGCGAAGATTGTCGGCGCGAAAGTCATCATCGTCACGCAAGGGGGCATTGGCAAACCGATCGATGAAGTGGTGTTGAACCAGGCGTTGTTCGAAAAGGAAGGGGTCGAGATCATTGGCGTCATTTTGAACAAGGTGCTCGGAAAGAAAGTGGATTACATCTCGGACTTCGCCCGGCGCGGACTTAAGCGCAAGGGCCTGGAGCTCCTGGGCGTGATCCCGCACCAGCCGATCCTTTCCAGTCCGACGCTGGATTTGATTCGGGATGAGCTGCACGCCGAAGCGCTGAACGGCTCCAATCAGTATCATAACCTGGTGGACGAAGTCGTCGTCGGCGCGATGGGCGTGCATCACGCCTTGAACTTTTTCAAGAAAGGCGCCCTGCTCATCACGCCGGGCGATCGCGAGGACATCATCCTGGCGGTTTCAACGACACTGCTGGATCAAAGATCTGAGGGATTGGCCGGGATAATTCTGACCGGCGATCTTCGGCCGGGCGACAGCGCACTGAAGATCATTCGCGACATGCCCTTCCCGGTGCTCCTGGCGCGCGAGGACAGTTACGAGGTGGCGTCGCAAGTCCACGACCTGACCGTGAAGACGCGTCCCAACGACACGGAAAAGATCGAGCTGATCCGAAATCTGATTGCGAAACACGTGGAGGTGAACACCATTCTCGAGGCGCTGTAACATGTCCACCCCGCTCCCTTTCAATCCTGCCCTTCAGCACCTGCCGGTTTACCAGCCGGGCCGGCCGATTGAAGAAGTTGCCCGTGAGCTCGGCCTGCCGGCGGAAAGCATCATCAAGCTGGCGTCGAACGAGAATCCGTTAGGGCCTTCACCCGCCGCGTTGGCCGCGATGCAGAAGGTTCTCACGAATCTTCACCTGTATCCCGACGGCAACGCGTTTTATCTCAAGCTAAAACTGGCCGACAAACTCGGGGTTGAACCGAAGAACCTGATTCTGGGCAACGGCTCGAACGAGATCATTGAGTTTGTCGGACACGCCCTGATGCAGCCGGGTGCCGATGTCGTCGTTTCGCAGTATTGCTTTGCGGTCTATCCCATCGTGACGCATCTGTTCGGCGCCAACCTGGTTTCCGTGCCGGCCAAAGATTACGGGCACGACCTGCCGGCCATGCTCGAGGCGATTACGCCGGCAACCCGGGTGATCTTCGTCGCCAATCCGAACAATCCCACCGGGACGCTGGCGCCGCGAGCGGACGTTGCCCGCCTGGTGAATGATGTCCCCGGCCACGTCCTGCTTGTCATGGATGAAGCCTACATCGACTTTCTTGGCGAGCCGGTGGACCTGCTGCCGCTGGTTCGGAACGGGTTGAAACCGAACCTGCTCCTGATGCGGACATTTTCGAAAATTTTTGGGCTGGCCGGCCTGCGGCTCGGCTATGGCATCGGACCTCCGGAGCTGATCGCGTCGCTGGAAAAAATACGGCAGCCGTTCAACATCAATTCGATCGCTCAGGCAGGCGCCCTCGCGGCCCTGGATGACAAGGAACACCTTACGCGCACCCGCGCCAACAATGCGGCGGGACTCGATCATCTTCAAAGCGCCTTTCGCCGCATGGGTCTGTCGTTCATTCCTTCCCACGCCAATTTCGTGCTCGTTCGGGTCGGCGACGGACAACGGGTGTTTCAGGAGTTGCAGAAACAGGGCATCATCACCCGTCCGATGGGTGGTTATCAGTTGCCGGAGTGGATTCGCGTCACGGTGGGGACTCCGGAGCAAAACACCCGCTGCCTGGCGGCGCTGAAGCGCGTGGTCACATCGATACAGAGCTAAACGGCCACCCTTTTCTGCGAGCGGGCAAAGATTGAAGTTGAATCCCACCGAAAACCGAATACTTATCCCCTTCGTTCGAGACGAAACAGCCGGCTCGACGCGAGCGAAAATAAACTAAAGTGAAACCAACCGATTTGCGGGGCATCCTGCAGTACATCCCGCGGTTCCGCGAGAAGACCTTCATCATCAGCGTCGATGGCGCGATCGTCACGGACGAGAATTTTGCCAACATCCTGCTCGACGTGGCCGTCCTCCGTTCGCTGAACATCCGCGTGGTCCTCGTTCACGGGGCGGCGGCGCAAATCAAGGCGCTGGCGGAGGAGCAGAAGGTCAAAGCGTCCGATCTGGACGGTGCCGGCGTGACCGACGCCGTCACATTGAAGCTGGCACTCACGGCTGCCAACCGACTGACACACGAGATTCTCGAAGGACTTTCGGCCAACGATCTCCGCGCCGCCTGCACCAACGCGATCATTGCGCATCCGATGGGCATCCTTCACGGCGTCGATCATCTCTTCACCGGCAAAGTTGAACGCGTCGATGTCGAGCTGCTGCAGACGTTGCTCGCCCAGGGAATCGTTCCTGTTGTTCCACCGCTTGGGTTCGACGGCGATGGCAGGACCTATCGCGTCAACTCGGACAGTGTGGCGGTGGAAGTGGCCAAGGCACTGGGCGCAATCAAGCTGATCTACATCACGACCTCCGACGGAATCATTCATCAGGGAAAACTGATCCGCCAGATGCTGGTGGCCGACCTGAACGAGCGACTGAGCAAGAACGACTTCTCACCCGAAACGGCATCCAAGGCGCGTCACGCGGCGGCCGCCTGCACGGCAGGTGTTCAGCGAGTCCACGTGATCAACGGGCAGGTCGATGAGGGCTTGCTGGCCGAGGTGTTCTCGAACGAGGGGATCGGGACGCTGATCTACGCCAACGAGTATCAGCAGATCCGCCGGGCAATGAAAAAGGACGTGCGCAGCATTCTCGCGCTGACGAAGAACTCGGTGGCGACCGACGAACTGATCAAGCGGACGCGCGCCAATATCGAGAAGCAGCTCGGCGATTACTTTATTTTCGAAATCGATAAAAACCCGGTCGCCTGCGTGGCGCTTCACGTTTACGCCGAACAAAGCAAAGGCGAATTGGCCTTCCTTTACGTCAGTCCGTCCCACGAAAACCAGGGCATCGGCCGGAAGATGATTCAATTTGTTGAGAACAAAGCCCGCGAAATGACTTTGAACGAGCTGATCACTCTTTCCACTCAAGCCTTCACCTACTTCCAATCCAAGGGTGGCTTCGTCGAGGGAACGCCCGACGATCTCCCCCCCGCCCGTCGGGAGAAATACGAACAGAGCGGCCGCAAATCCAAGGTGCTGCTGAAGAAACTGAAGTAACCAACCCGAGCGTTGCCAACGGGTGGGCGCATCTCAAATCCTGCCACCGCGCGGATATTCGGCCGCTTCTTCCTTTGGCCGGAACGGTTGGGGAGAGGGTTAGGGTGAGGGGGAAACGCGACGCATCCAAATGAAGGGCTGCAATAACGCTGAGATGCGCCCATCACGGGTTTGTCCGAGCGATCTTTGTCGTTTGCCGCTTGCCTCTATTGCGTGGCGATTTCGTCATTGATGCCCGCAATATCTTGGCCGACGAAAACCTCTGCCAACGAAAACACTGGTGTCGGCGCGACGCGGGCGGCGGCGTCCGCAAATTGCTGCTGCGCCCCTGTGGTGAGCGGTACGCCGTTCGCGGCACCGGCATCGGAAAGCGTCTGGCTTGTTTCCACTTTGCCCGATTCAATCGGCTCCACCGACACCTTTGCAAGGCCGGCCGTGATCATTCCCAGGCGCTGCGCCGCCGCAAGTGATAAGTCGATGATCCGCCCCGCAATGAACGGTCCGCGGTCATTGACGCGGACGATGACAGACTGATTGTTCGAAAGATTGGTGACTCTGACGTTGATCCCGAAAGGCAGTGAGCGATGAGCCGCCGTCAGTTTGGTCATGTCGAAGATTTCTCCGCTCGCTGTTGTCCTTCCATGGTACTCCTTGCCGTAGTAAGAGGCGATGCCGACAATCGCCTTCGACGGCGCTGGTCGAGTTGGTTGTGAGCCAACGGTCCTCGCGGCCCGCGGCGTCGAGGCGCAACCCGTAAACAACACAACCACGATTGGAAGAAGGGCAGCCGCCGCTCGCACGGCTCGGTTGCTCTGAACCTCAAAATTCATCGTTCTCATAGACGCTCGCGAGCGGATGATTCCCGCCCGCGCCAGGCGTTTTGCAGGCTCTGTGCCACGAACCGCGAAGAATGAATTCGGAAGGAGAACACAAGAAGCAGTCCCGCACTATTGGCCGTGGCAACTTGCTGATGCGGCGCAGGCTCGCGATGCCAAGCGAATGGGACTGCATAAACGCCGGTCCAACTGGCTTGCCTCGCTTTCACGCAACGCGGTGTCCCGTTTTTTGGGGCAAGAGGTTCGCCCTCTTGCAGCCGCTTCGGTCCTCAAGAGGAAACGACGGGCGTCATCGGGTCCGACCGGCGGTGGGCGTCATCGCCGCCGGCGTAAAGAGGCTCATTGTTATGAGGCGGTGGAAATCAGGCGCCCGAAACCGTCAGACACCCTCCGCAGTGCTACGGAGGACGGGCCTAGTTTCCGGTGTGAGAATAGAGCTCCCTGTACCCAGCAGGCGGCGGAGGCGGCGGACGTGTCCTCGCCTTCACTGCTTGCGCAGTCGGTAGAAGCGCGAATCGCTCGAAGTTTTGATCGTCACCGTGACCCGATCTCCCACGATAACGCCGACGCTTCTGTCGTCGGTCCAGTTGATCGGAGGAACCAATCGGTCCGTCACCTCAAGGACAAAACTGTCTGCCGCAACCGGCCACGAGATTACCAGCTTGTTCGCGGTTATCTGCTCAAATTGGATGACGGGTGTTTCGACGACAGAGACCTCGACTCGGGAGATCAGGTTTGAACCCGTCGGATCCGCCAGCGGAGACGAAATCGTCACCACGTTGGTTATCAGGCCGAGCAGCCTCGGAGTGACCGTTACCGCCACATGCACCGAGCCTCCCGGGTCGATCGCGCCCAAATCGCAGATCACCACCCCGGCGTCGTTCGTCGAAGTCCCCTGACTGGGAGTGATCGAGACGAGATCGACACCCTGGGGAAGGACGTTGGTGAGGGTGACTTGAGTGAGGAGATAAGGCGCGCGATTCGTGACGACGATGTTGAACGCGAGCGTGTCGTTGATCAGCACGGGGTTTGGTGACGCCTGCTGGTAAACCCGGAGATCGGCGAGCGGTTGAACGGTGACGACTGTAACCGAAGCGTTATCGGCCAGGTTTGTGTCGAGCGTTTCTCCGGAGATGCTGGCGGCATTGTCAGCGGGACCAATCATCGTCGGTATCCCCACGAGGGTCGCCGTGGCGGAAGCTCCAGCGGGCAACGCACCCAGCTCAAAGAGCAGCGTTCCTTCCATGTTTGTGCTCGTGCCCTGGCTGGCTTCCGCCGAGACCAGGGTCATGCTCGCCGGGAATCTGTTTTTCAGCAACACGCCCGTCGCAGTGTACGGCCCCCGATTCGTCACGTTCAACGCATAGCTCACGTTTCGCCCAATCAACACCAGGCCGGGGGAGGTGCTGACCTCAATGGCCAGATCCGCATCCTGCCTGATCTGGTGGACGATCTGCGCGGTGTTATTAGCCGGGTTCGGATCGGCTCCATAACCCGCGACGGTCGCTGTGTTGGTAAACAGACCGGGTTGGCTCGATCTTACCGTCAGTGTGACGGTGGTCCCGGCCAAAGGGGCCAGCTCGCCCATTTCAAAGCGGACCGCTCCATCGATATTGGTGGCGGTGCCTTGACCTGTTTCAATGGACAACAGCTCTACTCCCTCAGGCAATATGTTGTTCAACTGGACTCCCGTCGCCAGACTCGGTCCCAGATTCGTAACCGTCACGACATACGCGATCTCCTGGCCCGGCGTCGCAGGGTCGGGCGCCACTTCCTGGCTGACCGAGAGGTCCATTGCCGGATCAATCATCACCACGCTCACGACCGTGTTGTCGTCAGCATTCAACTCTTCTTCTTGCGCGGTCACTTCGACAACGTTCGTCACCAATCCCACCCGCGTCGGAGCCACCACGACGGTCACCGCCGCGCCCGCTCCGCTCGGCAAGTCGCCCAGATTAAAAACGATGGTCCCCTCTTCGTTGGTGCTGATTCCCAGGCTCATCTCCGCCGAGATCAACGCCAGTCCCTCGCCAAAGTGATCTTCTACCCGCACACCCGTCGCCAAACCCGGCCCTCGATTCGTCACGGTCAGCGAAAAGGTGAGCGGCTGCCCCAGCAAACCGGGCTCCGACAGCGGATCCAGCGCCACGTGCAAGTCCACCGCCGATTCCACTGTCACGACGACTCCGGCCACATTGTCCGTGAGGTTCGAGTCGATCTCTTCGATCGTTAAGGTCGCCACATTGGTGATCTGGCCCGCCACAGTCGGAACCACCACAATCGTCGCGGTCGCGGTCGCGCCGACAGCCAGCTCGCCGAGTTCGCACCTGATGATTCCCTCGACATTGGTAATGCTGCCCTGGTTCGATTCGACGGAAACCAGGTCCACGCTTTCGGGCAGCGGGTTGTCCAGCCTCACTCTGGTTGCCGCATTGGGTCCCCGGTTCATTACGGTCAGTGTGTAGCTCAAATGGCTTCCTAACAACACCGGGTTCGGCGTCGCGGCGAGTGCCAAAGACAGATCCGTATCCCGTTTGATCTGATGGACCACTGTCGAGGCGTTGTTGCTCGTTTCCGCCTCGGCTTCGGTGGCTGAAACCATCGCTGTGTTCGTCACCGACCCCAGTTGACTCGACCAGGCGACGATGACGACAGCCGCGGCGGCGCCTGCATTCAAATCGCCGAGTTCGCAAATCACGACGCCGTCCACATTCGTGCAACCGCCCTGACTTGAGTTGGCGGAAACAAAACCCACCCCCGCCGGCAATGCGTTCTCCAGACGCACCGCGGTCGCGGCGCTTGGCCCCCCATTCGTCACGGTCAACGCATAGCTGAATTCCTGACCGACAGCGGCCGGATTCGGCGATACCGTCTGCATGGTGGCAAGGTCTACGAGAGGAAGGACCTCGACGACCCCCTCTGCCCGGT
>Ga0075421_100009180_pt1 | contig 12178 bp, 9 predicted proteins | sample SoiMetdeltSBSDD5_FD_75292 | JGI IMG/M metagenome (GOLD analysis project Ga0075421, IMG submission 75292) | Bulk soil microbial communities from a Populus tree surrounding site in Tennessee, USA - Soil MetaG P. deltoides SBSDD5 | ecosystem: Environmental > Terrestrial > Soil > Tree plantation...
CTCATTGGGAATGAGCTTGGCGATCCGGTCGACTTCGGCATAAGGAATGTCCATAGTCCTGCCGACGTCTCGAATAACTCCCTTGGCAGCCATCGTGCCGAAGGTAATGATCTGGCAGACGTTTTCGCGTCCATATTTCGTGGCCACGTAGTCGATGACCTCCGCCCGCCGGTTCATGCAGAAGTCCATATCGATATCGGGCGGAGCGATCCGTTCGGGATTGAGGAAACGCTCGAAGAAGAGATCGTACTGCAGGGGATCGATGTCCGTGATCCACAAGCTGTACGCGACCAGACTTCCCACTACAGAGCCGCGTCCTGGTCCGACCGGTATGCAGTTGTCTCTCGCATGCTTGATCAAATCCCAGACAATCAGGAAGTAACTCGAGAACCTCATCTTCTTGATCATCTCGATCTCGAACTCGAGACGGTCGACGTAAGTTTTCGGCGGATTCTTAAGAAGACCCTGCCGGGCCAGCGTCTCCAGGTGAGGACGCCGCAGCTCAAAACCTTCATGCACCACCTTTTCGAAATAAGAATCAGGGGAGAAACCGGGAGGTACTCCAAAGGCCGGAAGGTGCAGGTCGGAAGTGTCGATGTGAAGGTCGCATCGCTCCGCGATCCGAACCGTGTTCAACAACGCTTCCGGCAACTCACCCCAGATCTGGCGCATCTCCTCGAAAGACTTGAAGTAGAACTGATCGGTGGCGTACCGCATCCGGTCGGAATCCTGAATGTTCTTTCCGGTCCCGATGCAGAGGAGAATATCGTGCGCCGGTGCGTCTTCGCGGCGCAGGTAGTGCGCGTCGTTGGTGCACGCGAATGGAATATTGCTCTTTTTCGAGATTTCCAGCAGCCTCGGGTTGATCTGACGCTGGAGCGGAAGTTCGTGATCCTGGAGTTCGAGGAAGAAGTTGCCGCGGCCGAAGATGTCGTGCAGCGTGTTCGCCTCTTCCAGGGCAGAGTCGAACTGGTCAAGCAGGAGCCGCTGGGGAACCGAGCCCTTCAGACACGCCGAGAGCGCAATCAGCCCTTTGCTGTGGTGCGCCAAAATATCCTTATCTATTCGTGGTTTATAATAGAAACCCTCAACATAACCATAGGAGACCAGCTTGCTCAGGTTGTGGTAGCCCGCGTTGTTTTCCGCCAGCAGGATCAGGTGATTGGACTGGTCCCCCCCGCCGGACTTCTTATGACGGCTCTCCTTGGCCACGTAGATTTCGCATCCGATGATGGGCTTGAGTCCCTTCTTCCGCGCCGAGGTATAGAACTGGATTGCCCCGAAGAGGTTTCCATGATCGGTGATTGCCATGGCCGGCATCCCCATGGAAACGGCAGTCTCGACCAGTTGCTCCACTTTTGAAGCGCCGTCCAGCAAGCTGTAATCGGAGTGATTATGAAGATGAACGAAGGTGGTGGGTTCGGCCAAAAGCTACTCCCATTCAATGGTTCCCGGGGGCTTGGACGTGATGTCGTATACAACCCGGTTGATTCCGCGAACCTCGTTGACGATCCGGTTTGATATGCGTTCCAAAACTGAGTAAGGAAGTCTGGCCCAGTCGGCGGTCATGCCGTCCAGGCTGGTCACGGCCCGTAGGGCGCACACGTTTTCGTAAGTCCGGTCGTCTCCCATGACCCCCACGCTACGGACCGGCAGCAGGACTGCAAACGCCTGCCAGAGCTCCCGCGTCAGGCCTTCACGGTCGATCTCTTCTTGAACGATGGCGTCGGCCTCGCGCAGGAGCGCCAGACGGTCCGGCGTGATTCCCCCGATAGTGCGGACTGCGAGTCCGGGACCCGGAAAGGGATGTCGGTAGACGAAGCGCTCATCCAGCCCAAGTTCCAGGGCCACCCTGCGCACTTCATCCTTGAACAGCTCGCGCAGCGGCTCGACTATTTCAAGCCCGATCTGAGCCGGGAGTCCTCCGACATTGTGATGGGACTTGATGACGGCGGAAGGTCCCCGGACCGACGTCGACTCAATTACGTCCGGATAAAGAGTTCCTTGCACCAGAAACCGCACCCCCGGGAGCTTGCCGGCTTCCTCCTCGAAGACACGGATGAATTCCTCTCCTATTATCTTTCGTTTTTGCTCCGGATCTTCAACCCCCGCAAGGCGCGAGAGAAATCGATCGGCGGCATCCACCCCGCGGACCGGCAAGTGCAGTCGATCGCGAAAAGTGGCAAGGACATCAGCGAACTCATTTTTTCGGAGGACGCCATTATCGACGAAGACGCAGGTGAGCCGATCTCCAATGGCCTTATGCACGAGGAGAGCAGCGACGGATGAGTCGACGCCTCCGCTCAACCCGCAGATCGCCCGGCCCCCGCCAAGGCGTTCCGAAATCATGCGCGTCGACGACTCGATGAAAGACGACATGGTCCAGTCACGGCGGCAACCGCAAACACGGGTGAGGAAGTTTTCCAGGATTTCGCGACCGTGATGCGTGTGCACCACCTCCGGATGAAATTGGACACCCCACATCCGCCGTGATTCGTCAGCCAGGGCCGAGATGATCCCGCCGGATCGAGCCAGGATCTGGAATCCAGGTGGAGGAGCTTCAACTCGATCGCCATGGCTCATCCAGACCTGGAGCTTGTCTGGCAACCCGGAAAAAAGCGTATCCGCGTCCAATAAATCAACCACTGCCTTGCCGAACTCGCGCTGGTTCCCCGGCACCACGATTCCACCCAGGCTCCGGGCCATAAGCTGCAAGCCGTAACAGATGCCTAGAGTCGGAATTCCAAGCTGAAAGAATTCGGGAGGTAATGCGGGGCTGCCCGGGCTGCAGACTGAACTGGGTCCGCCCGACAGAATCACGCCGGATGGTCGTTCAAGCCGTACCTTCTCCAAAGCGGAAGAATACGAGACAATCTCACAATAAACCGATAGCTCGCGGACGCGACGAGCTATCAGCTGGGTGTACTGGCCGCCAAAATCGAGAATGAGAATATGTTCGCGCTGAATGATTTACTCCCGGGTTTCGTTTGATGTTCACTTGCGGCGCGTATACAATAACGCACCGACTTTAAATTTTCAAACGGAAACCCGGCGCGCCAATCTCAAGTACGCAACGCAGCCGTGAGGCCGCAATCGAAGTGCTCTTAGTGTTGCTTCGTGTCTTCGTGGTTCGAGCTGTCTAACGATCCACTAAGACTCAAACACACCAAGAAACACAAGGAATCTAGCCCAATAAAGCGAAAACTGGATCCATGGAGGACTTTCTTAAGGCAGCCGTGCTCGGCATCGTTCAAGGGCTGACCGAATTTCTCCCCATCAGCAGTTCGGCGCATCTCATCCTGGTGCCCTGGTTGTTTGGCTGGAAAACGGGCGGCTTGACGTTTGACGTGGCTCTGCACCTCGGAACCTCGGGCGCCATTCTCGCGTACTTTTGGAGAGATTGGGTTGATCTCGCCCTCGAGATGATAAGGGGAATTCGCGAGCGCAGTCTGTTTGGCAATGCGCAACGCCGACTCGCATGGTTTTTGATCATCGGCACTCTGCCTGCGGTGGTAGCCGGACTGCTGCTGGAAGATTACATTAAAACCACTTTGCGATCACCACTGATCCCGGTCGTGACTCTGGTTGGATTCGGCATACTGCTTTATTACGCCGACCGCAAGAGCCGCCAGAGCCGTTCGCTGGACCAGTTCAACTGGAGGGATTGTCTTTGGATCGGGATAAGCCAGGCGCTCGCACTGGTTCCAGGGGTTTCGAGAAGTGGAATAACCATCAGCGCGGCGATGTTGAGGGATGCAAGGCGCGCCGCGGCTGCTCGATTCTCATTCCTGCTCTCCACTCCGGTCATTGTCGGCGCAGCAGCGCTTCAAGCGTGGGAGGTGCTGGCGAGTACTCGTCATCCGGACGCGGCCGTCATAGGACCTGACGTCGGCTCCGCGGCGGTAAAGTGGGATGTAATGATCGTGGGAATAATCGTCGCAGCCGTTACCGGATTCCTTTGCATCCGGTATTTCCTGCGCTATCTCCAGACTAACAATCTCGTGCCTTTCGTGATTTACCGGATAGCGCTGGCAGCCCTCGTTCTGCTCATGTTTCTCAAGAGCTAGGATCGAATGAGAATGTGAGGGATTCCAATCGAAGCTGCGGATGCAATCGTGAGATCCGGAAGAAACTTCCCTCCGCCGCCGATCATGTTGTGATCGGTCGCCGATTCCCGCATTGTACTGGACCTTAATGAGGCCGTCCCGAGAGAGCTCGCTGCGTCTTTCGCCAGCGCGCGCATACGGCAACCGGCATCTGGCGGCATGAACCACCGAGTCGAGCGGTTGCGTTCGGCCCTCGAGCTACAGACCCGGAACCGCCGGGGATTTCTGATTCCATGGTTCCAAAGCCGGGTTAGGATTAACATGAAATGCGAAGGCCAAAGGCCGCATTATGCCAGGAAAATATCCGATACGAAAGTATCCATACGAACAGGAATTATTCCTGCACGAAATCGACAAGCTCAACGACCCGCAAGCAAGAATCCTTGATTTGGGGGCAGGGGAGGGAACCTTCAACTACGCGGTTTCTCAAGCCAGGATCATATCGGTCGACAAAGATATCCCTGCTGATCTCAAGCCGAGCGCCGGTCGCAACGCGTTCTTGCAGGCTGATGGGGCAGCCTTGCCGTTCTCAGCCCAGGTCTTCGATGTCGTGGTGGCAAATTTCGTCTTTGAGCATTTTATCCGGCCCGACCTTGCGTTAAGAGAGACCCAACGAGTTCTGAAGGCCGGCGGCCTTCTCTACCTGTCCATCCCGAACTCTGACAGCCTCGAGGATAGGATTTTTCGCTTGCTTGGGGGCGCCAAGCATCACGTTCATAGTTACTCATTTCATTCCTTGATCAAACTGGTTTATCAGAGCACAAATCTCAAGCTTATCGCTTTTGCAGATTGGCCGGCCGGATTTACCTGGCTCAACGTAGCTCCTTCGGGGAACATCATTCGGCGCGGGCTGTGGCGATGTTTAAGGCTTGCCAGAAGGCGCCTGCAAGCCTATTCGGTGAGAGACTCCGGGTTCGTTTTTCTTTTCAGGGCTGAGGACAAACTAGGATTTCGGCTCATTTCACACGTGTGCGCCTTTTGCGGGGCCGGCGCGACGATAGACACAAGCGATCAGGCGCAGTGGGAGTGTATGCAGTGCAATCAGGTAAACTTCGCGAATTTTGGGTAATAATTCTTGGGGTTTCTTCGTGTCTTTGAGTCTTAGTGGCATTGGTTGGGCGGCTCGAACTACGAAGATGGCGCTTCATCTCCGGGAACGAAGACGTCGTTTCTTTTCCTGGACCGTCTTCATGATTTCGCGGAATTGCCGCTCCGTTCCCTGATCTGTCGGCTGATAGTATTGCCGGCCGGCAAGGGATTCAGGCAGGCAATCCATGTCGGCAACTTTCTCCTCGAGATCATGCGCGTACTGGTAGCCCTTCCCATACCCGATCTTCTTCATCAGCGGAGTGGGAGCATTTCGAATGTGTAGCGGGGGCGGTTCGTTCATCGTGTTCTGCACGTCATTCTCTACTTCGGAATAGGCGGTATAGAGCGAGTTGGATTTTGGCGCGAGGGAAAGATAGACCGCCGCCTGCGCCAGCGCGAGCTTGCACTCAGGCAAGCCGACCAGGCGCACCGCATCCGTGGCGTCCAGGGCCACCCTCAATGCCTGGACATCCGCCATACCAATATCCTCGGAGGCGAATCGCACCATCCGGCGAGCGATGTAGACCGGGTCCTCGCCGGCTTCCAGCATTCGCCCCAGCCAGTAGAGAGCCGCGTCAGCGTCGCTGTTGCGCAGCGATTTATGCAGCGCGGAGATCACATTGTAGTGCTCCTCACCGGCCTTGTCGTAGAGTAAAGTCTTACGCTGCAGCGCGGCCTCGAGATCTTCAAGATTCAGTACCGGGATTTCCGGCTGAGGCCGGTTTTGCGCCAGTGCGACCGCAATCTCAAGCGCGTTGAGAGCGATCCTGGCGTCGCCATCAGCATAGACCGACAGCCACTCCAATGCGTTGTCCGGCACGTCCATTGCAATCTTGCCCAGACCCCGGTCGCGATCCTCGAGAGCACGCCGCAGGATCAACCGGATGTTCTCAGGAGTGAGAGGATTAAGAACGTAAACTTTGGTTCGCGAGAGCAGGGCGCCAATCACTTCGAACGATGGATTCTCTGTCGTGGCCCCAATGAGGACGATAACCCCTGACTCCAGGTAGGGGAGAAATGCGTCCTGCTGCGACTTGTTGAATCGATGAATCTCGTCAATGAATAGGATCGTTTTGCCGCGCGCGTGACGTTGATGGCGCTCCGCTTCGGCCATGACCGCTTTGATCTCTTTGATTCCGGAGAGCACGGCGCTGAAGGAGACAAAGCGGGACCGGGACTCCTTTGCTATCAGGCGGGCGAGCGTGGTCTTTCCCGTGCCGGGCGGGCCCCAGAGTATCATGGAGAAGAGTCGATCCTGTTCGATCATCTCCTGCAGGACCTTGCCGGAACCAATCAGATGGGCTTGACCCAGCACTTCGTCGAGCGTGCGAGGGCGCATTCTCTCGGCCAGAGGCGCGTCTCCGGCTGGAGGAGGTTCGACAGGTTCGGGAAACAAGGGACGCGACATATTAGATTGACGATTGACGATTTACGATTGACGATTGGGCAATCGTAAATCGTCAATCATTGCATCGCTGTCTGTAGGCTTCGAAGAATATGATGGCTCCGGCGGCCGCCACATTCAAGGACTCTGATCCACGCGCCATCGGGATATGGATCGCCGGAATATCGGACCAATCTTTTTCACTGACGCCCCGGGTCTCACTCCCCAGCAGAATCGCCGCAGGGCTCTGGAAACTGGTCTCCCAGACCGACGCGCCCGAGCGCGCCTCCGCGCGCAAGGGACGAATTCTGCGGGCGGAGCAGTATGTGAGGAATTCCGAGGGACCTACGCTCTCGATTACGGGAATGCGAAAGAAGGCTCCCGCGCTGGAGCGGATGACCTTCTGATTCCTCAGAGATCCGGTCTCGGGAGTGGTGCAAACCAGCGCGGCGCCTGCCGCCGCCGCCGTCCGGAGCAGGGTGCCCAGGTTTCCCGGGTCTTGAATTCCGCAGGCGCACAGGATCAGCGGATTGGGCAGTGTCGGGACATCGTTCAGCGTCAAATTCGGCACGCGGACCAGAGCGAGCGCCCCTTGAGGGGAGAGAACGCCCGACAGAGATCTGAACAGCGGGCCTGCGGCTCGCCGGATCATGATCTCCCGGGAATGCCAGGTCTGCACGAGCGCCGTCTCGCGCTCATCAGTGCCGAACCTGTCCGAGAGCAGGACGGCTTCGAATGGATGGTTCGAGTTCGTTGCTTCCTCGAGCACCCGGATGCCCTCGGCCAGAACCAGTTCTGCCGGCGCCCGGCGCGCGCGTGAAGCGACGAGCCTGATCTTCTTGACCAGTGGATGTTCCGTGCTGGTTACAAGAGTAGCCGCCATCGCGATACGCGCTCTGAGCGCCTTTGCGCTTCTCATGTCTCGAGTCTCCGTGGCTAGTGCGGCGAACAAAACCAACCTCTAAGATACGAAGACTCGAAGAAACTCTAAGAACCGTCGGCCGCGAGGGACACCGCGCGGCGTTCCTGCGCGCTCCCCCAAACGACGCGCTTTACCGGAAGACTTCCTTGCCGTAGAAGCGCTTCCACGACTTCCCGCGCCAGACCGTCATCTTGCTCCGAGTCGACTTTATTGATGAACGGAATGACTGCCATCCCCTCGCGCCAGCCCTTGCAGACCCCCTCAGGATGAAGCAGGATCTGCGCGGCGAGCTTCGGAGTCAGCGTCTCTCCTTCCTTTAAGGAGTAGCGACCAGCGGCCATTTCCCACCTGAAGAGAGTCGCCGGCCCGAGAGGTTTGTTCACGCAATCCAGACCGAGTACGGGCACGAGGTACTCCGAGTCTTCCATCAGAACGGGCTCCCCATCGCGGGGCATTTTCAACGACATGCCGCGGGCGCCGTCGGCTTCGTTGAGCAGGACGGGAAAGAGGTCGCGGTCGAGGAACCGGCCGAAATCGGGCTCTACCCCTTTGAGCAGATCCGGCGTCATAGCCGGCCGGGTCACCACGAACGTACGGACGTGATCCGAGCGGTCGCGCCCTGCACGCTGCAGGATCAGTCTGAGCAGCCCGATATCATCACTGGAAATAATTGCGAGGCCATTTCGAGGATGGGGAGGATGAATCCTCGTGGTTGTGGTGTAAATAACCTGCACCGACCGGGAGAATTCCTCGGCCAGCCTGAGAATCAGGGCCGTTTTTCCCCCTCCGCCGACAAAGTTGATGCTAGCCGGTAATCGAAAAGCGAATTCCTCTAAGAACAAATGAATTCCTTGCGGACGATAAAGAAACCACGAAGTTGTGTAGTCGGGTCGCTACCGGCCGAACTCCTAGCGGAACATCGGGTCACGAAACGAAGAGGGTCGGTTCATTTCCGGGCAATTCCAGGTCTGGCGAACGATGTAAGGGGCCTTACCCTGTGATTCAAAGTAAGTGCGAATAATAAGCTCGGCGACCAGACCCATCAGAATGAATTGAACTCCAACGATGAATAGAAACACCGACAGCAAGAGAAGCGGATTCCGGTGCGCCCTGATTTGATTGATGAACTTATCCACCAGCGTCCACGCGGCAAAAAAGGTCCCGGCGCCGCATGCCAGCAATCCCACACCGCCGAAGAAGTACATCGGCTTGGTTGAATAACTGCCGAGCATCTTGACCGTGATCAGATCGAGTATGACTTTGAAGGTGCGGCTCAGTCCGTACTTGCTCGAGCCGCTCACCCTCGGATGATGTTTGACGGGAATCTCGGTGACCCTGGCTCCGGCCCAGGATGCGTAGATCGGGATGAAACGATGCATCTCGCCGTAGAGTCGAATGTGCCCCAGAATTTCGCGCCGATAGCCCTTCAAGGTGCAGCCATAGTCATGCAGGCGAACCCCGCCGATGCGAGAAATAAGCATGTTGGCCAGCCAGGACGGAAGTCTTCGAGTCAACCAGGCGTCCTTCCGATCGCTGCGCCAGCAACTAACCACGTCAAATCCCTCTCTCAACTTGGCGAGTATCGCGGGGATGTCCCGTGGATCATTCTGCATGTCGGCGTCGATGGCTACCAGAAGCTCGCCGGTGGCGAAGTCGAAGGCGGCGGCGATCGCGGCCGTTTGCCCGAAATTACGTCGAAATTGAATCAATTTGAGCCGTGGCTTTGACCGGGCGGCCTCGATCAGGTAGTCAATGCCTCCATCGGTGCTTCCATCATCGACGATCACGACCTCATAGTTTTCGCCTGTTTGCTCGAGGACGCTGAAAAGCTCCATCAAGAACGGCTTCAGGTTTTCCCGTTCGTTGAAAACAGGCGCGATGATCGAAATCTTTTCCTTCATGAATACTTGGCTTCGAGCGTGGCGATTTCCTGGGCGTCACTGCGGTTCTTGAAGAAGAGGTACACGACGCCGCCTGGAATCGCAGACAAGATTATGGCTGCCGACGAAAGCAGACCCAGGGCGATACAGGATTCGGACGAGACACCGATGGCGCTGAAAAGGCTCATGAAAGCATATTCCCGGAGACCCATCCCATTCAGGCTGACCGGAATCATCGAGATCAAGGTGATGATGGGAACAAAAACCAGGAAATAAAGAAACGGGACGTGAAGCTGCAAGCCTTCAGACATGATCCAGGTGACCGATATGACGAGGAACTGATTGATAAAAGAAATTGCCAGAGAGGCAGCCAGAATATGCCATTCGCGTCCCATGACCTGAAACGCGCTTGAAATAGCATCGATCTTCGCCGCCAGTTTCGACATCTTGAAACTGTGAAGAAAATTGGTCACGAACTTGTGAAGCGAGGGAGTAAATATCGCCACATTGGTGAACAGAAACGTGACGAAGGCGGCCCAGACGACCAGCGATGCGGGAACGCCCGGAATAGCGGCCGGGAGTACAGTCACGGCGGCGCACGCGATCAGCATCATAGCCAGCATTCCCGCGTCACGGTCCAGGAATGTGGCGGCAAAGCTTCGAGCATACTGTCTGGAAGGCTTCCCGGCGTAATACATCTTGACTACGTCGCCGCCTACTACGGTGGGAAGCGCCAGATTGAAAAACAGGCCGATACAGTAGATGCCGAAAAGGCGGCCGCGCGAGAGAACGGGCATCAAGGGACGCATCAGCATGCGCCAGCGAAAGATGCAAACATAGTGAGCAACCCACAACACGGTGAAGCTCAATACGAGCAGGCCGATGCGCGCATGAGCCAGCGTCATAGAAAATTGGTGAAAATCTACCTTTCTGAACAGGAGAAACATCAGCGTTACAGTTACTGCTGTCTTGATCACAGCCGGAAGAAACTTCGTCATGGACTCTCGCGCGATTCTTTTTCGTTAAGGGGCCGGTTGGAAACCAGGAGCAGCTCGTTTCCGGCCCACAATTCATCATCCAGCAGAAACCGAAACTGAGTAATCAGACGCGGACGGCGATCCAAGACGTACAGTATGAGGTCGCGGGTTCCTACGAAATAGTTGTAATCGTTTTCGGTTACGACGCAGAAGATCGACTTCGAGGACGTGAACCGTCGGACCATCGCGTCCGGGTCGAATTCTTCAAAGACTGGCCGCCTGAGATAGTAAACCATGCTGGGGACGGTGGCTACGTAGTAACCGACTTCGTCGCCTGGCCGGCTCTGTTCTTCGATCAACTTGCACATTTCTCTTACCGGCCGGTAGGGCTCGATTGAAGGAAGATAGACAAAGCTGGCCAGCACCAACGTTGCCCACATCGGAGCCGCCAATCCTGCGAAGCAGCGGTGAAGTTTTCCTCGCAATACCTGCCAGGCGAGCAGAAGCGAGGAAGGGAGCAGAATGGCTGACGGGAGATAATGCAGCACAATCGGCGAATCCGGAAGCATGGCGCGCAGCAAAACCAGCAGGAAAATAGAAATTCCAAAGATCCCGACGGCCGCAATGAAGAATGCCCACGTCCAGGGATAAAAAAGCCGGGTTTTCTCCGTACTGTCTCGCGCAAGGAGGCTTCGTTCTATCAAGCCCGCGATCAGAACGGCCATCATCGGATAGATCGGAGCGATGTAGTATTCCTGCTTGTTCTTCGATAACGAAAACAAAACAAAAGCCACAGCGCACCAGAACAGCGGGAAGCCGTAGGACAGCGCATAAGCCTGGCGCAGATGCTTTCGAGACCGCCACAAGTAGTAACCCGCCACGGCCGAGAGGATGGACCAGGGGAAGAAGTCGAAGGCATACGCAGGTATGTAGTAGAAGGGGCCGCGCGCCGGTCCGAACGACATCGCGGCAAACCGGCCCAGATTATCTCTCAAGAAAAACGATGCGATATAGGTCCAGCCATGGGTCAGGTAGATCAGGAGGTACCATGGCAGTACGATCGCAGCAAACACGAGGGCTCCGGCGAAGGGCCGCGTCTCGCGAGGCGAAAACCTCCCGGCCCACAGCGACCAGAGAAGGTAGGTGGCTCCTGGAATGATCAACGCGATCGGTCCTTTGGTCAAAAAGCCCAGGGCGCAGAACGCATAGACCCAGAACCAGCTTGCCAGTGACGGAGGGTTTCGTCGAAGGGCTCTTAACAAGAAAAAAACCGTTCCCGTAAGCCAGAAGAGAAGGATGATGTCGATTGGAAGTTTTCGAGCCAGGACGAAAAAACGGGCGCAGGTGCCCAGAATAATGGTGGCCAGGATTCCAGCGGTCGCGGAAAAGAGCATGCGGCCGATTCCATAGGTAAACAGCAAGACTCCAACGGCCGCCAGCGCTCCGGGCAGCCGCACCGAGAACTCGGAGACTCCCAGCAGCTGATACGAGAGCAGGATCAGCCAATAGGTCAGCGGAGGCTTCTGAGCTCTCGGCTGGTAATTGAACCGGGGCGCGAGATAGTCCCCGCTTTCCAGCATCTCCCTGGGCGTCTCGGCATAGAAAGACTCATTGGCGTCCCACAGGGATGAGGTGCCCAGATTCACGAAGTAGGGAAGCGCAACCGCTGCGATGATGAATACCTGAACCGGAGCCGCTGTCAGACGCAAGCGAGCAATGGCGGCCCTTAATAGAATTCCGGATCTCAAGTAATTAGCCTCTGCGTTTCTTCGCGGTGAGGGCGTACAAAACAACCGCAAAGACGCCAAGAAATCTCAAAA
>Ga0075421_100009181_pt1 | contig 12178 bp, 11 predicted proteins | sample SoiMetdeltSBSDD5_FD_75292 | JGI IMG/M metagenome (GOLD analysis project Ga0075421, IMG submission 75292) | Bulk soil microbial communities from a Populus tree surrounding site in Tennessee, USA - Soil MetaG P. deltoides SBSDD5 | ecosystem: Environmental > Terrestrial > Soil > Tree plantation...
GGCGTTCGAGAAACTTCGGCAGCTGACGGAATTCGCGTAACGTCGATCCGCGCGATCCGTCTATCGCTGCGAGACTTGGAACGCGACGTGATAGAAGCAGCTGACGCTCCGGCCGTGCTTCGTCGCCGGCGTGAACGTCCACTGCTTGACGGCGGCGATCACCGCTTCGTCGAGCGCGAGCCCCGCCTTCGAGTGCCGGAGCAGACTCACCAGCGCGGGCCGGCCGGTCTGCGACACCAGCACACGCACCACCACGATCTCGTTCAGCGCCTGTCCGTCGAGCGCCGCGGGAAGGACCGCGTCGACACGCGCCGTGACCTTCGGCGGACCATCGACGTCGTTCAACTCGAAGAACGGACCCGCGGCGGGCGCGGGCGCGGGCGCGGCCGCGGCCGGCGCCGCCTCAGGCGCCGCCTCGGCTGTCGCCGCGGGGAGTGGGCTCACGTTGGGGGTGGCCACGGCCGGCGCGAACGTGGTGAGTGACGGCGCGGGCTGTGGCGGCGCCGCGGCCGGTGCTGCCGGGCGTACCGGCCTCGGCGCGACAAGCGCGTCAGGCGACAGCAATGGCGTCGAGCGCGGTTTGTCGGCGCTGGCCACGCGGGGCGGCGCCACGGCGACGGTGGTCGCCGGCGGAAGTGCCGGCGCTGGTAATGGGGCCGCGGACACGGTCGCGGGCGCCGCGACCGCTGCAGGCGTGCGCGCGGTTGCCGGTGTCGGTGTATGCGCCGCCGGCGCCGGTTGCGGGGCCGCCGGCTGGACGCCCGGCTGCGCAGCCGCACGCTCGAGCCACAGTCTGCTCAACGGAACGCCAATCGCGGCAAGAATCACGACCGTCGCGACGGCCGTAACCAACGGACGCCAACGTGCAGCCTGCCTGGCGGGCGCTTTTGCCGTGGGCTGCGCGGTCGTCGCTGGTGCCGTGGCAACAAACGCCGGGGCGATGGGTTCCGGTGCAACCCAAGCGGCTGCGGCAGGTGCTGAATCGATCGGATCTTCGGCAACGGTCACGTCTGGCGTGGCGGCTGCCGGCGGTGCTGTCTCGAGCGCGGGTAACGCGTCGATGAGCTCCGACAGGTCGACCGACCCCAGCGGTTCGAGAGATGGCAGCGGTTTGAGTTCGACCGGCGCCGCCGCTGCTTCCACAACGGGCGGGTCGTCCGCAACTCGCGGGGCGATTTTGATGATCGTATGCTCGCTCGCCGAGGTGAATGACGCCTGCAGGTCGAACGCCGCAGAGACGTGATCCGTCTCGGCGATCTCCGGCGTTGCGCGCGGTTCATCAAGTCGCGGCGTCAGCGGAGCGGGCGGCGCGTCGAAGGTATGCGGCGCATCGAACGTCCGCGGTGCTTCGAACGTCTGCGGTGCATCGAACGTCTGCGGTGCTTCGAACGCGAGCGGCGCGGCGACGTCAGTCGCCGGCACGGCGGGGACGATGGGTGTCAGCGCAATTGACGGTGTGCTCCCGGTCCAGGCAAATGTCGATGGAGTCGGCTCCACCGGCGCCGGCGAAAACGCAAAGGGCGTCTCGGCAGCCGCGTCAACAGCAGGGATGTCTATAACGATCGGTTCGGGCTCCGGTTCGGGCGTCTCGGCCTTGATCCTGATCGGAGACGACTCGAGCGCGGCAAAGAGCGCTTCGAGTTCCGGTGCGGGAAGCACGGATTCCACCACCGTCTCGCGAGCCTCTGGCTGCGGCGGCACCGATGCCGGCAGTTCGTCCGGCATCGACGGATCCCACCCGAAGCGCCGGCATGCCTCGGATCGCTCCGACTCGATTGATGGCTCGGAGGTGGCCGCCAGCGTTCCCGCTGACGTCGTAAGGGCAGTTTCCGCCGGCGCCGCTTCCGCCACGTGCGTCACCGCACCCTGGCAGGCAGGGCAGTCGCCAGCCTGATCTACCGTTCCCCCACAGCGTTCGCATAGTCCCTGCGTCATCGGTTCGATCTCGCCATCGCCGCGCACATAGCCCTCCCCAAAGGTCTGCCTACACGAGGCACGGGCGCGAAATCGCAAGGGCCCTGCCAGCGCACAGCCGTTGAATTTGGCCTAAAATCAACGACTTGCGAGCCGCTCACGGCGCACACGCTGTGGGCGCGGACAAAACTCGTCAGTCGACTGCCAGAATTTGACAGTCGACGCTGCCGCACTAACGAAAATGTGAGGGGCCAATACTCGGTCGAGGAGGGAGCGAGGACAGGATCATTCAATGATCAATGGAAGCCACATGGTGCGAGCCGCAGCACGCGCGCCCGTGAACGCGGACTCGATCACGGGACGAGAGAATCACGCTCGGCCTGCGTGTTTCTCGAGACGCTCCTGAATGTTCGATGCGCGCTGGCTGGCGCGGAATTCGACCACGCGGAAATCCGCGAGGCCGCTGGCGACGAACGGATCCTCGCGGACGATGGCTTCGATCTCGTCCCGGCTGTTGCCGAGGGCGAGGATGATCCCGCCGTCGCGCGGGATCTTGCGGCCCGACACCAGGAAGTGTCCGGTGGCGTAGTACTTCTTCAGGAAGGCGACGTGCGCCTTCATCGCCCGATCGATGCGCGTCAGATCGGCCTTGTACAGCAGTTCGATGACGAACATCGCGCCGCCAGTTACAACTTCTTCAGCAGCACGTTCCGATACTCGATCTTGAACGGCGGTCCGGAGTGCATCTGGAAGCCGAGCACGCCCTCGACGGCGGCGTTCTTGACGTCCTCATCCAGGGCGACCGCCATCAGCTGCCCGTTGATCAGTTGCATCAGTACCGGTCCTCTCGCGATGATGTGATAGAGGTTCCACCCGCCGACGTTCATGGCGCCTTTGAGGAGCGTTGGGTCGCCGATCGCGCCTACCACCTTGTACTTGGGGCCGGCGACGACGCGCGTGACCTGACCGCGGCGCGACAGCACCGCGTGTCCCCCGCCGCTGGGCGCCCGGCCGCGTTCGTCGTGGATGTTGCCGAGATAGCCCTGCGCGAAATCGATGTCGGCCTGATATCCCTTCAACACCCATTTACCCACCGACGGAACCTCCGAGCTGCGGTACTGAATGCCGCTGTTGGTGCCGTTGATGCGAAACTCGACCTTCAGCTCGAAGTCGCGCAGCGTGCCGCCGCGCCAGATGAGAAAACTGTTCTCCTTGGCCGGATTCGCCGGCGTCGACTCGCCGACGATGGCGTTGTTCTCGACGCGCCAGAAGCGCGTGTCGCCGTCCCACCCGGTCAGCGTTTTGCCGTCGAAGATCGGGCTGAAGCCGGCGTCATCGTCCACTTCGGTATCGGGATAGACGCCGCCTCCCCGACCAGGTTGCACCGCGGGCGCCACGAGCGGTGAGACCGTGGGGGTTTGCGCGGCCGCACGTGGACCGGGCAACCAGAACGCCGCGGCGAAGAGCGACGCGGCCAGCAGCAAGAGGGCGGTCCTTCTCAATGGTTCCTCCTCGGTGTGCCGTTCGAAAGCCGGAGAAGTGTATCAGTTGATCCGCTCCAGGAACCCGCGGAGCTTGTCGGGATTGCGCACGACGAAGATCGCGCGAATGCGGCCGTCGGCGATGTCGAACGCGTAGGCGGCGTCGCCGGCGAGCGGATGGCGGAGGACCAGTCCGGGCGTGCCGTTGATCGAGACCGGCAGGAAATGCATGGTGTAGTGCACCTTGGCGGCGTAGCCGAGCAGGAATCGCGAGACCCGGTCGGCGCCGAGCACCGGTCGCGTTGCCGACGAGACCTTGCCGCCGCCGTCGGCAACGAGCCGTGCGTCAGGATCCAGGATCGACATCAATCCCTGTACATCGCCAGTGGCGACGGCGTGGCGGAACCGCTCGACCACCTCCTCCGACTCGCGGCGCGACGCGGTGAATCGCGGCTGAGGGTTCCGCAGGCGCGCCCGGCCCCGCGTCAGAATCTGGCGGGTATTGGCGTCGCTCTTGCCGACGATCTGCGCGATCTCGGCGAACTCCATCTCGAACACTTCTCGCAGCAGGAACACGGCGCGCTCGATGGGTGTCAGCCGCTCGAGCAGGACCATGAACGCCATCGTGAGCGATGACGCAAGCTCCGCCGACTCCTGGTTCGGCTCGGCGAGCGGTTCGGGCAGCCACGGACCGGGGTATTCCATGCGGGTGCGCTCCGAGCTTCGAAGGCGGTCGATGGACAAGCGCGTGACGATGGTCGTGAGATACGCGCGCGGCGATCGGACGTCGGCGTTGGCGTCCTGCCGCACGCGGAGCCACGTGTCCTGCACGACGTCTTCCGCTTCGCTCGCGCTGCCGAGCATGCGATACGCGATCGAGAACAGCCGCGGCCGGTGTGTCTCGAACGTGGCGTCGTCGACGCCGATCTGCACCATCGATCAGTCCGATCCTCGGTTCAACACAAGACGACCGAAGACGAGTGTTTGTGACAGCTCGTCCACGCCGTTTCTGGTGTCACAGCGACAGCCCTGTGGCCGTCTTGAGAAGTGGAGGGCAAGACGCCATGAAACCACGAATCGATGTCAATCAACCGGCATTCTCAGGCATTCTGCAGGCGATGTTCGGCCTGGAGCGCCAGGTTCGCCAGTCGGGCCTCGAGCACTCGCTGCTCGATCTCGTCCGCATGCGTGCGTCGCAGATCAACGGCTGTGCTTATTGCCTCGACATGCACAGCAAGGACGCGCGCGCCGACGGCGAAACCGAACAGCGCCTCTACGGCCTCGACGCCTGGCGCGAGACGCCGTACTACTCGGAGCGTGAGCGCGCGGCGCTCGAGTGGACCGAGTCGCTGACCCTGGTGGCTCAGACGCACGCTCCCGATGAGGTGTACGAGCGCGTGCGCCAGCAGTTCAGCGAAACCGAACTGGTCCATCTGAGCCTCGCGATCGTTGCGATCAACGGCTGGAACCGGCTGGCCATCTCCAACCGTGCGGTTCCCGGGGCATATCAGGCCGGATCCGTCAAGCAGACGGTTGCGACGGCCTGACGCCGACGAACACGAAATAGCGTCCCGGCTCGAGTTCCGAGTGGTCGAAGGGGACCACCGAGGGCTCGAAGCCGGCGTCGCGAAGGATCTCGATCCACTGCGCGCGCGGGAACAGGCCCTCGAGGTGACGATCGTGTTCGACGCGAACCGATCCGTCACGGTCGCGCAGCACATAGGTGTAGTCGACGGTATAGGTCCGATCGGCAGGATCGGGATCCCACGTCCATTCGAGATAGCGCATCGCCCGGCCCTCGCCGTCGTGGCCGCCGCAATCGGTCGAGGGCGCGAAGGTTTCGGCGAGATAGTCGGGTGCGAAGAGCGCGGCACCGCCCGGCTTGCAGTGCACGAACGCGGTCGCGACCGCCGCCCGCAGATCCTCGTCGCTGGTCATGTAACACACGGCATCGTGGACGAACACGGCGTCGAATGTTCGCCTGAGACGGACCGTGCGCATGTCACCCGGCGCGTGCTCGCATTCCGGATTCAACCGCCGGCTCACGGCGAGCATGCCGGCCGAGGGATCGACCAGCGTCATGGTGAAGCGCGCCTTGAGATGGGAGGCGTTGTTGCCGCCACCGCTGCCGAGCTCGAGCACGGTGACCGGCGGCGCGCTGCACGCGGCCGCCAACGTCCGTCCATAGAACGCCGCTTCTTCTTCGTACTCCGCCGCCGCCGACATGAGCGGCCACCAGTCCGCCAGATCCGCGTAGAGCTTCACGAGCCGTCTCTCCGCTTTCGCGCGCGCGTTCGCTGTTGTTGCTCGCTCCGGAGGTACTCGTCCAGACGATCGAAGCTCTCGCTCCAGAAACGGCGATAGTGAGAGATCCAGTCGTCGACGTCGCGGAGCGGCGCGGGCTCGAGCCGGCACGGGCGCCACTGCGCTTCGCGGCCTCTCGCAATCAGCCCGGCGCGCTCGAGCACCTTCAAGTGTTTCGAGACCGCCGGCATGCTCATGTTGAAGGGCTCGGCAAGCTCGGTGACCGAGGCATCGCCCGCCACCAGGCGGGCGAGGATCGCGCGCCGCGTCGGATCGGCCAGCGCGGCGAAGGTGGTGCTGAGGCGATCGATGGTCATGATTAACCTGCAGGTAAATTATGTACGATGAGGCCATGACGATCCCGCTTCCGCGCTCGCTGCCCGCCTCGATCGCCATCGTGCTGCTGGCCTTGATCGCGGGGTGCACGCAACCGCCACCGTCACCGCCCGCGTCAGCGCCGTCGGCGGACGCCGGGTTCACCGACGTCGCGGCGGCGGTGCTCGAGGACGTCTACCGGCGCCATCCAACCCAGGCGACCTTCCTCGGGATCCACAAGTACGACGATCGGCTCGAGGACTATTCGCGGCAGGCGGTGAGCGACGAAATCGCCGCGCTGCGCGCGTTCCGCGACCGCGTTGCCGGCATCGACGCGTCCCGCCTCGGCGACACGAACCGTCTCGATCGCGAGCAGCTCCTGCGTGCGCTCGACGGGCAGATTCTGACGCTCGACGTCATCCGCCCCTGGGCGACGAACGCGGACGCCTACAGCAGCGGTCTGACGAACACGGCCTATTTGATGATCAAACGCGATTTCGCGCCGGCGGAGGAGCGCCTCCGGCACCTGATCGCGCGCGAGAAGTCCATGCCGTCGGCGCTGGCCGAGGCGCGCAAGAATCTCGACAATCCGCCGCGCATCTACACCGAGATCGCGATCGAGCAGCTCGACGGCAATCGCGATTTCTTCCGGACCGCCGTCGCCGCCGCATTTCCCGGGGTCAAGGACGCCGCGCTCCTCGCGGAATTCAAACAGGCGAACGACGCGGTTGTCGCCGCGCTCGGCGAGTACAAGACCTGGCTGCAGAAAGACCTGCTGCCGAGATCGAACGGTACGTATGCGATCGGCGAAGAGACGTACCGCAGAAAGCTCGCGGCCGACGAGATGATCGACCTGCCGCTCGATCGGTTGCTGTCGATTGCCGAAGCGGACTTGCGCAAGAACCAGGCGGCCTTCGCCGAGACCGCGCGCAAGATCGATCCCGCCCGCACGCCGGCCCAGGTGCTGGGCGCCGTACAGGCCAAGCACCCGCCCACCTCGCAACTGCTCGCGACGACGCAGCGCGAGCTCGATGAGCTGGCGAAGTTCATGACCGAACGGCGCATCATTACGATTCCGCAGGCGGCGCCGGCGCGTGTGCAGGAGACCCCTCCGTTCCTGCGGGCGACGACCAGCGCGTCGATGGAGATTCCCGGTCCGTTCGAACAGAAAGCGACCGAGGCGTACTACAACATGACGCTCCCCGACCCCAAGGCCAGCCGCGCCGACACCGAGGAGTTCATGAAGCAGTGGTACTACGCGGCCATCACCAACGTGTCGGTGCACGAAGTCTGGCCCGGACACTATCTGCAGTTCCTCTACGCGAAGCAGTTTCCTTCGTCGGTGCGCAAGGTGTTCGGCGCGGCCTCGAACAGCGAGGGCTGGGCGCACTACTGCGAGCAGATGGTGATCGACGAGGGCTTTCACGCCGACGATCCGCGCTATCGGCTGGCGCAGATTCAGGACGCGCTGCTGCGCGACGTCCGTTTCATCGTGGGCATTCGCATGCATACGGCGGGCATGACGGTCGCGCAGGCCGAGGCGCTCTTCATGAAGGAGGGATATCAGCCGCGTCCGGTGGCGCGCTCGGAGAGCAAGCGCGGCACCTCGGACCCGACCTACGGGTATTACACGATGGGGAAGCTGATGATCCTGAAGCTGCGTGAGGACGCCAGGGCCAAGGCGGGCGCGAACTTCTCGCTCCAGACCTTCCACGACGCGTTCATCAAGCTCGGTCCGCTGCCGCTGCCGCTGATTCGGCAGGCGATGCTGGGACAGACGGGTGAGGTGTTCTGACGCGGCGACGGCCCCGGCTCAACGATCGGCCGTTCATTTTGGAGTACGACCGTCGGCTGGTCGCGTGCCACCGGCGCTGCTGCCTCGGTCAGCGTGTCCACATCCGTAACGGCGACAGCGTCCGCTTAGACGCTCGCGTACAAGGGCGCGTGGATATCACTTGATGTGGCGACGCGCCTGCTGATGTGCCTCGCGGAGGTGGCCGATCAGGCGCACGAAACGGGGGTGGCTACGTACCGGGTCCAGGAGCGAATCGCGCTCGAACCAGGGATAACAGGGAAATCCGGTTTTAGCGGCTTGTTCGAGCCATTTGAGGCTGGCATCCGAGTCGCCCAACTGTGCGAAGGCGGCCCCGGCGCTGTACGCGATGTGATGGTCCATCTCGGGGCCGCGGAGAACTGCCGCGAGCCGTGCTCGTGCCTCCTGGCGCATGCCGGTTGCCGCCTCGAGGGAGGCGAGGGACGCCTGCGCGCGGACGTCCGGAGAGCCGCGGCGCATCACGGACGCGAGCATCTCTCGCCCGCCTTTGGGGTCGCCGTCATAGTACCTCGCGAGGCCAAGATAGTGGCGGGCGGCGGGTGCATCCGTGCGTGCGACGAGCGCAGTGGCATGCTCGACCGCGGTCTTGTAGTCGCCGCCAAAGAGTTGCAGCGCCACCTCGAGGCGGGACCGCTCCACGTTTGGGCTGGGATTCAGATTGCCGGCACGTCGCCCTTCCTCGCGACCTTCGTCGAAGAGGCCGAGGTGATAGTAGGCGCGCATCCGCGCCAAATGTGCGAGATCAAGAGACGGATCGAGCGAAAGCGCCGCGGCGCTCCGATCCAGCACGACCTTCCACTCGAATCCGCGGTACGCCGTACCGGCGGCGCTTGCGATCGCGAAATGCGCGTCCGCAAGCGATCCGTCCTGTTCGAGCGCTCGGCGGGCTTCGTCGTCTGCCCGCTTGCCCCAGGCCAACGCTTCGTTGTCATGCGAATATCGCACGCTGAACCATGCGGTCGCCGTGGCAATTCCCGCGCGCGCGAGCGCATAGTCCCGATCGAGGGCCAGCGCCTTCTCGAAGTAGCCGATCGCTTCGCGCATGTTCGCTTCGGTGTAATTGACGAGGAGGCTTCGTCCCCGAAGGTACATGTCGTACGCGGCTGGATTGTTCGTGTAGCGAACGTGCAAGCGCGCGCGCTCGGGCGGCGAGAGTTCGATGCGCAGCGCGGACGCGATCTGCTCTGCGATCTGGTCCTGCAGCGCGAGCAATTCCGCGCGCGGCTCGTCGAACGTGCGTCCCCACACGGCGACACCATCGGCACGCACGAGTTGCACGCTGACGCGGTACGTGCGGTCCGTTGGCTGGATCGTGCCGAGCAGCAGGTGCTGCACGCCGAGCGCGGCGGCGACGCGCGCAGGATCGGACTGCCCATCCTTGAACGGCAGGACAGCCGACGTCGGCCGCAGCGCAATTTGACGCGTGGCTGCGAGCTTCGTGGTGATGGCGTCCGCGATCCCGACGCCAACATACGAGGAATCTGTCGGCGATTCTGTGAGCACCTGGAGGGGCATTACCGCGAGCTGCGCCGCCGCGGCGTGCACCAATGGCCGCGGGTTCTCTGTTCGACCGCCGCGCAGCGCGATCCAGAGACCGATACCGCCGGCGACGAGCAGGAGGACGACGGTGAGCCAAAGCACCCGGCGCGTCGCCCAGCGACTCGCCATGTCCGCGGTCGCTGGCGAGGTCGGCGCCGCGTCCGGGGTCTGACCCCGGTCTGACCCCAGTCCGGCCCTGCTGTCGAGCGGGTCGACCTGTCCAATGAACCGGTAGCCGCGCCGGGCCAGCGTTTCGATGAACTTCGGCGTCTCCGCCGAATCGCCAAGCGCCTGACGCGCTTTCTTGACGGCCGTGTTCAAGCCATGCTCGAAGTCGACAAACGTGTCGGATTTCCAGAGCCGTTCGCGCAGATCCTCCCGCGTGACGACTTCGCCCGGCCGCTCGAGCAGCGCGATGAGCACCTGCCGCGGGTGCTCCTGCAGACGGACGCGACGGCCATCGCGGTACAGCTCGCCCTGGGACGGATCCAGCTCGAAACGTCCGAATCGGACGCGCGGTTGTTTCACGTGCGTATGCATGACGCCTGAGCTGGTCGGAGTCTAGCCCGCAGGGTGTCGACCGTCAATCGACGTCTGACGCCACCGGCGTTGCAAGTCCCTGCGGTTCATGCATTTCAGCGTTCACCTCCGGTTCACCCACAGTTCACGCGCCGGGCATCGCTTTCCTTCGGATCATCGACGAGACTGGGCGGCGACCGCGGATGGCGTTCCTGAAATGCGCACAACAACCTGCCTGGCTGCCGTTCTCGTGATCGTGGCGCGTGCCACGTTTCTGCAGGCTCAGTCGACCACTTCAGCTCAGCCGCCAGTCAGGACGCAGGAGATTTCCACGAAGGAACTGGAGACGATCCTGGAAACCCGCAGCGCGACGGTACTGGACGCGCGCCCGCACCGTGAGTATGCGATCAGTCACATCCCCGGCGCCGTCAACGTTGCGCCGAAGCCCGGCGTGCCGATGTCGATGTATGTCTCCGACGTCGCTGAAATCGGTCGGCTGCTGAACGGCAACAAGTCGGCGCCGCTCGTCCTCTATTGCAACGGTCCGCACTGCGGGAAAAGTAAACGCCTCGCCGACGAGCTGCTCGACGCCGGCTACTCCAACGTGCGCCGCTATCAGTTGGGGATTCCCATGTGGCGCGCAGCCGGCGGCGTCTGTCAGGTGGAAATCGAAGGCATTCGCCACGTCCTCGCGCACGACCGGACGGCGGTCGTCATCGACGCGCGCGAATTACTCGCGTTTCAAAAGGGAACGATCGCCGGCGCGCGCAACATCCCCAGAAGTCTGGTGCTCGACGGCAAGGATGTCGGTGAGGTGAAACGCGCCAAAGACGATGGACGGCTGCCGATGGAGGATCACAACACGCGCATCTTCGTCATCGCCGAAGATGCCACGACGGCGCGGTATGTGGCCGAGGCCGTCACGCGCGAAGCATTTCACAACGTCAGCTATTTCGCGGGACCGTACGCCACGTTACGTACCTTCCTGACGCGGGAGGAACCATGAGGAGTCATCGTCGTTGCGCCGGAGCGATCGCCGCGGGCGTCCTCGGAGCAGTCGTGGTCGGCTCGATCGCGATTGCGAGGGAATCGCCGCGTCCATCGGCAAACGGCACGATCTGGGTCGCGAACCGCGGCGCCCACACGATCCGGGGGTTCGACGCCGACACCGGCGAGATCGTGCACACCTTTTCGATGGCAGCGAACTCACAGCCCGGCGATCTCGCCTTCGCCCAGGGCAAGCTCTACGTTGCGGAGGAGTTCGCCACGCCGCCGGCAATCGCCGTCGTCGATCCCGATACGGGCGAGATATTCACACGGATCACGTTCGATACCGGCGCCCGCCCGCATCACGTGCATGCCAGCGTCGGCGGCAACCTGATCGCCGTGGGTCTTTTCGGAACGGACAAGGTCGCCGTGATCGAGACGCACGACGACACGCTGCTCGGCACGTGGGACAGCAATCCGCTGACGACCAACGGCCGGATTCACGCCGCCGTGTTCTCGAAGGAAGGAAGAACGCTCTATTTGACGAGCGACGCGACGAACGAAGTGATCGCGATCGATCCCGAGAGCGGAGAGATCTACTGGCGCATGACGGTGCCCGGAGCGCACGAGCTCGCGGTTACCCACGATGGCAAAACCGCCTACGTCAGTCGGCGCACGGCCAACATGCTTGCCGTCATCGATCTCGAGCACCGGACCTACGAGGACGTCCTCTCACTTGGGCTGCCGGACACGATGCGGCTGTCGGCCAACGAGAAGATGTTGACGGTCGGTCTGCGCACCACTCCTGCACGGCTTGCCGTCGTCGACACGCAAACATTCGCGTTCGAGCTGGTAACGCTCAGCGCGCCTGGCGAGACGACGACCATCGCGGGCCACCAGTGGACCTCACCAGGCGGCCAGTGCACGTTCGCCTCTTTCGAAGGTGGCGCGAATCCAGGGGTCGCCGTCGTCGATCACCGGGCGGGCAACGAGGTCGTTGCGAGGTTGCCGTACCCCGGAAGACCGCACGGGGTCGATCACGCTCGACCGTAGGAGCCGATCGGCATTTTGGCCAGTCGGACCGAGTCGCGGCTATTCCGCGCTCACACCCGTATCGCGTCGTCGACGATCCGTTGTGCCTCGGCGACGATCGCCTGCAGGTGCTCCTGGCTGCGAAAGCTTTCCGCGTAGATCTTGTAGACGTTCTCGGTGCCCGAGGGCCGGGCGGCGAACCAGCCGCTCGGGGCGACGACCTTCAAGCCGTCGATGGGCGCGTCCCCGGCCG
>Ga0075421_100009182_pt1 | contig 12177 bp, 8 predicted proteins | sample SoiMetdeltSBSDD5_FD_75292 | JGI IMG/M metagenome (GOLD analysis project Ga0075421, IMG submission 75292) | Bulk soil microbial communities from a Populus tree surrounding site in Tennessee, USA - Soil MetaG P. deltoides SBSDD5 | ecosystem: Environmental > Terrestrial > Soil > Tree plantation...
CGCCGCTCGGTGCTGGCCTACTGGACCGACCAGCCCGGACGGCTGGTCCAGGTGTTCCTGCTCGACCTGTCATTCCACGCGCTCGCGGTCTTCGAGATCTTTCTGACGCTGCGCTGGCTGCTGGGCGACCGCAGTCCGACCCTGGCGCAGGCGATCGTCTTCGAAGCACTGAATCGAGTGATCACCGTCGCGTTCAAGTTCGTGCCGTTCAGGGTGGGCATCGACGAGGCGCTGTCAGGCGGGCTGGCGCCGGTGATGGCGGTGCAACCGGTGGCGGGCGTGACGCTTGCCGTCGTGCGAAAGGTGAGAAACCTGGTCTGGACGGGGATTGGCCTGTTGTTTATCGCCGCCCATCCTGCTCACGCTGAGCCAGGGACGGATCGCCGCGAAAACGTGCCCGTGCATCGGACCTGAGCGCTTCGGCGCGCGAGCGCTCGCCGAGAATCGTCCACAGCCTGGCGGCGACCGCGTAGCCCTCGGGCGTTGGCGTCGCGGCGACGAGCTCGTTCAACACGTCCTCGACGTCCGCATCGCGATTGCTCGCACGAAACAGCATGGCGAGGCTGGTGTACGCCTGCACGTTGCGGGGATAGGCTCCCAGTTCATGCCTGAACTGCGTCTCCGCATCGGCGTAGCGATCGAGACGCGCCATCGCCTCGCCGAGATACAGGTGCAGGTCGGCCATCGTCCTGCCGTGCTCGCGCAGGATCTTTTCGGCTTCAGTGAACTGTGCCGCCGCGGCCTCGTAGTTGCCTTCGTCGTAGAGCGTGCGTCCGCGAACGAACTGCGGCACGGGCAGCGTGGCATCGGCGACTTGCGCCGCCGCCGCATGTTGCGCCGCCGACTCGAGATCCTTGTCTGCGAGCGCGACGCGCGCCGCCATCTCGTGGGCCGCGGCCAGCGCCGGCTTGTCCTCGTGCTCGGCGAGCGCAACGGCAATGTCCGCCTGCTCGCGCGCCATGACCGTGCGACCCGCTCGCATCAACGCGTCGGCGAGCGCCATGGCCCCCGCTGCTGCATCGGGACGCAGCTCGCGGACGGTCCCGAACGCCCGGATGGCTTCATCCGTACGTCCCATGCGCATCAGCAGTGCGCCGAGTTGATAGTGGACGGCAGCCAGTTGCGGCTGTGCCGCGACGATCGTCTGCAGCGCGCGAATACCACCCGAGTACTTTTTCTGCCCGATGAGCGTGGCTGCCGCACGATACGCGTCGATCGTCGACTTCTGCACGGTTACATCGAGCGTGCCGTCCGGTGAAGGGGCCTGAGGAAACACGTCGAGATACCCAAGAAGCGCGTATCGCTCCTCGTCACTCGATGCGAACGGCGCGGGATGCGCCGCCGTGGACGCCAGCAGCATCTCGTTCAACGCCGATCTCAGACGGCCGGTTTCCGTCGACGCGCTGCCGCCCGCTTCGTCGACCGGCGCCGCCAGCGCGACGAGCTCCTCCTGAGGACCGCGCACGTACCTGTAGTGATCACCGAGCAATGCGTACATCGGCGTGCCGCCGAAGCGGAAGTACGCGGCCAGCGATTCCGAGTAGATCGGCTGGCTGTCGATCACCGCATCCTCGTCGTCGAGAACCGGTCGCAGCGATCGGCCGCGAAGACCGCCGGGTTCCGGCGCGCGTACGAGATCGAGAATCGTCGGCACCAGATCGATGTGCTGCACCGCCGCGGTCACCCGGCGTCCGGCACCTTCGCCGTTGGGCTGCTTGACGATCAACGGCACCCGCAGCGCGGTGTCGTCGAGCGACAGGCCCGAGCCAGCCTCGCCATGATCGCCGACGACGAGAATGGTTGCCCCGTCGTAGAGACGGCGCTGCTTGAGAGCGGCGGAAAGCCTGGCCACCGTGGCGTCCGCGTCGCGGCCGTCGACTTGAACGAACAGAAAGAAGCGCTGGCCACTGCGCATCTGGATCCAACGTTCGGCCGCGTCAACGGTCAGTGCGCCCTCGCGCTCGAGCGCCGGAACCTCGTCGCCGTTTGGCGACGGGATGTCGGCGTCGAAGAATGAGAACCCCTGCGATAGTCCTGACTGCGCGCGCAGCAGGAAGGACGAGACCACGGCGCCGGTCGTGAAGCCGCGGCTGCGCAACAGCTCGGCGAGCGTTCGCGCGCTGGCCGGGAGCGTGAAACCGGCTTCGTCGCGAACACCATGCTCGGGCGGCAGCTGACCGGTGAGGATCGACGCATGAGCGGGCAGCGTCTGCGGCGAGTGCGCGTACGCACGATCGAACACGATCGACTCTCGGGCCAGAGCGTCGATGGCCGGCATGTCGGTGCGCTCCGCGCCGTACGACGCCAGTTCAGCCGCGGGGAGGCCGCCGATCGAAATCAGCAGAATCGGACCCTGGTGCGCCGGAGACTCGCGCGCATACCACCACCCGACGGCCGCCGATCCGGCAACCGCGGCAAAAAAGAGGGCGATGATGATTGCGGCGTGCCATCGCCGGATGGCCCGCGCGGGCGCGTGAGTCGGCATGTTACCTGGTGGCTGCAGCTTCGGTGCGCGTCGATTCGATTTCGGCCTTGGCGCGTTCGCTCGCCGTCTCATCGCTCAGCATCGTGGTGTACGAGGCAATCGCGCGATCGAACAGCACGCGCCGTGCCGCGGGGTCGCTCTCGAGCGCCGCCTTCCTGCGATAGGCGCCGCCCACGACCAGGTTGACGGCGGTGAGCTTCGGGTTCTGGTCGCGGATCTGCTCGTAGGCGGCGATCGCCTGATCGAGCTGCCCCTTGTCGCGCAGTGCATTCGCCGCGGCCAGTTGCTGCTGCACGTTCTTGGTCAGTGCGCCGGGTATCGGGCCCAGATCCCGGGCCAGCACGAAGTGCATCGGCGCCGTGCCGGCCACGCGAACCGGCCATTGTGCTTCCTGCTTCGCGTATCCCGGTGCCTCGACGACGAACGTCCACGTGCCGGTCCTCAGGCCGATCATTGCCCAGCGGCCTTTGTCGTCAGTGGTCGACGTGACCTGCGACGGATACGCGTCTTTGTTGGACGCTCTGACTGACGCGCCCTTCATGGCCTTTCCGGCGGTGTCCTTCACCGTTCCCGTCGCCCGCGCTGTTTGCGCGAAGGCCGAAGCGGCGAAGCAGATGACGATCATCGAGGCGAGGGCAAGCGAGGCGCGTGGCATCGATATCCTCCTGAACGGGTCCGCCGCGTCCCCGCATGTCAGAAGCCTGGTATTTTAACTTACCGCGCTCGATGCCGAGAGTTTGTCGCCGTACATGTGGCTGTCGGCCTCGCGGATTGCGGCCCGAAGGCCCTCGTCCGGCGATACCGCCGCCACCCCGACGCTCAGACCGATGTAGGGCGGAAGGGCGGCCGTCGCCGCCTCCTGGTCGAAGGCGGCTTTCAGGTTTGCCGCCTTTGTTTTGGCCTCGTCCACGCCGCACGACAGCAGCAGCAGGAACTCGTCGCCCCCCCAGCGGATGGCGTAGTCGGATTGACGAACCTGGCCTTTGAGCAGGTTCCCGATCATCCACAGCACGGCATCGCCGCGGTCGTGGCCGAGCGTGTCGTTGAGCCGTTTGAAATGGTTCACGTCGATGAAGACCACCGACAGCGCCGATTTATAGCGTCGATGGCGCTCGATTTCGCGCCGCTCGACTTCATCGAAGAAGCGCCGGTTGTGACACCCGGTCAGCGCATCGGTGATCGCCAGCCGCCTGACTTCTTCATTGGCTCCGGCCAGACGCCGGTTGGTCAGACGGAGCTCGTCGGTCATGTCCTCGAACACGAGGATGTGCATGCCCAGCGCGACGAACAGCGTTGTAATCACCGTGACGGCCGACAGACGTTGCCCGGCGCCGAGGTCCATGAACAGCGAGAGCGCGCTCGCGATCAGATGGCTCGTGGCAATGAGCGTCAGTCCCACACCCATCACCAGCGCGCCCGCTGAACGTGCGTTCCGTGCCAGCCGCAGGTAGCCGATTCCCGACCATGCGAGCAGCGTCGCCGTCGCGACTGTTCCGGTCAGTACGACCGAGGAAAGCGGCACGACGAACGGCGTGACCAGGAACCACAGTGCGGCTGCCGACATCATCATCAGCCGTTGTCCGTTCCAGTGCACGACGTGCTGCGGGAACGACTCCACCGACAAACGCATCAGCCCGGCCGCGGACACCGTGAACAGCAGCGCCAGACCGGTGAGGACGTTGCGCAGCGTCGTGTCCGCGTACGTGCGCGCGACGATCCCGAGTGCGCCGGCGACGAGCAGCCAGCTGCCGATCCAATACACGACGAACGCGCGTCCGCGGTAGAGGTAAAGGAGGCTCAGCATCGCCGCCGAAAGCAGCGCCGCATAGGCTGCGATGAGCCGCGGGTGAACCGTGACCGGCGTGGCGAGCGGGATACCGGGGAGAACAGCCGACGCGGCTGGGCTCGCAGGCGCTTGTGCGGCGAAAGCGGCCGGAGCGACGCACGACCAGATGACGACGACTATCAGTACAACTGATAGAGCATCAGATACACGATGACGCCGGTGACCGAGACATACAGCCAGAGGGGCAGCGTCCATCGAGCGATCCTGACGTGTCGGTCGAACTGTGACCGGAGGCCGCGTGAAGCCGTCATCAGCACGAGCGGCAGGATCACCGCTGCGAGCACGACATGCGTGATCAGGATTGCGAAGTATATGCCACGAATGGCACCGGTCCCAGGGAACGGACGGGATCCCGCATGCCAGTGGTAGATGACGTAGCTCGTCAGGAATGCCGCTGAGCAGGTGAGCGCGGCGATCATCGAGCGTTTGTGGGCAATCTCGTGCCCACGACGAATCAGCAGATAGCCGCAAATGAGAAAAACAGCCGAGGTTCCGTTGAGCAGCGCGTTGAGATGAGGAAGGGCCGAGATATTCAGATCCACAGACGATCGGCGACAAGGGCGCCCCACAGCAGCGGCAGATAAGTAATCGAAAAGAGAAAGAGCCGCCGCGCGCTGGGAACCGATCGTTCGCGCGCGAAGAGCGCGCTGAGGCCGATGAATACGAAGCCCAATACGGTTGCGACGATGCTGTACGGAGCCCCGGCGAGCCCAACCAGCGCCGGCAGCAGACTGACCGGCCACAGCGCCGCGGCATAGAGCAGCGCCTGCTGGCCGGTGCGCCGGCCGTCAGGCTCGAGGACCGGAAGCAGCGGAATGCCGGCCCGGGCGTAGTCGTCGCGATGCATCCAGGCAATGGCCAGGAAGTGCGGCATCTGCCAGAAGAAGACGATGCCGAAGAGCACCAGCGCGGGCAGGGAGATGTCGCCGGTTGCCGCGGCCCAGCCAATCACCGGCGGCAGTGCGCCCGGGACCGCACCGACCAGCGTTGCCAGCGAAGTGCGCGTCTTGAGCGGCGTGTAGGCCAGCACGTAGCTGGCCGACGTCGCGAAGGCGACGGCGGCGGCCGTGGAGTTGGCGCCAAACGTCAGCTCGACGAGACCGATCGACGTCAGCACCACGCCGAACCACGTGCCTTCGTTCACGCCGAGGCGTCCTTGTGGCAGTGGTCTCACGGCGGTCCGGCGCATCAGGCGATCCGTGTCGCGTTCCCACACTTGATTCAGCGCGGCCGCGCCACCGGCTACGAGGGCAGTGCCGATCAGTGTGTGCACGAGCAGCGACGTCGCGACACCCTCCGGCGAGGCGAGATACAGCCCGCCGAGCGTCGTCACGAGGACCAGCAGATTCAGACGCGGCTTCGTCAGTATGACGAAGTCGGCCGCGCGCGATCGCGTGCCGGCGACCGGGTGACGATCGACGGCAGCGTTTGCCGTCGTCACGCGTGATCTCCGGCCCGGCGGAATGCCGCGGACCCTGAAGGGTCCGCTCTACGCCTGTCGAGTGGCGTCGGTAGATCGGACGCTTCAGCGTCGGCGGACACGTGCGGACCATCCGCAGCAAATCGCGCGCGGTGCGCTCTGAGGGTCAGCACCAATGACGTCACCAGCACCGATGCCCCGGTCACCACGTGAAGCGAGTTGATGACGAACTGCTTCTGACTGAGCACCGTCAGCGCACCCAGCGTGATCTGTGCCGTGAGCAGGACGAGCAGCAGCAGCGACGGACGCAGCAGTTCTTTCCGTGTCCGATGGTGATAGAGGACGTGGCCCGTCGTCGCGAGGATGGCCAGCGTCACGATGAGGGCGCCCACGCGATGCGCGAAGTGGATGGCGATCTTCGCGTCCCAGTGTGGCGGAATCAACTGGCCGAACATGAGTGGGAAGTCGGGAATCGCCAGCCCGGCGCCGGTATGCCGCATCGTCGCGCCGATGACGATTTGCAGGTAGATCAGGCCGGTTGTCACGGCGGCAACGCGCTGCAGCATGAGATCGTCAGGCGAAGGCGTCTGTCTGCCGGAACGCTGCACGTATGCGCGTGTCCATCCCGACGACGTCACCAGGGCGATCGTCATGGTCAGGCAGAACACGATCTGCGCCAGACTTGCGTGCGCGATCGAGATCGGATCCGGCAGATACCAGAGCACGGTGATGCCGCCGAGAATGCCTTGCGTGATCACCGCAGCGAGCGCAACGTAACCCAGCCGCCGCACCCAGCGGCGAGGCTCCGAGCGCCACAACCACGCGGCTTGCACGAGGATCAGAAATCCCACCGTGCTCGCAATCAGTCGATGCGTGTGCTCGAAGAAGATCCCGCCGACCATCTTGTCGATCGGGAAGAAGAACATGAAGTAGCCGTAGGTGTTCGGCCAGTCGGGTACCGACAAACCGGACTCCGTGCTCGTGACCAATCCGCCCGCGAAGATCAGGGCCCCGGTTGCCACCGCGACGAGCGCCGCGAAGAGATGACGCATCACACCTTGAAGACGAATGAGATCTGCTTCGATTCCTTGGGACCGATCGTGACCTGCTGTGTCTGCGCGCCGAGCTTCTCGTGCCAGGCCTCGATCGTGTAGGTGCCCGGCGGCAGTCCCGCGAGCGAGAACGCTCCGGCCTTGCCGCTCACGGCGTGGAACGGATGCTCGAGCACACCAACCCAGGCGTTCATCCACTTGTGCACGTCGCACTTGAAGGGCAGCATCACTTCAGGCGTGGTGAAGGTGGTGGTGTACTTCATGCCCTGCAGCGCCTGTCCACGATTGAACTCCCGGTTGGCCATCGGCAGCGCGTGAATGTTGTGCAGCGTCTCGTCGCTGTTGACGATGTCGAGCGACTGGCCGACCTGGATCCCGAACACACGCGGCGTGTAGGAGCAGCCTTTCTGGTCGAGCACGACCGGCTGCGACGGCACGGGGAATTTCAGTGTGCCGAGCCCGTCCTTCACGTAGACGAACACATTCTCGAGGCCTCCCTCCGAGACGATGAAGGTCGGCGTCGTGGCCGCGCCGAGCTTCATGCAATACGGGTCCGAGGCCATGTTGATCGGCGGATTCGGCGGCGGCGTGCCCTGGAGCGTGATCGTGCCCGTGATCGTGCTCGCGGTGGCGGGATCGACCGGATTAGTCGCTGGCGCCGCTGGCGCCGCTGTTTTGGGCGCGGCCGATTCTTCGCTGGCGCCACCGCCGCAGGCCGCCAAGGCGATGCACAGCGCGACCGCCGCGAATACGCGAACTATCCGATCCATCGATGACCCCGCAACCGTTGATTATGACACGCCGCCCGCGGCCATGATTTTGCGCAGCACGCGGTCCTGCATCCACTGTGTGCTCCACCAGTCCACGGGTGTGACCTGCTGGCCGCCGACGAGCATCGTGAAGTGGAGATGATCGCCGCCGGCCAGTCCCGTCATGCCGCTGCGGCCGAGTTCCTGGCCTTTCTCGACCATGTCGCCGACCTTGACCGCGATCGACGAGAGATGTCCGTACAACGACAGCACGCCCATCCCGTGATCGATGACGACGCAGTTGCCGTAGATGCCGAGGTCGGACGCATGGACGATGCGGCCGCGCTGCGACGCGACGATCGAGACGTTCGCCGTCTTCGCCAGGTCGAAGCCGAGGTGGACCTGTTTGTCCACGTCCTTGCCCTTGTAGGTGTAGGTGCGTGTGTCGGCGAACTTGGCTTCGACTTGCGAATTGCCGAGTTGTTGAAACGCATCCTTGAAGAACAGCTCCGGAGCGCTCTTCTTCGAAAGCTCCATCAGGTACTGATTGTTCTTCCGGCGCAAATCCCCGTTGATCTTGAGGAAGCCCGCAAGGACGTCGTCGGTCGGAATGTTCTCGCCGGGTGAGTTGCTCGCAATCGCCGGCACCACGCGCTGCAGGAATCCATCGTCGAGCGGAATGGTGCTCTTGCCGTACGGCTTGTTGAACACCATGTGATCAACCGGCACCACCACTTCGTTGCCCGCGGGATCGCGCGCGAAGACCTGTACCGTGGAGCGCGGATCCTGGTCGAAGAGCAGCGCGAAGAACGCCACCCGCAGCGCCGGGTCGCTCGTAATGCCCGCACCCTTGGCCGGATAGCCGGGATACTCGATGTTGCCGACGCGAACGCCCGACTCGACGTCGTCGGGTGTCGCCCGGTAGACGACGAACTCGCTGCCACCAAGGTTGATGTAGTGGAACGTCGAGACGACCGAAGCGCGCGGTGGATCCAGACGCACCTGCACGTCGCGAGTGGCGGTCGATTCCGCCTGCCGGAGTCCGTAGACGACCGGACGTGTGGCGCGGACCACGATGCGGGCGGGACCGGCCTGCAGATCGGGAATGGCCTGCTTGCCGATCGGACGCATCACGTACATCTTGTCCGCGCTGTCGGCTTTGGCCGGATCCGGCTTCCGCCCTTCCAGCGTGTACACAGGAAAGGTCTTGCCCCCCTGCTCCAGGGCGACGTCCACGGCGGAGAACACGCCCCCCGGCGCCTGCACCATCAACTCGACCGTGCCGGTCCGCCCGACGAACTTTCCGGGCTGGCGAATTTCGATCGCCGGGCCGGCCTGGCGGCCCGCCCAGACCCACGCTCCGCCGACGCCAACAGCCGCGACCAGGACGAGAAAGACCAGGAATTTCAGGAGTACGCGCATCCTTCGAATCATAGCGCGCGGGCGGTTGTTTACACCTCCGCGATCCGCGTACGCTACTTTGCCGCTCCGCGAGGTTCCATGTTGAAAAAGCTGCTCGTCGCCTTGGCGTTTTTCGCCCCTCTTGTTCTCCTGTCCGTTGTCGATCAAACCCCACTCGGCGCGCAGGCCGGTGCCAGCGTCGTCATCAGCGAGTTCCGCACGCGTGGGCCCCTGGGCGGCAACGACGAGTTCGTCGAGTTGTTCAACCCCACGTCCGCTGCTGTGGACATCAGCGGATGGAGGATCTGGGGATCGAACAACGCTGGAACGAACAGCGTGCGGGCGACTATCCCGGCGTCGACGACGCTCGGACCTGGCTGTTATTTCCTGGCCACCAACACCGCGGCGTCCGGGTACAGCGGCACTGCCCCGGGCAATGTCAGTTACACGACGGGGATCACCGACGATGGCGGGATCGCACTCAGGCGTGGCGACGACTCCTTCGTCGACCAGGTCGGAATGAGTGCGGGTTCGGCTTTCGGCGAGGGCACGCGTCTGGCGACATTCGGCGGGACGAATGGCGATCGCTCGTACGCGCGCACGCCCTCGTCAGGCAGCGACACCGGCGACAACGCCACCGACTTCGTCATGACGGCCCCGAGTGGCCCGCAGAACCTGGCATCGGTTGCTGGCTGTGCGGGACCCGTCATCGATCAAGGTGATGCGGTTATCAGTCAGGTTTACGGTGGCGGCGGGAACAGCGGATCCGTTTTCACGAACGACTTCATCGAGATCTTCAATCCGGGGCCCGATCCCGTGAATCTCGCCGGCTGGTCGGTGCAGTACGGATCCAGCGGTGGCACGACGTGGTCGGTGACGGCTTTGTCGGGCATCGTGCCGCCGGGTCGATATCACCTAGTGCAGGAGGGACAAGGTGCAGGCGGCACCACGCCGCTGCCGCCGCCCGACTCGACCGGCGCGATCAGCATGGCGGCCGGCGACGGAAAGGTCGCGCTCGTGCGAAGCGTGACCGCGCTCGCTGGTGCGTGTCCGTCGAGTGGCGACCTCGTCGATCTCGTCGGCTATGGTGCCGCGAACTGCTCGGAAGGCAGCCTGCCAGCGCCGGAGCTCGACGCCAACGTCTCTGGCGTTCGCGCGCAGAACGGCTGCGTGGACACGAACGTCAATCAGGCGGACTTCGGAACCGCGTCGCCGCCCACGCCGCGCAACAGCGCCTCGCCGCTCAACGATTGCACGCCTCCTGCCGTCGTGTGGCCGCACGACGTGCAGAGCTCGCTCGATGCGTCGCCGCTCGTCGGTCAGCTCGTCGCCGTGCGAGGCATCGTCACCGCGAAGCGCTTCAACAACGGCTTCTTCGTCCAGACACCCGATGCCGCCGCGGCACTCGAAGGCAATCCGCTGTCGTCGGAAGGCATTTTCGTGTTCACGCAGATCGCGCCGTCGGCCGTCAACGTCGGCGACGATGTCATCGTGACTGGAGTTGTCGCGGAGTTCGTACCGGGAGCGGACCCGCATCAGCCACCCGTCACCGAGATCGTCACGCCGACGATCGCGGTGCAGACGACAGGGCAGCCGCTCCCCGCTGCGGTTGCGTTGAGCGCGGCAGATCTGAGCCCTGCCGGTGGTCCGCTGCAGCTCGAACGATTCGAGGGGATGCGTGTGGCCCCGGGCGCGTTGACCGTCGTGTCACCGACCGCTGGCACCGTGAACGAAGCCAATGGAACCGGCAGCAACAACGGTGTGTTCTACACCGTGTTCGCCGGCACGCCGCGTCCGTTCCGCGAGGCCGGCATCGACGTGCTCGATCCGCCGCCGCCGTGCGACGAGAACGCCGCGGCCGCGTGCGCAATTCCGGTGTTCGACGGCAACCCGGAGCGCCTGCGCGTGGACAGCGACGGACAGGCCGGCGTCTTCCCGGGCGCGGTCGTATCGAGCGGCGCCACGATCACCATCGCCTCCGGTGTGCTGGACTATGCCTTCCGCACCTGGACGGTGCTCCCCGATCTCAACGCGCTCGCGATCGTCACGCCGGGCTCCGCGCCTCAGGGCGTTGCCGCCCCGAGCGCCGTCGAGTATCAGGTGGCGAGCATGAACCTGCAGCGGTTCTTCGACACCGCCAACGATCCGGCCACGGATGATCCCGTGCTCACGGCCACCGCGTACGCCAATCGGCTCGCCAAGGCTTCGCTGATCATCCGCAACTCCCTGCACACGCCCGATGTCATCGGCGTCCAGGAGGCCGAGAACCTGACGGTGTTGCAGGACCTTGCAGTGAGAATCGACACGGATGCGGCGGCCGCCGGCCAGGCGCTTCCTGGCTATCAGGCGCATCTCATCGAAGGCAACGACATCGGCGGCATCGACGTCGGAATTCTCGCCAGGTCCACTGTCACGGTGCATTCCGTCGAGCAGTGGCGGCCCGGCGAGACGTTCATCAATCCGCGCAACGGATCGGAGGAATTGTTGAACGATCGGCCGTCGCTGATTCTCGACGCCACGGTGCAGGGACCGGTGACGCGACTGCCGGCGCACGTATTCGTGGTCGTCAACCACCTCCGCTCGCTCAACGGCATCGACGATGCGGTCGACGGCGTTCGTGTGAGAGCCAAGCGCAAAGCGCAAGGCGAGTCGGTGGCGCAATTGCTCGTCGATCTGCAGGCGGCCCATCCAGGTGTGGCGGTGATTTCGATCGGTGACTACAACGCGTTTGAATTCAACGACGGCTACGTCGACGTCATCGGGATCATCAGCGGCGTTCAGGCGCCGCCGGAACAGGTCGCCGATTGGTCGGCGCTCGGTCTCGATCCCGATTTCGTGAGCGCCGCGCCTGCCGGCGACTACTCCTACAGCTTCGACGGCAATGCGCAGACGCTGGATCACATTCTGTTGTCGTCAGCGGCAACGGCAGTGCTGAGCGGATTTGGTCATGCGCACATCGACGCCGACTTCCCCGAGCTGCTGCGCAGCGACCCGGCACGGCCCGAGCGCCTGTCGGATCACGATCCGGCCGTCGCGCGATTCACGTTCCCCGAGGCGCCCGGCGCGATGATCGGCATCGGGCAGATCAGCGATACGTCGCGCGTGACGTTTACATTCTTCGCGCAGCAGACGTCGAGCGGCGACGAGCACGGATGGCTGACGCTCGTCGCGACGCGTCCACGCACGTTACCGAGCACGCTCGTCGTTGCCAGTCTGGAGAGCGT
>Ga0075421_100009184_pt1 | contig 12177 bp, 3 predicted proteins | sample SoiMetdeltSBSDD5_FD_75292 | JGI IMG/M metagenome (GOLD analysis project Ga0075421, IMG submission 75292) | Bulk soil microbial communities from a Populus tree surrounding site in Tennessee, USA - Soil MetaG P. deltoides SBSDD5 | ecosystem: Environmental > Terrestrial > Soil > Tree plantation...
TCGCGGGGCATGACGCGGCAGGGTCCTAAGAGCAACGCCTTGGTGGGCTGCAGGCCGGTCTCGCCCGCCACTTGGTGCAAGCCGGTGGAGATCACTGACATGGCGATAGGGCGCGTCGAGTCCTGGCGACTCATGGCCTTGGTGATCTGGAGCAGACTGAAGAAGCCGAGATCGAGCTGTTGCTCGAAGGAGGCGTCAGTTGTGACATTCCATAAGTGCACGATCCCGCTGGGAGCGGTGGCGCCTCCAAGGGCCTCAAACAGCGCCGCATAATCCGCGCCCCGTGCCGGATTGATCACATACTCGTGCTCCCCAAGCTGCCGGAACTCGTGCCCGGCACGGATGCAGTAGACGGTGGGTATGGGCTTGTCGTCGCGTGCGAGGACCACCTTGCCGATGTGTGCGGTCCGCGACAGCAAGCTGAAGGCCTGTAGGGCCGCTGAGAATGGGAAGACATGATGGGGCAACGGGGCATAGTGCCCTTGCTGCACCTCCTCGATCACGTCACGTAAGAGGGCACCGTACAGGTCGGGTTGGTCGCGTAGGATGCGCGTGAGATCAATGGGGATATAGGAGATGCCATCCCGCAGCTGCAAGGTTGCGAGTTGTTCCGGCGTGTAGATGTCCGCCTTGCCGATTTCAAGGAAGCGACCACCTGCAGCCAGGGTGGCCAGGCTGGGCGGAATGAGGTCGCCTGTGAGCGCGTTCAAGATCACGTCAACACCCCTGCCGCCAGTCCGTTGTTGGATTTCGTCAGCGAAGTCTCGTGTGCGTGAGTTGAACACGTGCCGGATGCCCAGTGCTTCCAAAAAAGCCCGTTTCTCCGTGCTTCCTGCCGTAGCGAAGATCTCCGCACCAAGGCGCTGCGCTACCTGTACCGCCGCCAGCCCAACGCCACCCGAGGCGGTGTGGATCAGCACCTTCTCCCCAGCGCACAGATGGCCCACGGTGTGGAGCGCATAATGCGCGGTCATGAAGGCCGCAGGAAGTGTCGCAGCTTCCTCAAAACTGAGAGCTGCAGGTTTGGGCGCGACGAAGCACGCCTGACGCACAACATGCGAACAGAAACTACCGGGGCCAATAGCCACTACTGCGTCGCCTGGTTGGAAGGCGTGCACACCCTGGCCGACACGCACCACGATGCCAGCGCATTCCATCCCGAAGGGGGCATCTGGGAACATGCCCGTGGCCTTGAGGACATCCGCGAAATTGAGAGCGGCGGCGTGCACCTGGATCTCGACTTCATCGGGACCAGGCGCACGGCGCTCCAGCGGTTGCAGCTGTAGACTGTCGAGGTCGCCTATACGGCCAATCTCCAGGCGCACCGGCGCGGTCGCAGCGCCACCCGGCCCCACTTCCCGCAAGCGCTCGATGAGCTGCGCTCCCAGACCGGTTTCGTCGCTGAACACCAGCCAGCCGCCCGCCTCCCCGTGCGGCGCACCTGGCCGTAGCGGCAGCGGTGGCGTTTGCTTCCAGGTGGGGAGCGAGAACCAGTCGGCGATGTCCGTCTTCTTGTGCAAGTCGGTCTCACGTTGCTCCTCACTGGCAGATGGCTTGGGAGCGTCCACCCAGTACCGCTGCCTTTCAAACGGGTAGGCGGGGAGGGACACCCGATGACGGCTTTCATGAGCATAGAAACCTGGCCAATCCAGCCTGGCACCCGACAGCCAGAGCTTACCGCAGGCTGTTAAGAGATGCGCCGACTCGGAGATCTGCTCCTCGGCGTGTCGCAACGAGTTGAGCGCTAGCACCGGCGATGTTGGTTGCTGGCGGACCAAGCCAGTGAGCGTCCGGCCTGGGCCGACTTCAAGCAGAATGTGATTGGGCTCCTGAAGAATCGTCGCCAGGCCATCGGCAAACCGGACGGTGTGGCGGAGGTGGCGCACCCAATAATTCGGGGCGGTCGCGTCCTCAGCCGTCATCCAGGAACCCGTCAAGTTAGAAATATATGGAATAGTGGGTGGTTGCAGCAGCACATGCTGACAGCGCTCGCTAAAGGGACCGAGAGCGGGCTCCATCATGGCGGAGTGAAACGCATGTGAGGTGTGCAGGAAGCGACCTTCGATGCCCCGCTCCCGCAACTCGGCTTCGAGCCTAGCCATGGCCTCCTGCGGTCCGGCGAGCACCGAGAGCGCCGGCGCATTCACCGCCGCCAGGGAGATCAGGCTGCCATGCCGGCTGCGCTCGAGTAGCAAGATCGCGTCTTGGGCGGACAGGGGCACGGCGAGCATGGCCCCGGCGGGCATTTGCTGCATCAGACGCCCGCGGTCCGCCACCAACGCCAGTGCGTCGGCCAATGAGAAAACACCGGCCAGGCAGGCTGCCACATATTCTCCAATGCTATGCCCAAGCATTGCCGCCGGCGTGATGCCCCAACTCATCCACAGCCTGGCCAGGGCGTACTCGACGACAAACAATGCCGGCTGCGCCAACGCCGTCTGGTTCAGCGTCTGACGCACAGCCTCTGACGACTCCTGCGGATACAGCACCTCACGGATATCGCGCCCCAGATGCGGCTGCAACAGCCCGGCGCATGCATCGACCTGCTGACGAAACGTCGGCTCCTGCTTGTACAACTCGTGGCCCATGTGTGGATATTGCGCGCCCTGTCCGGGGAACAGGAACACCACAGGGTATTGTGTGGGTTCCGCGCTTGACGTGACCAGCTCTGTCGGCGCTGCGAGCGCCGCTATGGCCTCGTCGCGAGTATGGCAGACCAACATGCGCCGGTGCGTGAACGCCTTGCGGCCTGCCATCAACGTGTAAGCGACATCCGCAAGCGGGAGGTCGGTGTGCTCTTTAAGGTGTACCGCCAGATTCTGCGTGGCGGCGTCCAGCGCAGTCGGCGTTTTAGCAGATAGCAGCAGCAATTGCCAGGGCCGCGAGGGGCTCGCGGGTGGCACTGCCGGCGCTTCTTCCAGGATAACGTGGCAATTCGTGCCCCCAGCGCCCAGCGCCGTGATGCCAGCCCGACGTGGCGCACTGGAGCGTTGCCACGGGGTGAGCGTAGTGTTGACGTAGAACGGACTGCTGGCAAAATCGATCTGCGGATTCGGCATGTCGTAATGCAAACTGGGCGGTATCTGCTGGTGCTGGAGCGCCAGCGTGGTTTTGATGAACCCGGCCACGCCAGCAGCTTCGCCGAGATGCCCGATATTGGATTTCAAGGAACCAATGGCGCAAAAGCCTGTCTTCTGCGTGAAGCGGCGATAGGCTTGTGTCAGCGCTGCCACCTCGATCGGGTCCCCGACAATGGTCCCTGTGCCGTGGGCTTCGACGTAGGAAATGGTCTCGGGATCGATACCACTGACCGCCAGCGCTTCTATGATCGCCTTCGCTTGCCCCTCCACGCTCGGAGCCAGGTAGCCGACTTTCTGCGAACCGTCATTATTGATTGCTGAGCCGCGGATGACCGCCAGGATGCGGTCGCCATCGTTTTGCGCATCTGCCAAGCGCCGCAGGACTATGACGCCAGCGCCGCCGCCAAACAGCGTCCCCTGGGCGCGCGCGTCAAAGGGGCGGCAATGGCCGTCCGGCGATAGGATCTCGCCCTGCTTATGCAGATACCCCCGGTGCTGGGGCAGCACAATCGTCGAGCCGCCCGCCAGGGCCATGTCGCACTCCCCGTTCAGCAGGCTCTGGGAGGCCAGGTGTATCGCCACCAGCGTAGAGGAGCAGGCTGTCTGCACGTTCAGGCTCGGCCCCTGCAAGTTCATCACATAGGAGAGGCGCGTCGCCAAAAAATTCATGTCATTACCAGTGTGCCGCAGCAGCCATTCGCCCACGCTGTCCATGAGACGACGATTGGTAACCAGATGGTACATCATATAGGTGTTCATGCCACACGCGGCAAACACGCCAATATTGCCTGGAAAGGCCTCCGAATCATACCCGGCATCTTCGAGCGCTTCCCAGCCCACCTCCAGAAAGATACGATGTTGGGGGTCCATAATCGCGGCGTCTTGCGGCGAGAAGCCAAAAAAATCAGCATCGAAGCGGTCCATGTCGGCGAGCACCGGCTGCGCTTTCACATATGCCGGATCGCCTAGCACTTCTGCAGATTCACCTGCGGCCAGCAAGGCTTCGTTGCTGAAGAACGTTACCGACTCGATACCATCGCGGAGATTGCGCCAGAACTCCGAGGTGTTGCGCGCTCCTGGAAACCGGCCCGCCATGCCGACGACGGCGATTTCCACACCAGTGAAGCTCTCGATGGATCGCTCTGCGTTACAGTCCACTGCTACTCCTCCAACCAAGAAAGTATTTCCCTGCCCTTAATGGCGTCACTCCCGCGTCTGCGCCCGGCCTAGCTGTCGCGATGCCATACGGCGCCGCATCGCATCAAGGCGTGTATTGGCGCGCTCCTGGCTTTGCTGCAGCTCTGTCTCGTTGTCCGCAGTGGCACTGAGATGTGCCGCCAGCATACTGACGGTGGGATAGCGAAACAGGTCGACGAGCGACAGATTGGGGTTTAGACAGGCGCGTAAGTGACTGTGTGCCTGCACCATCAGTAAAGAATTGGCGCCGAGATCGAAAAAGTTATCGTGCGTACCGACACGGTCAACTTGCAAAATGCGCAGCCACGTCTCGGCAATCAGCCGTTCCACGTCGGTCTGTGGGGGCGTATAGGTTGCCGGGCTTTCCCCGCGTTGCTGGGCGGGTTGCGGCAGACTGTGGCGATCGATCTTGCCGTTCGGAGTGCGCGGCATGGCGTTGAGGATGACAAAGGCACTCGGCGTCATATAGTCGGGGAGACGTTCGTGCACGCAGTGCTTCAGAGCCAGTTCCAGCGCCAGACGCGGCTCAGGCACAGAGGGTTGACGCACGTAGGCGGCCCATGGCCCGGGCGCGACGCAGGGCGTCTGGGCCACGACTGCACTGCGGCTGGCCCTGGTGCGGTGACGAAACACTGCGTCAAAACGATCCAATGCACCATTCTGGGACCAATGTACCGACACGTCATAGGGCGCGCCGAGGTCCCACAAGTCTTCTGGCTCCACGCCGGGCGTGGCATGGGAAGCAAGCAGCGCACGTAATTCCCCCACTGTCTCAGGGCATTGCGCCTTACGTAACCATGCGAGAGCCTGCACATCCTTGACCAACCGCAGATTGGGGATGTCCACGAAGCTGGCACAGGCAGGCTCTGTAGCAAGACAGCTACGAATCTCGGCCAGGGTTGTGGGGCACTCCGCACGCTCCGCGTCGGCAGCGTCTCCAGAGCTGCGGCACGCACCAAGACGCAGAACGACATCATAGCGGAAACGCGTCATCTCATTGTGGTAGCGCCCACGCTTCAGTTGGATCTCCACGGCGCTGATCTGGGGCAGACGCTGTGAGAGGGCCTGAAAAAACTCGGGCGCAATCACCAACTCATTCTCTCGTTCGAGCCGCTGGCGGATACGCTGCTGCAACTCGCGCGTGCTGAGCGCAGCAGGTGCCTGCTCGAGCTCGACAGAAGTGTAGAAAGCTTCCAACAGCGGCAGACTGCGTACGTCGCCAATGAAGATGGCGCCTTCCGTCCCTACCGCATGGGCTGCCTGTTTGAGCACTTGCAGTAGGTAGTCAACATTGGGGAAATACTGCAGCACTGAGTTGATGATCACGACATCGAAAGCGCCCGGCTCGAGGCCCGACAGCCCGGCAGCCTCAGCCTGCTGCAGCGTCACCTGCGAGAGACCCTGCGCCGACACCTGCTGCGTGATGTGCTGCAACGCGGCCACTGAGAAGTCGACTCCGTGATAGCGCTCGCAATGTGGCGCCACACGAGCGAGCAGAAGGCCCTTGCCACAGCCGACTTCCAACACACGTTTTGGTTGCAGCGCCAGGATTCTGGCTACCGTATGGTCACACCACTCACGCATCTCAGCCGCGGCAATGGGCTGGCCCGTATAGCTACTGATCCAGCCGCTGGTATCGAAGCTCGGATCGCTCGGCATAGAACCCTCAGTCCCCGCGCTGTAGGTTTTGTCCCACACGGCGCGCCAGTAGTTAGCCCCGTTTGAGGTCTGGGAAGCAGCAGGTTGAGGAACCACGTAGGCGACCAGGCGCTGATCACCCACGTCGTCTTGGCGCGCCACCACAACGCACTCCTGCACATCCGGGTGGTGGCTCAACACCGCCTCGATCTCGCCGAGTTCGATGCGGTACCCGCGGAGCTTCACCTGCTGATCTAGGCGCCCGAGAAATGCAATGCGTCCATCCTCGCCATAGCGCCCCAGGTCACCCGTACGATACAGCCGTGCGTTCGGCGCCGCGCTAAACGGATCGCGAACGTAGCGTTCTGCCGTCAGCTCAGGACGATTTAGATAGCCCCGGGTCACCCCCGCACCGCCGATCAACAGTTCCCCCTGGGCCCCGATCGGCACCGGGCGGAGCTGTTGGTCTACGATGTACAGCTGCGTGTTGGCGATGGGCCGCCCGATGGTGATTGGACCGCCCGCTTTGTCAATGGGCGCAGCCGTTGACCAGACAGTGGTCTCTGTTGGTCCATAGACGTTAATGATGTCTCCTGCAACCACTGGTGCCAGGCTCTGCGCTACTACAGGGGGTAAGGCTTCCCCGCCCAGAAGCAGCTTCCGTAGCGGGCGCAGCGCTTCCAGCGAGGTAGGATCAGCGGCCAGCATGCGCGCCATGCCTGGGGTGCATTGCAGGTGCGTCACACTGTGCCGGCGCAGTTGGGCAGCAATCGAGTAGTCAACCGCCGTGTCTGTGGATGGGTTACTGCGCTGGCGCACCTCATTCAAGGCATGCAGGCTTTCCAGCACGGTATCCGTGGCGACGCCAAAGTCCAGCAGACAGGCAATCTCGTTCACACCGATGGTCTTGAGACACTCCACCATGTGCAGGCACATGTCTGGCGTGCCGAACAGGCCACTGGTCTGGAAGTAGCGGTCGAACGCGTGCTCCAGGATAGCGTCGAGTTCTGCGGGCGTCAGGTCGTCTTCCACCGGGGCGCTGGCATGCTGCTGAGGCTTGGCGAAGACTGGAAATTCCCACCGTGCCCGCTGTACCAGGTCAGTCGAGGTTTTGAGATAGTTGATAAACGGTGTGCGCACGGTCTGGCGCACCGTATCGAGATCCGGCCCAACGAAGGTGTGCAGCATCAGCGTGACGTGCCCCACTCCCGTATACTCGTGCTCGCGCCGTGCTTCGCGGTAGGCCACGATCTTGCTGGCCAATTCCTCCACGGTTTGCCCTAACAGGTTGGTGAGCACGTTGGCACCAAGCTGTCCAGCCAGGCGGAAGGTCTCAATATTGCTGGCCGCGGTGATCCAAATCTGTGGCTCGCGCTGCAACGGCGGCGGGAAGATACGTACTTCGATCTCCTCACCCTTGCCATTGCGTGTGGTGATGGCCTCACCCCGCCAGAGTTTGCGCACCATCTCGATGCCGCGACACATGACGTCTTTACGGTCGTGATAGTTCTCCGGCATGAGCGCAAAATCGTTAGCGTGCCATCCCGAAGCAAATGACAGCCCCACTCGGCCCTGGGACAAGTTATCGACGACGGACCACTCTTCGGCCACGCGCAGCGGATTATGCAGTGGCAGCACGACACTCCCAGCACGAATCTGCAGGCGTGACGTGATCGTGGCAATCGCCGCACTGGTCAGCACTGGATTCGGATACAACCCGCCGAACTCGTGGAAGTGCCGTTCCGGCGTCCACACCGCTGCGAAGCCATGCTGATCGGCAAATTTGGCGCCCTCCAGCAGCAGCCGGTACTTGTTCTCGCACGTTTCGCCAGCGTCGGCGGCGAAGTAGAAGAGACTGAAATCCATCTTCTGGTTGGTGGCGCCGTCGTGGCGCGACTCAGCAGCGAGCGCTACCGGGCTGGATTCGTCCTGAATCACTACCTTGAAGCCACGGGCCAGCGTCCAGAACAGTTCGAGCACCGAGATATCAAAGGAAATACTGGTGACCGCCAGCCAGGTTCCGGGGGATTCAAAGGCCAGGACGTCATCCATGCCGGCGAAGAAATTGCACACCTGCCGATGCTCGACCATGACCCCTTTCGGTCGGCCACTGGAGCCGGACGTAAACAGCACGTAGGCGAGATTATGCGCAGCCACGCCGCTCGTAACATTCCCGTGAAGCGCAGTCGAGAACTCCCAAAGTTCTGGGTCATCCACACAGACGACTTGGGCCGTGTGGGGTGGCAAGGACGCTAGCAGCGCCCGCTGCGTCAGCACCACAGTGGCCTGGGTGTCCTCCAGCATGCATGCCAGTCGCTCACGCGGATATGATGGATCGAGTGGTACATAGGCAGCTCCAGCTTTGAGCACCCCCAGTAAGGCGATCACCATATCCAGAGAACGCTGCACGTAAATGCCAGCAACCTTTTCCAGCCCAAGTCCTAAGGCTTGCAGATGCTGCGCCAGGCGATTGGCACGCTGGTTCAGCTCCCGATACGTCAGCGTACGCTCGCGGTACACGAGTGCCATGGCCTCAGGTGTGCGTTGGGCTTGGAGCTCGAAGAGGTGATGGATGCAGCGATGATGCGCATAGTCCCGTGCTGTGGCGTTCCAGTCGACGAGCACCTGTTGCCGTTCGGCGTCGGACAGCACGGGCAGCTCTGCCAAGGGCGCTTGTGCGTATGCCGGCATCGCCTGCAGCACGGTGTCGAGCTGTCCGAGCCAGCGGGTAATCATGGCGTCGCTGAAGCGCCGGCGGTCATACGCCAGCTTCAGCAGCAGCTCGCGCTCACCGTAGGCAAACAGCGTCAGAGGAAAACTTGTCTGTTCATAAAAGCGCACCTCGCGGTTGGCCCAGGCCCCTCCTTGCTCACGCAGCGCATTGCCAATCAGGCGCGGGGTGAAGACCACAAGGCTCTCAAAGAGCGCTGCCCCAGATGGCACCTCGCTCCAGCGCTGTATATCGATGAGTGGAGTATGCTCAAATTCCCGGAGCACCGTCTGTTCAGCGCGCAGCTTCTTGAGCCAGTCGACCAGCGTCATGGTGCCCGGGAAACGCACCCGCACCGGAACGGTGTTAATGCATAACCCAACGAGCTGTTCTGCCGCGGGGATGGTGGCACGTCGGCCAGCGCGTGTGACGCCAAACACGACGTCGTCTTCCCCACTGTTGCGGCTCAGTAGCACCGCCCAGGCGGCCTGGACCAGCGTATTGAGCGTCAACCCATGCCCCTGCGCAAAGGTGCGTAACGCCGTTGTGGTGACTGCAGTAAGCTGTACGGCTTGTGCGTTATGCACGGGTTCCTCGGCACTCAGGTGCGGTGCAGTGCTCGGCAGCGACGTCGGCGCCACGACCCCCTGGAGTTGCGTGCGCCAGTACGTTTCCGCCCGGCTCGCCTGCTCGCGGTGATGATATTCCAGCCACTCGATAAAGTCTTTGTAGGGAGGGGGGGAGGGTAGAGCAAGTTCCTTCCCCTGCCGCAGCGCTTCGTAACGATCAAAGGCCTCCCGGATCAGCATTGGATAGGAGTGGCCGTCCGCCAGCATGTGATGAAACGTCCAGATCAATTGCCAGCGGCACTCATCCCATTGCAACAGGGTGCATCGTGCCAGGGGCGCCTGGGTGAGATCAAAGCCGCGCTGCCGATCTGCCTGCAAGAATTCCTCGAACTTACGCTGGCGTGCCTCTGGCGTCAGGGCTCGCCAATCCTGCTGCTCCCAGGGCAGTGCGACCGTGGCCTGCACCAGTTGGACAGGGGCGCTCCGGTCTTCCCAGGCAAAACTGGTGCGGAACACGGCATGCCGTTGCATCATGGCCTCCCAGGCATGCCGGAGGGCGATGGGATCAAGCGCTTCCAGGCACGTTACCACCATTTGTTCGATGTCCACGCCAGCGTGCGGTGACCGCAGATAGTGGAACAACATGCCTTGCTGAATGGGCGAGAGGGGATAGGCTGCTTGGTGATGCACACTGACACTCCTGTCAAAGGTCTCGAGAGGCCCGTTACCCCGATGTCTAGACTGGGACGGTGTAGCCCAGGTGTTGCGTGCGCCTGCCATGGATCACCCGGTCCGCGTGTGGATGCCCCATCAGCTCCTACAGGAGGACAGCCATCGTGCGCTGGACACGGCGTGTCTCTGGCTGCGCAGCGTGATGTGCTGCCTGGCGACTGTGGACAAGGAGCAGCGCAACAACTCTGAATCCGTATCTCTTATCGGCACATTTCCGGAAAATCTGGGGTTCGAGGAGCAAGCCGTTCCGTTTCAAACCCAAACTCCCCCGACCTTTGAAGTGATCTCGTATGGTCAAAATAGCAGGGAGATGCTGGGGATAATGGATAGCCTCCGTTTACGGAACGCCGGAGGCTCCAGAGAGGTCCATCTGATTATCTACATGCGGAAGTACAGGACTAGTGTGTGGAAAAAACCGATGTGCTTAAGTGCGCTGGACACGCACACGTTGCTAACAGCGCCGCTACACGCTGACCCGCCTTAGTGCAAGGCGTCTATAAGTTCCTGAAACGCCACCATCTGCCCCCCACGCGTCGACGAGGGTACAACGATCAACGTGTTGATACCAGTCTCATACCAGGCCTCGATCCCTTCTCGGACTTCAGCGGCACTGCCGTAGAGCGTCACCTGCTGCAGCCACCGATCGGACATGAGGGCAGGAATTGTATCGTTTTCCTTGTTGGCGATAGCCTCTCGGATAGCCTGTATCTCCTCCTCAAAACCTGCCTCGATCCAGTAGTTCTGGTAATTCGGTAAGCGCACATAGCTGCTGAGCGTGCGCCGGTTGACCGCCGCTGCTGCGGCTTTGTCATCATCAATACACGTGGGCACCATATTACCGATAAAAAATGCCGGATCCTGGCGCTTCTTCGCAGGGAGATGACACAACGACTGAGCCATATGCGAGCGCGCGGCGTTGGCCCACACAGCGCCCTGGGCGATCTCGCCAGCCAGTTGCACCATTTTCTGGCGTAGCGTAGCCAACGTGAGAGGGGGAAGCTCACCAGCCTGGCCGACGCCAGCCTGCAGGTCATGGACAAAGCGGCGTATATCACTGAGGGGTTTGCCAACGGTGAGACCGAGGCGGTCATAGGTCGGCCCATGACTGATACCGATGCCAAAACGAAAGCGCCCCTGCGACAATTCGTGGATGAGGGCCGCGGTCTGGGCGTAGTCCGCCGGATGGCGCGTATAGATGTTCGCAATGCTGGTGCCAAAGGCAATCTCGTGCGTTGTGAGGGCCAGGGCTGCACACAGCCCCATACCATCTCCAAAGCTTGGACAATAGATCCCGCTGAACCCTTCTTGTTCTATCCGCTGAGCCAGCTCAAGCGTGGCCTTGCGGCGCCCGGCTACAGCAGCAAGGCTCACGGCTGGTTTGGGTGGCATGCATACCTCCTCGGTGGCATAGAGTAACTCTGACTCCCTCGCACGATTGTACCGTAAACGACACCCAGCGCCCAGACCATGCCCATCGGGGACTTGCTTGCTCCAGGCCATGGGAACAGCCTATAATACCTCGGTTACCGACAAGGAGATTACGAGCACAAGCTGGACAAAGGGCGTGGGCATAGCATGGCTACACCCTGATTAGCGCCTGTGAACTGGAGCACGTTCCATGGAGTTTGGCACATTTTACCAACTGCCCTGCGCCGCTGAGCAGAGCCCGCTGCAACGCTACGAAGAAACCCTGATGCAGATCCAGTGCGCGGACTCGCTGGGTCTGGATGTGGCATGGCTGGCTGAGCTGCATTTCTTCCCGACTTTTTCCATTATGCCGTCCCCCTTGCTGGTGGCCAGTGCCCTGGCGCAGCGCACCCACCGCATTCGCCTGGGCATCGCGGTCAACCTTTTACCTTTGCATCAGCCTCTGCGCAACGCTGAAGATGCTGCGACCCTCGACATCCTCAGCAATGGCCGCCTGGAGTACGGTGCGGGACGGGGCTCGATCCCGCTTCACTTTGCCGGCTACAACGTAGCACTCGAAGAGAGCCGTGCACGGTTTCTCGAGGCGCTCGATGTCGTGCTGCTCGCCTGGACCACCGACGCGTTTTCGTATGAAGGCAAATACTATCAGTATCGCGATGTGCAGGTCGTGCCAAAACCGTTACAAAAACCGCATCCGCCCATCCGTATCGCCTGTAACAGTTCTGACTCGTTCCAACTGGCAGGGGAGCGTGGCTGGCGCATCTTTTCGTCGTCGGTCATTGTGCCGCTGCCACGTCTGCAGCAAGACATTACCACCTACAAT
>Ga0075421_100009186_pt1 | contig 12175 bp, 7 predicted proteins | sample SoiMetdeltSBSDD5_FD_75292 | JGI IMG/M metagenome (GOLD analysis project Ga0075421, IMG submission 75292) | Bulk soil microbial communities from a Populus tree surrounding site in Tennessee, USA - Soil MetaG P. deltoides SBSDD5 | ecosystem: Environmental > Terrestrial > Soil > Tree plantation...
CTCAGGCTTGGGGTGATTCAGGGGAAAGCGCAAGAGCTACAATTTGGGGGTTATTGCACCTGTCACCGTAATTCACCGTAATTCCACCGTAATTCGTAATTGCACCGTAATTGCAATCTGTTGCACCTGTCACCGCAATCAATCTAATCGACGTAAGCAAAAATAATCTTATCAGGAAAGTCGCCTTGCAGGGATGAGCTTATAGAACGAAATATCTCTAGCTCTTCCGGAATTAGATGGAAATCGCCTCGAATTTCCACAACAACACGAATATCGGACTCATTGAGTCTTGTATAAAGTAAATCATAGAACAAATTCCAGCCATGGATATCATTGTGGCCAAGATAAATAGTATTAGTGAATAGCTTGAATATGGAATAGCTAGTCCTGATGGACTGATCAAGGATTATTCTATACAACTCCTTAGTCATCTTATTTTATCTCACGCCAATGCTTATAGTGATCGGGTGTATACCATGCCCGCCCCGAGTTCAAATCGACTACAACCCGGTCTTGAGGAGCTGGTTTGAAAAAGCCCTGCGGATATTGCCGGGCATACATTTCGACGTATCTTCCTCCTGCGGGTAGCTTGGGATACGTCTCATTCTTATAGTCTTTCTTGTTGTAGAATTGTCCAGGTCTCCATTGATAATTTTGTTCCTTAAATTGCTCAATGGTCTCACGGGCTTCTGACGGTAAGTCTGGATTGCGGAGGTACTCCCAGACTTCGGCGGGTGTCAGAGTAGCGCTATCTAGTGCGTCTGTACTTATGTCGATAATCGAATCGACGGTATCGTCTAATTCTGTAACAGCACGAACTGTTGCTTTGACACCGCGACTGACTGATGAATCTTCCCAGGACCCCGTCAGCCCGCAGGCTGTGGACGGTGGTGGTCTCAGTCGTCCATTGTCTTCCTCGTTGGACTGCGCACCTCCGCAACCCAATGGATCGAGCGTTCTATCGCCGAGCAGGCCATCGGGATCAGTGGCATTTTCGGGATCGTTCCCCACGTACGCATACAGGTTTATCTGGTCCTTATAGCCGATCGGATCGGTCTGCAGGAACCGCCCCAAGGTCGGCGAGTAGAGCCTCGCCTTGTAGTGGTAAATGCCGAGCTCGGGGAGCCAGGCCTGGCCGGTGTAGGCGAACCTTCCGACGTTGGCCGCGCCGGGGATGCCGTATTCTTCGTAGGTATTCTTCGCGATCGAGCTGCCGTCGTTGGCGATGAGGCCGGCGATGCTGCCGCGTTCGTCGGGCATCAGGAACTTGCGCGCCGCTGAGCCAACCGTGGCGCTGTCATACTGCACCACCGGATCGTCTACATTGTCGGAGTGGGCGTAGCGGCGCGCCATGGCGCCGCCGCTGTCATACTCCGCCACCAGCTCATCGCCGTCGTACAGGAACCGGGTGTTGGTCGAGGTGCCGGTCACCTGCCACAGGCGGCCCATCGGGTCGTAGGTCAGGCCGGCGGTCTTGGCGCCGGATGCGCTGACCAGCCGGTTCTCGATATCGTAGAGGAAGGTGGTCGACCCGTCCGAGGTCAAATTGCCGTTGGCGTCGTAAGTGTGCCCGGTCCCCGCGACCGCGCTGTACTGGTTGCACCTGTTACCGTAATCCGATTTTTATTGGCACCATGTCGGAATTTACACCTCCTGAGAAGTAAGACCCACCTCGCAAGTAGGCACAGGGCTTTCGCGCAGTGTCGAAAACGCGCCGAGGCAACGTTCCATAAACCATTCCTGTCTTCGGTTCAGGGAATTCAGCAGCTTCAATCCCATCAATATAGGGTCTTATTGGATAAATCTCCGCTCGAGAGTCGCACTCTGCGACGACAATTGAAAAGTAATACTGATCCTTCATTATACTTCTTAGCTCGTTTACATCTATTTTTACATAGACGGAAACGCGTCCGTCCGGTTGACGCGCAGCGTATGCAGAATCGATTATTGTCGTTCGCGAACAGGCGCTCAGCGCGATGAGCGTCAGAAATGCGATAGGCAGCTTCAGCATGGATTATTTGTCGATCGTTGACATGGGAATACCTTATAGGATCTGTCTATGGCTTGCGGAGCATTAATTTGATCCATCATGCCTCCGAAATTGCCATGGCTCAAATTGGAATTCAGGGAAATGCCGGCTCCGCTCACGTCGGAATCCGGCCAAATAGTGTTGCCAGTGTCGGCAACAAAATCCGAGAAATCATATGATGTTGGATTGGAGTTCACATTTGCCCAAGCGGTCACGTTCGGGAGTGTGCCAACATCGCCGGTTCCTCCAACAGGATCGATCGTGACCAGGTTGGTGATCTTGATGTCTGTATCAGCCGCTTGCCTAATTGCCTCTGAGCCACCCATGCTATGGCCTATTACATTTAAGGGTTCGCCCGCAGTACGAGGAGATTCGATTGCGCTTTTAATGTCAGAGTCTTGAACGTGGCTAAAGTATCTGACGTCCCTATCAGGGTGCTCCTTTTGAATTCTCGCAGCATAATCTTGAACAATGCGGGTTGAGTCCTTGTCGAAAGCGCCACCAATATAAATATCTCTTTCGCCCGTGGGGTCTAAGCGACTTATCGGATCATTGCCCACGTACAAGTATAGATTTATGTAGTCCTGATACCCCACAGGATCGACCTGCAGGAACCGGCCGAGGGCGGGCGAGTATAGCCTGGCCTTGTAATGGTAGAGGCCTAGCTCGGCGATCCAGATTTGCCCGGTGTATTGGAACCGGCCCTGGTTGACCGCGCCGGGGATGCCGTATTCGTCGTAGGTGTTTTTGGCGATCGAGCTGCCGTCGTTGGCGATGAGGCCGGCGATGCTGCCGCGTTCGTCGGGCATCAGGAACTTTCGTGCCGCTGAGCCAACCGTGGCGCTGTCATACTGCACCACCGGATCGTCTACATTGTCGGAGTGGGCGTAGCGGCGCGCCATGGTGCCGCTGCTGTCATATTCCGCCACCAGCTCGTCCCCGTCGTACAGGAACCGGGTGTTGGTCGAGGTGCCGGTCACCTGCCACAGGCGCCCCATCGGATCGTAGGTGAGGCTGGCGGTCTTGGCGCCGGACGCGCTGACCAGCCGGTTCTCGATATCGTAGAGGAAGGTGGTCGACCCGTCCGAGGTCAAATTGCCGTTGGCGTCGTAGGTATGCCCGGTTCCCGCGACCGCGCTGTACTGGTTGATGCCGTTGACCGCATAGTTGCGGTTGATCGCGGCCGCCCCGGTCCAGCTGTAGCTGTCGTTGCTGCGCGTCTGGCTGGCGATCTGGCCGGCGACATTGAACGTCTGGGTGACGGTGAGGTCGTTGGCGGTGCCGGTGGCGTCCTGGGCGAGGCTGGAGAGGCGGCCGGCGGGATCGAAGGTGAAGTCGGCCAGGAACGCATTGCCGCTGGTCGAGCGCTGGACCGTGTCGACCAGGCCGCGATTGTCGTAGACCGCCTGGATCAGCTGGTTGGTGCCGGTCTGGCTGGTGCCCTCATAAAGGTTGGTGACCCGGCCGAGCTGGTCGCGCTTGTAGGTGAACTTCTGCGCGTCGGCATGGGTCAGCTCGGTACGCTTGCTGTTCTTGTCATAGGCATGGCTCAAGGTCTTGCTGAACCCGGCCATGGCGATGGTGGAGGAGGTCAGTTCGCCAAAGCCGCTGTAGCCGCTGGTCAGCCCATCGCCGCTCAAGCTGTCGAACCGGGCTTTGGTCATCAGCCCGCGCAGGTCATAGTCGTAAAAGACGTCGGCGGTCTGGGCGGCGCTGAGGTCAGCGCGCGAGGGTACCACCTTCAAGGTCATCCGATTGAGCGCGTCATAGCTGTAGGTCAGGGTTGAGCCGTCGCGCTTCCGGAAAGAGGTGCGGTTGGAGTTGGCGTCATAGCCATATTCTTCATAGTCGGTGGTCGACGGCGTCGCCGCCAGCACCTTGTCCGGGAAGTACCAACGCGCCTGACGGTCGTGGCCGTCATAGGTCATCCTGGCCACGAAGCCGCGCGCGTCGGTCATGGTCACGACCTTCAGGCTCGAGCTATAGGTGTAGCTCGCATAATCCTGCTGCAGCGGCGTGCCATAGCCCTTCTGGATCTTCTTGATCAGGCCCGGCTCTGCAGGGACATATTCGTTGCGCGTGATGCGGTCGGGGCCGTTGCTGCCCTCGGTGCCCAGGGTGCAGGCCGAGGCGGGCGGGCTGCCGAACACGGCTGGGTTCATGCGGACGGCGGTGCACTCCAGCTCGCCCGTGGAGAGGTAGCTGAACTGGGTCAGCGAGACGGTGACGCCATCGCTGCCTTTGACGGTCTCGCTGAGCTTGTGGCCCAAATTATCGTAGGTGCGGTCGACCGTCGACTGGACGGTGAAGTCCGCTCCCCAGCTGGCGGGCGCAACCGCTTCGGATTTCCATACGCTGAGCGAGCCGGTCTCGACCTTGGTCAGCCGGCCCCAGTTGTCGTAGCTGTTGCGGACCGCCAGGAATTGCCAGGGCGAGGCGCCTTCCGGGTCCGGCGCGATGGTCCCCGTTACCCGGCCGAGCACATCGTAGCGCGTGCCGCTGGTGTAGGGAGAGGGCGAGGCCTGGGCATGGGCGAGCGCCGGCAGCGCGAGGATGGCGAGGCCGATGATCGCGGACCGGATCGGGAGCATGATCATGGGCACACCGACAGGCTGGCGTTGGGCTGGGTTTCGCTGATCTTGCGGCCGTTGGCGTCATAGCCGTAGCAGGTCCGCCGCGTGACACCGTCGGCGGTAACCGCCACCCCTCGAAGCAAGAGATTGTTGGGTGCCCCCGATGTCGGGCCGTAGTCATAGTCGGTGATTACCTCGTCGGCCGACCCTCCGGCGCAGGTCTGGCCCGAAGCCGCGGTGGTCTTGCAGAAGCGCTCGCGGGTCTTGACCCAGATCGGCGAGGTCGCGTTGACATAGCTGCCGCCGCTATTCTTCACCAATGCGTAGCGCTGGGCATATTCGTAGCGGGTCTGCGGCCTTATGCCGTTGGCGCCGGCCGGTAGCGTCATGGTCAACACACCGCCATGCGCCGAGTCATAGGTGTAGTCGGTCTGGTTGTTGCGGCCGTCGACCTGGGCCGTCGGCTTGTCGCACAGCTTTTCGCTGGCGCCCTGGCAGATGTTCGGATTGGCATATAGGTTCATGTTGGGGAAGGTCTGGGTGCGGGTGATCGCAGCCGCGCCGCTGGCCGGCTTCGGGTTTTCGACAATGACTTTGGCATTGCCGGCGTAGTCGCGCGTGATGGTGATGTCGCGCCCGTCAGTGTAGCGGGCCTTCTTCAGGTTGACCCCGTCATATTCGAAGTAGCTGGGTCCTCCGCCGGGCGCGGAAAGCTGAGTAAGCAGGCCGTTCTCGTAATAGCCGTCCGCGGAAAAGCCTGGTCCATTCATCGACGCGGAACTGATCACCGGCGGACCGCCGGGATAGCGTGGCGGATCGTCGCCGGTTGGCCCGTTATTATATTCATAGGTGTAGCTGTTGCCGTTGGCGTCGGTCTGGATGCGCACCTGGTCGGCCTTGGTCGCTTGGGGGGCCTCGCCGGGCTGCGGACCGTATATGTTGTTGAACTCGCAGGTCGCCGAGCCCGGCAATGTCATGCACTGGGTCAAACCGCCAATGTAGCTCAACGTCGACGTTAGGCCCGCGAGGTCGACGACGGAGTTCAGTGTTCCACCTGGCGCGCTATAGTTGAGCGTAAGCGAATAGGTCGACGCAGAGCAGCTGGTCGCGGCGGTGGCGTAGGTGTTGGCGCGATTGAAACCGCAGACTTTGATCTGGGCGCCGCCGCTCAGATATTCATAGCGCATTGCGTAGCCGCGATTGCTTTCCAGGAACGTCACGCGGTCGGATGCATCGTAGCTGGCGCTGATGGTCGAACCGTCGGCGTAGGTGATCAGCGTGACCCGCGCCTTGGGCGGATTGAACGACCCATATTCACTATATTTGTAAGTATTGCCCGATCGGTCGGTGAGCGTGAAACCGGGATTGTCGCTCTTGAATTTCCACCCGACGGACGTCGTGCTCCACCAGTAGTTCCAGCTCCCGTCAGGGTTCACGAAATCCATGGAGAGGTCGCCAAGACTGACCGACCGCACCGTCACTGTGCCCCCGCCCACAGCCGGCAAGGTGCGGACATAGGTGTTACCGAGGAACTGGAAGTCGGACTTGTTGAACCCGCGCTCGAGCTGAAACGGGCCCATCGAGAAAGAGTAGGGCCAATAGCGGAACTTGCCGCTCTGGAGGTTCACGCCCATCGGCGTATCGGTGTACTGCGGCGGGAACTCCGCGCGGAAATCCGCCGCGGATGCGGAACCTGGCATCAGACCGGCCTGCAGGGCGAAAAGCGCCACCGCCGCGAGTGATTTGGCCCGGATGGATGTCATGACGAATTCCCCGCTCGACTCTGTCATTGGCAAACGGCGGAGGTGACCGTGACGGCAAGCGTGCCGCTGGCCACCGCGCCGCGCGCGTCCAGGATGGTGTAGGTGACGGTATCGGCGCCGATCTGGTCGGACGCCTCATATTGAACGGTCGTCCCGCTGAAGACGCTGGGCGTGCCGCGCGTGCCGCCTGTCACGCCGATCAAAATGACCGGAAGGTCCCCATTCGGGTCGGTGTCATTGGCCGTGACGTTTTTGAGGGCCGTGTGGCACGCCTGGACCGACAATGTGTCGGTGACCGCCACGGGCGGATCATTTTCATTGTCCTGGATGGTGCCGACACCCTGGGCGTCGCTGATCGTCGCGCCGCCCGTTGCACCCGACAGGTTGACCAGCAGATTTTCACTGTTGTCCAACGTCACATCGTCGATCGTCACGACGGTGATGGTTTTGGTGGTGTCGGAACCGGTGAAGGTGAGCGTGCCGGTAGCGCCCTCATAGTCGGAATCCACGATCGCGGTGCCGTTGGCCGTCGCGTAATTGACATCGAAACTGATGGACGAAGTGCCGGTCTTGGTGACGGTAAACACCAGGCCGCCGCCCTCGACCGTCGATGCATCGCTGATCGAAAAGCTGGGCGGCGTGCCATTGTCGTTGATGGATCCCACACCGAGCGCGTCAGAGATGGTCGACCCACCGGTCGGCACGGAAAGGGTGAAATTGACCGTTTCCGAGGCCTCCTGCGACGAAGCATAGGCCGTCGGCACGCTGACCTGCTTGGTCACCTGGCCGGGCAGGAACGTCAGCGTTCCGCTGGTCGCCGTATAATCGCCGGGTGACGATGCGGTGCCGTTTGAGGTCGCGTAATTGACGCTGAAGCTGGTCGAGGCGGCGCCGGCCTTGGTGACGACGAAGACCAGCGGCGAGCCCTCCATCACCACGGCATCGCTGGTCGCGAAGCTCGGCGGAGATGCCCCCGTCGCGCAGTCACTGCTGGTCGCAGCCGTCAAATTGGCCCGGTTCGCACCCTCGTCATAATTGTAGCAGGCGCTGACGCCATTGTTCACGCTGCCGCTGCGCGAAACCTTAACCAACCGCCCCAGCGCGTCGTAGCCGTAGGTGATCGTCTCGCCCGCCGAAGCAGGACCCGCAAGGAACAGCGCCAGTATCAGGAAACGCGTCATCGCCGCCCCTCCCCAGGACGTTCGATTCGGCGGTGGAAAGACTAACCGAGGTTAGGCGGCAGGCAAAGCTTCATGGTGGGAAGCACTTGCCGTCACGGATTTACTCCGTGACGTCGGTCCTGTCGCCCTGCGGGCGAAGGCCGGCCGGCCTTCGCCGTCTCTTCGCACTGCCTCCCGATTGCTGCGCAATCGCTCACCTGTGCTCGGCGGCTCTGCCTTGACACATCCCCCCTCCCCCTTGTAGCGCGCCAGCGGCGCGACGCATGATGGCGGCGCGCTTTCCTTTTTTCCGGACTATTCAATGCCTTTTGCCGATCTCGGCCTTTCCGACCAGTTGCTCCGCGCCATTACGGACAGCGGCTATGACGTACCGACCCCGATCCAAAAGGGGGCGATCCCCTCTGTCCTGATGGGCAAGGACCTGATCGGCATCGCCCAGACCGGCACCGGCAAGACCGCCGGCTTCGTGCTGCCGATGATCGACATTTTGGCCGAGGGGCGCAGCCGGGCGCGGATGCCGCGCTCGCTGATCCTCGAGCCGACGCGAGAGCTGGCCGCCCAGGTCGCCGAGAATTTCGAGAAATATGGGAAGTACCACAAGCTCTCGATGGCGCTGCTGATCGGCGGCGTGCAGATGGGCGACCAGGTGAAGGCGCTGGAAAAGGGCGTCGACGTGCTGATCGCCACGCCCGGCCGGCTGATGGACCTGTTCAGCCGCGGCAAGATCATGCTCAACGACTGCAACCTGCTGGTCATCGACGAAGCCGACCGCATGCTCGACATGGGGTTCATTCCCGACATCGAGGAAATCTGCACCAAGCTGCCCAAGCAGCGCCAGACCTTGCTGTTCTCGGCGACCATGCCGCCGCCGATCAAGAAGCTGGCCGACAAGTTCCTGACCGATCCCAAGACGCTCGAGGTGGCGCGGCCGGCGACCGCCAACATCAACATCGAACAGCGGCTGATCGTGACGCGCGGCGACAAGAAGCGCGACGTATTGCGCACCATCCTGCGGACCGAGGAATTCAAGAACGCGATCGTCTTCTGCAACAAAAAGACAACCGTTCGCGAGCTTTACACCAGCCTTAAGCGGTCCGGCTTCGCGGTCGGGCAGATCCAGGGCGACATGGACCAGAGCAACCGCATCGCCGAGTTCGACCGCTTCAAGAATGACGAGATCAACGTCCTGGTCGCCTCCGACGTCGCGGCGCGCGGCCTGGACGTGAAGGGCGTCAGCCATGTCGTCAATTTCGACGTGCCGTGGCAGCCGGACGATTATATCCACCGCATCGGCCGCACCGGGCGCGCAGGGGCCAAGGGCATCGCCATCACCTTGGCGACCCGGGAAGACGCCGACCAGGTCGCGGCGATCGAGAAGCTGACCGGGATCAAGCTGCCGCGGGTCGAGGGCGAGGCCAGGGCGGAAGCGCCGGCCGCCGAACCAACGGTGGAAGCCACCAGCGAGGAGCGGCCCGCGAGGGGCCGCGGACGCTCACGCGGCCGACGTGGCGAAAAGGATCAGCGGTCCGAGCGCCCGGTCAGGCAACCCGCCGCGCCGGCCGAACGCGAGCCGGAGCCAGCCCTGGCCAAGGAGCCAAGGAAGGCCGCCGATGCGACCCCCGGCTGGAACGGCCCGGTTCCCGGCTTCCTGCAGTTCAGCGCGCTTTAGCGCTCAACTCCGGAAGCCTCCTCTCGTTTAGCGCGGTATAAGTTCCCCTGCGAAGGCAGGAGCCCAGTCCGCTGCCGAAGGCAGCGCCTGCGGTGCTGGTCTAGGCTCCTGCCTTCGCAGGAGAACTTTTGTAGCGTCTCCTAAACTCAGCGGCATGCTCCGCCAGGCGGCCGTTGCGGATGGCGTCGCGCAGGTCCTGCATCAGTCGCTGGTAGAAGCTCAAATTATGCTCGGTCATCAGCATCGCGCCGAGGATCTCGCCTGAGCGGACCAGGTGATGGATATAGGCCCGCGTGTGGGTCGCACAGGCCGGGCAGCTGCAATCGGGATCGAGCGGGCCCTGGTCCTCGGCGAAGCGGGCGTTGCGGATATTGATCGGGCCGCCGGCGGTAAAGGCCTGGCCGGTGCGCCCCGAACGGGTCGGCAGCACGCAATCGAACATGTCGATGCCGCGTTCGACCGCCCCGACGATGTCGTCCGGCTTGCCCACGCCCATCAGGTAGCGCGGCTTGTCGGCGGGAAGCTGGCCCGGCGCGAAGTCGAGCACGCCGAACATTGCCTCCTGACCCTCGCCCACGGCCAGCCCGCCGACCGCATAGCCGTCGAAGCCGATGTCGGTCAGCGCGTCGGCCGAGGCCTTGCGCAGCCCCTCGTCGAGCGCCCCCTGCTGGATCCCGAACTGGGCCGCTCGCTCGGCATGATCGCCGCCGGCCAGGAAAGCGTCGCGCGAACGTTTCGCCCAGCGCATCGAGCGCTCCATCGCCTCGACCTGCACCTTACGCGTCGAGGTGGTCGGGACCAATTCGTCGAAGGCCATGACGATATCGCTGTCGAGCAGGCGCTGGATCTCGGTCGAGCGCTCCGGGGTAATGAGATGCTTGGCGCCGTCGAGATGCGACTGGAAGGCGACGCCTTCTTCTGTCCGCTTGGTCAGCTCGGCGAGGCTCATCACCTGGTAACCGCCGCTGTCGGTGAGGATCGGCCGGTCCCACTTCATGAAGCTGTGGAGCCCGCCGAGCCGCGCCACCCGCTCCGCGCCGGGGCGCAGCATCAAGTGATAGGTATTGCCGAGGATGATGTCGGCGCCGGTCGCGCGGACGCTCTCCGGCTTCATCGCCTTGACCGTGGCGGCGGTCCCGACCGGCATGAAGGCCGGCGTGCGGATCTCGCCGCGAGCCATGGTGATGGTGCCCGTGCGCGCGGCGCCGTCGGTGGCCTGGATATCAAAACGGAAGCGGGTCATTGGCCGCGCTCCCTAGCGATCCTCACCCGTTCGTGTCGAGCGAAGTCGAGACGCGCCCCTCGACTTCGCTCGGGACGAACGGTTAGGGCAAACCCATGATCGAGCCCTGGGTTTATGCTGCGCTGACCGCGGTTGCCGTTCTCACCGGCTTCATCGACGCCATCGCCGGCGGCGGCGGGCTGATCATGATGCCGGCGCTGCTGTCGGCCGGTGTCCCGCCGATCAACGCGCTGGCGACCAACAAGCTGCAGTCGATGTTCGGGACCGCGACCGCCTGTTCCAACTATGCCCGCAAGGGGCTGATCGACTTTCGCGCCAATTTGCTGACGGTCATTCTTGTGTTCATGGGCGCCAGCATTGGTGTGATCGTGGTCCAGACGATCGATACCAAGGCCTTGTCGCTCATCATTCCGCTGCTGTTGATGGCGGTGGCGGTGTACGTCCTCATCAGTCCGCGAATGAGCGATGAAGATGCGCACCAGCGGATCAGCGCGCGCGCCTTTGCTCCGGTCGGGGCGGTGATCGGCGCCTATGACGGCTTTTTCGGGCCAGGCACCGGCAGCTTCTTCACGGCGACCCTGGTCGGCCTCCGCGGCCACGGCCTGACCCGCGCCACCGCGCTCACCAAATTGTTCAACCTGACCAGCAACATCGCCTCGGTGCTGTTCTTCGCAATCGGCGGCAAGATGTTCTGGCTGTTGGGTTTTTGCATGGCGGGCGGGGCCATGCTGGGCGGCTGGATCGGCAGCCATACGGCGATGCGGTTCGGCGCCCAGGTCATTCGGCCCCTGCTGGTCATCCTGTCGCTCGGCCTTACCGCCCGCTTGCTGTGGACCTATTTTTCGGCCTGACTCCCGCCGCAATCTCCCCCTAGGCGGCCAAGCCATGGACAAGCCGCTCGACAGCCAGTCGCATTTCGCCTTCATCGTCGGGGCCCCGCGTTGCGGCACGACCACTTTGGCGAGCTTCCTCCAGCAGCATCCCGACGTCTGCTTCTCGGCGGTCAAGGAGCCGCATTATTTCACGCAGCACGACTTTGCCGGGCAAAGCGACGCCGAGGTCCGCGAGCATGTCAGCCAGGAATATCTGGAGCGATTCTTCGGCCAGTGTCCGGGGACCGAACGGCTCCGCGCCGAAGGATCGGTGACCTATCTCTACGCGCCGGATCAGATGGCGCCGATCCTCAAGCTATGGCCGGACGCGAAGTTCATTATCGCCCTGCGCGATCCCCTTTCGATGCTGCCGTCCTTGCACGCGCGGCTGCTGGTTACGGGCGACGAGACGATCCGCGACTTTCGCGTGGCCTGGTCAAAGCTTGGCGAGCGCGCGCAGGGCAAATCCATTCCCAAGCAGGCCATCGACCCCCGCTGGCTGCGCTACGACGAGGCCGGAATGCTTGGCCGCAACGTTGAGCGCTTCCTGGCCGCGGTGGGCCGCGAGCGGTGCCACATCGTGCTGTTCGACGATCTCAGCCGCGATGCGGAGGGCACCTATCGCGATCTGTGCGCTTTCCTGGGCATCGAGCCCTGGGCGGAAACCCGATTCACCGTCGAGCGCTTCAACAAGACGATCCGGATCGGCTGGCTGCAGCGGCTGATGAAGCGCCCGCCGAAGGCCATCCGCACCGCATTGGCCGGAGAGCAGTTCCATAAGCGCGAGAAGAAGGTCGGTACCAAGGCCAGCCCGATGCTGGCCGCCATCTTCCGCCTGCGCGCGC
>Ga0075421_100009188_pt1 | contig 12174 bp, 13 predicted proteins | sample SoiMetdeltSBSDD5_FD_75292 | JGI IMG/M metagenome (GOLD analysis project Ga0075421, IMG submission 75292) | Bulk soil microbial communities from a Populus tree surrounding site in Tennessee, USA - Soil MetaG P. deltoides SBSDD5 | ecosystem: Environmental > Terrestrial > Soil > Tree plantation...
GACATATTGCCGCAATATGGCTGCATTTATTTAACATTTTTCATATTATTGGTATATTCTATGGCATAATTCAACGATACATCATCTTCTCCTCGCTTGGCTGCACTATTGTTGTTGTTCTTGTTGTCGTTATTGCTAGCTAAATAGCAATTGCAGACAGCTTTGATATGTTACAACATTTGAACGCACCTAAGATGATTTAAGAAGACGAGAACACTTGCGACTAACTATACAATTACTCCCTTGGCTGTATTTATTGTACCTAGTATAGGTATGCTGTCATGGAAAACAAAATCGAATTCGCAAGGGAAATAGAAGAGACTGGAAATTATCTGCAGATTAGCTTTAGTCGAGCACCGAAAAAGAATCAGGAGGCTCTAGCACAGCTTGGAAAACGATGGGTGCAATGGCTCAACGAACAAGGGGTAAGCTCTAAGATTTACTATCTTGACAATAGCAGCAGTAGCAGCAGCACAACAAGTAAGGAAATTCCTGAAGGCGTAGAAAGTATTGCAAAGATTCTTGCTGTCAGTGACGATGAGATGCTTGGCGTGTCTCTACAATTCTATAAAGACCAAACTCACGCAAATGAAGTCTTTGCAAAGATGATGCAAGACGAAACTTGTGGCGCAATTGGCAAGGAGTTTGATAGTCTAGTCACCCAAGGAAAAGGCATGATCACAGAGGGATTCAGTCGCCTTAGAATTTAGAAGAAGAAATCATAGTAATAGTAACCTCAGCCAATAGTAACACTGATGAGGTTTCCCATATTTTTTCTTCCCTAACCAACAACAATAATCTTTTGACTTTAGCCTCTATCCGCTCAACTTCTGAAATGCATTCGTTAGAGGATTGTTTGCAGACAATATTGATATACTCTTGTCACGTTCTTCTTTACCCAAGTAAAAAGAGTACCATGCTATTCAGTTCAGCAGAAACTTTCATGTACTTTATACTAAGCTGAGTCTTGGTCTGCAATCCAAGTGTTTGCCTGTGGCTTGACTATTTTATTACTTATTCTTTTTTCACTTGGTTGAATCAAGTTTTTACTTATGGAGGTTCTTCTGTCAATTCTAGGTTGTATAGGTGAAAGTAATTCCAAGTACAATGGGGATTGTTGGCGGTTACAAGAGGCTGGTACTTGATGTGGAAGAGGGATATGTATGGCAGAGATGTAGTGTAATACCAAGAAATTGGTTAGTAAAGTGGACCAGGTGGGATTTGAACAATCATTAGTTCCTTTGTTGGCTATTTCTTCTAAACGTAAATAGAGTCGTGTCTCTAAGAAAGCTGCTGTTGTTGCAGTCGGGGGTTCAAGTCCCACCAAGTTCATTTTTTCCTGTAATAGAACCAAGGCATTGAGTTGAGCTCATTTTGACTAACTGTCCGACAAAAACCTAGCAATGACAACGCCGTATCATCTGTACGGCATCTTATCCGATAACGTCTACACAAATCGACAATCCAAAAAGTGTATAGAGTATAATTTGGCCTGTTTGAGCAAAATGTCTTTTTCCTTTTACAATATTACAGTATAAGAAATTACATTATGGATAGTAAAAAATTGAACCAATCAATCAATTGCCCTTTAGAAGGTAGGCGTAAATAGAATCAAATCTTATATAAAATATAGAAGAAGTTTTTATAGAATAGATATACCATTTACTATTGTAATGGCTACTAGGAGAAGAGCCAAGCACGCCTCTTCTAAAGAATTAACGCCTGAGCAAGTTGCTGAAAATATGAAAGAAGCTGCAAGAAAGATTCGTATGACTTCCCACGCAGTCAGAGAGAGTGTAAAAGCATTCCGTGAAAGTGGTGCAGTCCAAGAAATGGCATATGCCACACGTGAAGCGGCTGTAACGGCTCGTGATACTACAAGGGACATAAGAGATACGGTCAAAGATGTGGAGAAAAGTGGTGTTGTGTCAGATACAGCAAAAGCCATGGACGAAACAGCTACTGCAGCAGCTGAGACTAGAAGAGCAGCAAGAGGTACAGCACTACAACTACCAAGAGGAGCGCCAAAGACTGAGCAGATAGTAAAGCGTGGTACAAGGAAAGCAAAAAGAGGAGTTAGAACTGCAAAACGTCAGGCAAAAAGAACAATCACTAAGAAAGCTCCAAAGGCAAAAAGGAAACTAAAGAAACTTGTCAAATGAGCAAAAAATGCCATAGCCTCAATGAAGAAGCAAAAGCTTCCTCTTTTCTTTGTTTTTCTTTATCGATTCTTTTATTCTTGTTTTGCTTCACAGTGACCACTGCTTATGTTACTCTTGTAGCTTTGTATTACGTGGCTATGTAGGTCAGATCATTCTCAAAACTTTGTTTGAGGTGTACGAGCTATTATTGCGAGAAGGTAAAAAAGTGGAGCAGGTCTGATTTAAACTGAGGTTCTCTTTTTTGCAGCCGCTTTCCAAGATAGAAAACTCCACTGCCAAGCTGAGGTCATGGGTTCAAATCTCACCAGGCATGTTCTTATCAATTTGGTAAATACGGTTTTACCTAAGTTCATTTCTTGTTGGTGTAGGATAAATTTAGCGATGTCAATGTCGTATCACACCGTATGTCGACAAAAAATAAATGAGGTGATGAATAAATTCTGCCTCCAACCTAACAGTGAACTGACGTCAAGAAGCGTTCCAAATCTTCTGTCAAGTTACCAGTATCCAGTATGATAAATTGTCTAGTACCTATTAAAAGGAATATACGTATGTAATAAACTCAGTCAGCAATGAGGATCCTCTGTGTCATCGAGTTAATTCTAGCTGTAGCAATAATAGCACTATTCGGAATTACTGCTGCAGCAGCAGTTGAATCATTATTCTTAGTTCATTCAGCAAGTGCTGCTACTGATGTAATGACTGGAATATTAGGAGAAGTATCTTTAAACACCATGAGCAGGAGTAACACCACCGCCAACAGTTCAAATGCTGTTTTGGGCACTCTGTTCTTAACGGGGGACGATAAATTGACTAGCTTTAACCCTATCAATGAAACATACACAGAGGTATTATATGTAGGCAATAGAACAATAATGCTTCCAAACGCTAATGATACGACTATAAATGCAACAGAGACCGGAAATCTTACGCTTAAACTCCAACCAAATGGTATTACTTTTGTTGAAGGGCAAAGCCTACTTGTGACGGGGGGAGAAAGTAATAATGGTGGGGGCGCAGAACAACAAGAAAATGCAACTGCTGTCCTTGTTGACCTTAACGGAGTAAGACCTGATGATCCAAGAAGTTCAACCGGTGTTGTATTTTTCAATACAAACTCTACTGGGCAGCTAGCATTTCTTGATAACATGATAGCGATATATCAAGTTAAAGCCTCTCCTGTCGGAACCGCTATTCAAATGTGGGAGTGGAAGGGAGCAGACGTTCTATTTGAGAAAATTGCAAATCAAAAATAGGAGCAAAGGAAAGAAATGACAGAAGCCACTACAGAAGAGATTAGAAAGTCAGTCATCATAAATGCTAGTCCAGTGATAGTATTCAGAGCGCTCATCGATGAAACAGAGCTCACACAATGGTTTTCAAACGAAAGAACAGTTCTTGAATCACAGGTTGGAGGAGCTTGGATGCTCAAGAATTGTCGGTCTGGAACTGGCGAAATCCGCACAATGAGAGGGAAGATATTGGAAATAGTCCAGGACAAAAAACTTTCCTCTACATGGAATGTCGACGAGTATCCAGACATACCTGCGACAATCGTCACATGGACGCTAGAGCCTCTATATCGAGGAAGAAGTTCTGAAATAATGCTAGTGCATTCTGACTTGGTCAATGACATTGACGACGCAAGCAGTAATTGGTCATACATCGTTGGAAGGCTTGCAGAGCACTGCGAAGAGAAGCAGCAGTCCCTTGGCTTACCACAGCCAATGCTGAAGTGATAGGAATAGGCGTTGTAATCTGAAAGTATACCGGACGTGAAACCTTTGTTCAGTGCTTGGGATACTTCTTAATCAACCTTTGAGCCATGATCGATTATTTTTCTTCTAAATGTCTTTATTATCGTGATATATAGGTGATAGCACATATATGTCAACACAACAACAGACTGAAGAAAAAAATATTAAGATTGTCCAGCGTTCCTTTGAAGCCCTAAATACAGGGGATACAAGCAACGCTTCTGAATTTATACATCCTAATTATTTTAACCATGAGTCTCAGGCTAGCCCTGAGCGAGCGAAACTTCGCGGTTCTGATGAGTTTATAGATACCGTCAAGAAGTTAAGGTCTGCATTTAGTGATCTGCATTACGAAGAACAGGAGAATATTGCTTCAAATGACAAGGTTGTTTCGTTAGTAATAGTAACAGGCAAGCACACGGGGGACTTCTTTGGCATTCCTCCGAAAGGTAACAACTTCTCATACCAGGCAGCACATATTTCGAGGATTGCAGATGATAAGATAGTGGAACACAAAGCGATTCGTGATGATCTGAAATTCATGATGCAACTTGGCGTAATAGGCGCTGCGTCACAAGAGTATGAGCCTATCATTAACGCTTGGAAGGGCTTAATGAATAAGCGTACATGACCATCCTAGTTCTGGACGGTATATATTCGTATGACGCGTCATATAGAAGCAGAGGAACTATATCGACGCAGGCACTTAACAAACTATACGGATGGAAAATGCAATAAGTGCGGACAAAATACCTTCTTTAGAAGGTTGTTGCTGAAGCCGTGGATTCAAACTCCTGCCAGCCCAACTTTTTCTACTACTACTAGACTTTTCAAAGAGCAATTTTTATTACTATTAGAATTTAATTTCCACTAGGAATTTTTATCTCATACATTTGCTTTAGAGAAATGATATGAACAACGATGAAAAAGGAGAAACAATCAAAAATATCGGTGATAATGTTAGTAGTATATGGACCAAATACGGCATTGACCATGAAGCAAGTAGTAATACACCTGCAGAAATTTATGAGCAATGTTTGGTTCCAACGATGTTTGAGCCTTTCGCCAAAGATCTAATCCAATTATGCAATGTCCAACCCTCTGATAGAATACTTGATGTAGCTTGTGGAACCGGCATAGTTTCTCGACTTGCTATAGATTATGTAGATTCATCTATGGGAAAAGTAGTAGGGGTTGATATCAACCCCATAATGTTGAATATGGCACGTCATTGTGCTGCTGGAAAGAGTATTGAATGGAAGGAAGGCTCTGCCATATCATTGCCATTTCCAAATGAATCCTTTGATTTAGTGATATGTCAGCAAGGATTACAATTTTTCCCTGACAGGATTAAAGCATTAAGAGAAATGAACCGAGTGCTTGTCAGGAGTAGTAATAGAGGCTATAAGAGAGGAGGCAAGGGTTCTAGCTATGGCAGATTAGTTTTAAGTGCATGGACATCTATTAAAGATAGTCCAGGTTTTCATATCCTTGAGCAGATATTGCAAGAGACAATCAGCAATGAATCAGCAACAATATTGCAGCTACCTCACTCACTTTCAGACAGCTCAACGTTGGTTTCTCTTGTCAGAGCCGCCGGATTTAATAAAATTCTGTCTAAGGAAATAACTAAAACAATATCATTTCCTTCAGTTGAAGAATTTGTTGTTGGATATACAAATGGATCAATGTTAGCCAGTTACTTCTCCGACAACAAGAGGGTTGATAACATCTCAAATAATAAACTGTTGAACCGTGCTAGCAGCAAACTATCTCCATTTGTCGATGAATATACTGGAAAGTTGTCATTTCCTCTCAGCACTCATCTTATTTTTGCACAGAAGAATTCATAGAAGTTTTCAGATTCAAGTCCTTCTCAATCCGGCGCTTATTTTCTGATTCATACAAATCTATTGTTAGTAGTATTTAGCGGCGTTGAAGCCTGACTCTGCGTTGTTCTCTCTGGACATGGTTGGAGAGAGCAGTCAGCGTGAACTGGCTTGTCCATTTTTTCTATTCTCCTCTGTCAAATGACTATTAGTCCATTATTATCAATCTGGTAAGTTACGGCATTAATTTGAGGTTGTTCTATGCAAATGTCGGACAGAACGCCTCACAAGATCGATGTTATATCCTTCGTTTATCGACACTTTTACCACAAAACTTGTAAGACTTGCAACTCTCTGACGATAAACACGTCCTCCTCTTCCTGTCAACAACCCAAATAGTGTGTCGACAAAACTCCTCTATGTTGTCTGTTTCTTCCTACAGTGAATAACCAAAAATACTTGCTCGGGCCGATGCATGCCAACCTTTTTTGATAGGAATTCAGTATTGATGTTATGCTAAAAATGGTTGAAATGGATGAAAATGTGACGCTTGCTGAACAATTGGAAGAAGAACAAAAGGATAGTGGGCACCCTATAATCTTGATTAACAAACTCAACGTCAAGCCAGAAGATGTAGATCAGTTGCTCAAGGCTTGGGCAGCAGATGCAGCTTATCTAAAGCAGAAGCCAAGGTTCATCTCCACACAGCTTCTTCGTGGCATTGGAGGAAGTTGTGTGTATATCAATTATGCTGTATGGGAGTCTGTCGAGCACTTTAAGCAGGCTACTACAGGCGATCCTGCATTTAAGAAGATGGTTCTTGCACGTTATCCAGACTGTACCACAGGATCACCTCATCTATTTAGAAAAGTTGCTGTGCCTGGAATTTGTGTGGACTAAGCAAAGGCCAAGCAATATGAGGATTGAAGACACATGAATGGCATATCTTTGCCACATCCCACTGGAAAATATATGGTTGGTCGCATATCGATTCAATTAACAGATGAGAACCGGTTGGAAGCTTATTCCACAGAAAGGAAAGACAAGAAAAGAGAGTTAGTTGTCTGGATTTGGTATCCCGCATCGCCGAAATCTGATTGTAAGCGTGCTATTTATTTCCCTGACAAATGGTCTGAAGCAGATTTTGTTTACGGTTTAAAATTGGGTACAACGAGGTTTGAATGTCATTCATTTGAAAATGCTCCTGTGTCTACTTTTCAGCCTATCTACCCCGTACTTATCTTTTCACAGGCAGGGTTTTCAGTATTATCATATTCAGCAATCATTGAAGAAATAGCGAGTCAGGGCTATGTCATAGTTGGAATTAATCATACTTATGACGCTCCAGTTACAGTCTTCTCTGATGGAAGAGTAATACCTGCAAGTCCACAATTTATGGAAGGGGTCAATTCAAGAGCAGGGTTAATTGAAGAATCTATTCAATTTAGAGCGGCTGTGGCCGACTACAAGACCGCAGACATCAAGTTTGTAGTTGACCAATTAGCGCATATAAACAAAGGATCAAGTGTGTTGGCAGGTCGGCTTGATCTAACGGAGTTAGGTGTGTTTGGTCATTCTCTGGGAGGAAATGCGGCATTAGAATTTTGCAGAAAAGATAATCGTTGTAAAGTTGCCGTAAACCTCGATGGCGCTAATTGGAATGAAGTTGGAAAGGTGGGTCTGAAAAAGCCTGCAATGATCATCGCAGCGGAACATCCTGAATTTTCGTTACCTTGTGATGAAATGGTGATTGCTAAAGTCTTTCCTAGCATAGTATGGTGCGAAGAGGAGCGGCTCCTAGTATCTCAAGGATGGCGGATAATTATCGACCAAGCGACTCCGGGCTATGCACTGACAATACTTGGGGCTAAGCACATAAATTTTGCAGATATCCAATTTACAGATTTACCCTCAGATTCACCGTTCCGGGTAGTGATGGGTTCTGCCAAACCTGAGCTTATTTGGCGTATTACCTGCGATTACCTTATTGCAATGTTTGATACTTACTTAAAATGTAAGACTCCATCACCGCTTCTTGATGGGTCCGAGAAACCATATCCAGAAGTCCTTCTAGGACGAATTTTTTGAAAGCTAGATTGACGTGGTCTGAAACTATGTCTTTAGCTTCCCATGAACTACAAAAAGATACATCTCGCATACCTATAAACCCGATTCAACGACAAGACTTTTTTGTACTTCTCATGAATATTATTCATAGCTGGATTGTTATGTCGTTCCTCGATCATTTTTTAGCTTGATCTATCATTTTTTGTATGGCTTCTTTTGTAGGATCATATCTGCAATAGACCACAAGAGGCTTACGAAAACATTATGAGTGTTGCAATTATAACTAGGCTAGTTCTGAGAAGAAAGGATAAGCCTGAATGGATTCTTGAGGTAGCATATAGATTATACCTATTCTTTTCTGAATAATGTAGTAGCGTAAAATGGGCTCTCATCTCTTAAATCACAAGTAGATGCGGTGGTATCATAACAATGTTAATCAACAACGGAGAACGAAGAAAGCCATTTTTGGTATTGACAGATAAGACTATATGCATATGCATTATCGCATTAACGATGCAGGCAGGTAGCAGCTTTGAGCACATTAGCCTCACCACGCCACCAATGACTATTGCCTTTGCTCAAGAAGAGAATAATAATATTACTACTTTAGTAACACCTATTCCTACCAACTCCACCGTCTCTACAACTACTCCCTCATCAGTAATTGAGCTGTCACTACAACCAATCTACCAGGAACAGGTAAGAGATGTAAGCGAGACACTGATAAACCAGACCCATGCGCAGTTAATCGTTGAGGGAAATGGAACGTTGACTTTGCCAAATAGCACAGAGACCATTAAAACTACCAGCACTGGAAGTGGGATAGTATCAATTTTCAGCACTTTCGCTGGAAAAGTAATCCTAACCACCGAAGATGGAAGCGAGAATGCCACTGCAACGTCTTATGAAATAGCACGTTCTAACAAAGAGGAGGGAATCGGCAAGGGTATTGCAATAGCGATAATTCATACAAATTCAACTGGAAGACTAGCACCACTAGACGGTATGATACTAGTGGGTCAAGAAGAGTTTCAGCCAGATGGAAGAGCCTTGCTTACCTATTGGGAGTGGCAGAGTGGAATACCATTGGTAAGGATGCAGCAGCCACCGATGTAACGCCTGAATCTACAATTAATACAACAGAAATACGTTCTAGCTTCTACTACTAACTAATGCATCATAGACTCAAAGAATGGATATAACCTCTAACTTTTCTTTTCTTATTCGATTTGCTTATTATTTGTGTTATTTGTGCTGTAACTCTTACTAGGATGTCGCTCCTGTAGGTTTGGGTTAGCTGCATTTCTGTGAGTTCTTCTGTCTCAAAGCTTCGTTGGAAGGCACAGAAGGGTACAGGACGGTTATGTTTTCCTTCAATAGCTCCCTTCTCAGATAGACTCAATTTAAGAAGGATGAATCTGATATCGGGGGTTCAACTCCCACCAGTTCATTTCTTTTATTGTGATTAACTACGGCATTATAGTGAGCGAGCTTGATTCTAACAGTTGTCTACAAATTGGAGAGTACAATATTCAAGGTAGTCTGTGTTATTTCAAATAACTATGTTGGCGAAAATAGGACATAGCGGTATAATTATTATAATTTAAGGATACGAAAGCAAAGTATGTTTAGGTCCACTATTTTATAGATATCGAGGAGTTAGGAGAAATTCTTAATGGAGTTCGAAGAAGAGGAGACGAATACAGTTGGTACAATTTACTATTATTGATGCCCCCTCAATCTTGGGACTAAGACCGACTGGAGTACAGTATCTTCCTGAAGCAGTTAAAGCAGCTGGTCTGATGACTGAATTAGAAGCTGAATATGGAGGACAAGTTTCTCCGTTGGATTATAGTCCAGAAAGAGACAAATCAACACTACTGCTTAATCCTTATTCGATTAGAACATTCTCACTACAACTTGCAGACGCAGTCACTTTGGTGCTACGCAAAAAGCGATTTCCTCTAGTGCTCGGTGGAGATTGTAGTATCCTCATAGGAAACCTTCTAGCATTGCGCAGATTGGGAAACTATGGACTGTTTTTCATAGATGGTCATGCTGATTTTTACCAACCCCTAGCATCTCCTACTGGAGAAGTTGCCGATATGGATCTTGCAATTGTATCTGGTCGAGGTCCGGATATTCTATCTAACATTGATGGTCTCAAACCGCTTGTCCGAGACCCTGACATTGTTGTATTCGGTTATCGCGATGCCGAACAATCTGCAAGCTACGGAAGTCAAGATGTACGTGATAGCAGCATTCATGTATTTGACCTTCAACATGTAAGAAAGGCAGGAACGATCACCGCTGCCACTTCACAGGCTGTTGAAATACTGGTGAACCATGAACTAGATGGATTCTGGATACATCTAGATGCCGATGTCTTGGATGATTTACTCATGCCAGCAGTAGATTATCGTCTAGGTCATGGTGGTTTAAATTTCGCTGAATTAAGTGAGCTCCTGAAAACTTTGGTTGCCTCAGGACATGCAATAGGAATGGACATTACGATCTTCAATCCTCAGCTTGATTTGGATGGGACAATAACAAGAAGATTCGTCTCGAGCATAATTCAAGGGTTAACTTAAGAGAAAGGAAAGATTGCAAGCTTCAATCTGCTTTTCTTGCGTCTAGATATGTCTGCTATCTTGGAGGGAAGAGAGAGTCAATGAGCTAAGTTCGTGGGGTTCAAGTCCTACTAATCGGTCCTTATTTTCCTGTTATACAACTAAAGTACTGAATTCAATTTTTAACAAGAAAAAAAAGAATGAGAGGTGAATTGAGGAGTCTTCCTTATTGACCTGTGCTGTTGCTGCCACTTGTTGCATTGGAAGTGTTGTTACCACTTGATACTGTTGCATTCATCATAAACGGATGGTCAACTAGCTGTACTTGTGGCGGAAATGATGGCAGGTCGTCACTGGGAATCCATGTTATGATTACTTTGCCCCATGTTGGAAGCATCTTTGTCATTTCAGCTTGTGCTTGTTCTGGACTCAATTCTGGCATCATTGGGTCTGCTCTTTCTGGTCTGAGCTCTTCCCTGTGAGCGTGCCAGTATGGCTTTTCTCTGTTTTGAAGCGAGTCGTACTGTTCTTGTGTAATTATGTATTCAATACCAATGAGAGTTGCATTGACAGAATTGGAGTCGTAGAGTTGGCATACCATCATTACCCTGTCATGTGGCTTGCAAAAGTGTTCTACTCTAAGGGATGGGTCGTCAAAGATATGCCGCACTGCATTTAAGTGACCTTGTGGCAAGTTGTAACCATCAACTGGCTTTGCAGCAGCAGTTGCATTCGTCATTCCTTGTTGCTGTTGAGCTATTGCTGCTGTATTCAAAACTGGAATACCGAGCATCAGAGCAGTTGCTGCCATCATAAGAGCAGTAGTGGCTGCAAAGCTGCTGGTCAGAATTATCTTTCTTGCGCTTGGATTCTTCTTACTCATAGAGATGTCTTTTACAGATGGATGCTGAATAGCTTAAAGCGAATTGGATAAAGTCAAATAGAATTGCGCAGTAATACATGATTCTATGTGAAATAACTGAGTCTTGTTATATAGGGTGCAATGAAAAAAGGAGCGAGCAGAATTTGAACGTCTCCCCTCTACTCACTCTTAGATGACTATGACTGGCTGTCGCCTGACTGAGATCGCGGGTTCAAACTCTACCATTAGGTCCCTTTTTATTACCAAACTAATTAATTACTGTATTGAATTAAGCTTTTGTTCTATGCGGTTGTATGACAAAAAGCCCAAGCACTGCCCTTAGCGAGCCTTATAGGAAGAGCTTTTCGATGAGATATTTGATATTCCCAAAAAGTTTATTCTTCCTATTGCAGTTGTGTCAAGAAATCACTGGGGTTTCTAGCTTTGCCATCTTTGAAAACGATTTTAGGCATATTTTTCATCGAAAAAGAAGCTGCAGCAAGTAGGACTGGTTCAAACTCTCTTCCTAGATCTGTGATCTCATATTCGACTCTGATTGGATACTCTGACACAATTCTTCTCCTAATAATCCCTAACTTTTGGAGTTCACGCAGTCGCCCACTGAGAACTTTTGGTGTTATGCCTTCTATGTTTTCTAGAAAGCGATTAAATTGCGTTACCCCTCGAAACATTTCTCTTATGATTAGAACTGTCCATTTTTTTCCTATGATTTTGAAAGTTGCTTCAATCGGACATGATTTGAGCTCGTTGCTGTTGTAAACAGTTTCTATTATTGAACATTTCATCTCCGTCAAATTTTCTTCTCCTCCTCTCCCCTCTACCACTTTCTATTTGGTAACTACGTATAGATCAGGTTACGTGAGACTTATAAACTATCATTTTAATACCAAGTATACAAATGAAAGT
>Ga0075421_100009189_pt1 | contig 12173 bp, 6 predicted proteins | sample SoiMetdeltSBSDD5_FD_75292 | JGI IMG/M metagenome (GOLD analysis project Ga0075421, IMG submission 75292) | Bulk soil microbial communities from a Populus tree surrounding site in Tennessee, USA - Soil MetaG P. deltoides SBSDD5 | ecosystem: Environmental > Terrestrial > Soil > Tree plantation...
CTCACGAATGTACGCCGCCCGTAGCTCCTCGTCGACCGCCGGATACTCGCCGTGGTGCCTATCGCCAAGCTCGTAGCCGGTCTCGGTCAGCACCACCCCCAGGCCCGTCGTGTCGACACCGTGCGCCGCCAGCACCTGAAGCTCCAGCCGATACGCGTCGATGGCGTACCGGCTGCCCGGCTCGGCCGTCCCGTCATGGAGGTTGCTACCCGGCGGCCGGTTGCGCGGGTACGGGTGCGAGGCCCAATCGTCGAACGAGGCCGCGAACCTCGGATCGGCCTGGATCGCCTCGGCGATGAACTGGAGGTTGTCGACGCTCCCCTCAGGTGCCAGCGCAGCGTTCAAGACTCGGATGCGCGGATCGCCGATCTCGCGGATCGCCGCCGAGACGTCCACGAAAAAGCGCGCGTACTCGGCCGGGCTTGCCTCTCCGCCCCACATCTCGTGCAGGTTCGGCTCGTTCCCCACCTGCACGTAGAGCGTCCGCCCCTCGCTTCGGGGAAGCCCTGTCACGAACGCCGCGTACCCCCGGGCCTCGCCCTGGTAGCCGCCCTCCGGTCCGTCCGGCGTCGGCGCCAGCCAGCCGACGTACCCCGTGGCGTTGCAGCCATCCTTGTTGACGAACCGCCCCTGCAACACCAGGATCGGGTCGAGCCGCCGCGCGTACGCCTGCTCCACGAAGTACGTCGCGTCCGGGCTCGGGCCGGATGTCGCCGCGTCGATCCCGAGGAACGGCTGGGTGACGTAGCCTCCCGGTCCGATCAGTGCGCTCGCCCAGGCGAGCTGCGCGTCCATGTCGCGCCGCGAGGCGGCCAGCGTGTGGATGCCCCGAATGGTGCGACCGTCGCGCTCGGCCTGCTGCCTCCCGCCCACGCCCGGCGCGGGAGCCGCCACCAGCAGCAGCGCCAGCACGATCGTCACGATCCGTATCGTCAACACCGTACGATGCAGTGTAGCAGGCACTCCCTCAGGCAGGCGGATTCCGTTGTCCCCCCGCCGAAGTGAGTGCTATGCTTTCACGACGCCCCGGTGACCGATACGTCCGTCGCTGCTCCGGCTGCTGCTCTCGTGTCCGCCCTCCGGACATCCTCTCTCGAGACCGACCACCTCCTACTGGCTGGCTCGTGTGACGCTCTCCGAACATCCAGCTACGCCGTTGCCTACTGAGGGCGCCGAGCGCCCGAAGCCGCCGCGTCGGAGCACTCGCATCGCCCCGGAGTCCGGGGCGGACGAGGCGGCGGCCGGTGGAGACGCGCCCGCCGCTGAGCTGACGCTCGCGGCGCTGGAATCGCGCGGTCGGGCGGAGGTCGAGGAGATCGCCACAGAGCTTGGCGTGACCGACGCGGCCGGCCTGCGGCAGACCGAGCTGATCTATCGGATCCTCCAGGCCCAGGCCGAGCGCCAGGGCAACATCTTCGCCGGCGGCGTGCTCCAGATCGTCGACGAGGGGTTCGGGTTCCTGCGCCAGGAGCGCCTGCTGCCAGGCCAGGCCGACGTCTACGTCTCGCAGTCCCAGATCCGCCGCTTCGGGCTGCGGACCGGCGACTGGGTGACCGGCCACGTCCGGCCGCCCAAGGAGGCCGAGAAGTACTTCGGGCTGCTGCGGGTCGAGGCGGTCAACGGCCAGATCCCGGACGTGGCCCGCCAGCGGCCCCACTTCGACGCGCTGACGCCGATCTTCCCGAACGAGCAGCTGATGCTGGAGACCGAGGCCCGGGTGGTCACCCAGCGGCTGATCGACCTCGTCTCGCCGATCGGGAAGGGGCAGCGCGGGCTGATCGTCTCGCCGCCGAAGGCCGGCAAGACGACGATCCTGAAGCGGATCGCGAACGGGCTGGCGATCAACCACCCGGATGTGCACCTGATGGCCGTGCTGGTCGGGGAGCGGCCGGAGGAGGTCACGGACTTCAAGCGCTCCGTGCGGGCCGAGGTCGTCTCCTCGACGTTCGACGAGCCGGTCGAGGACCACATCACGGTCGCCGAGATGGCGCTGCACCGCGCGAAGCGGCTGGTGGAGACGGGTCGCGACGTGGTGATCCTGCTGGACTCGATCACGCGGCTGGCGCGCGCCTACAACCTGGCGGTCCCGCCGAGCGGCCGGACGCTGAGCGGCGGCATCGACCCGGCGGCGGTCTACCCGCCGAAGCGGTTCTTCGGCGCGGCGCGCAAGATCGAGGAGGGCGGCAGCCTGACGATCCTGGCGACCTGCCTGGTGGACACCGGCTCGCGCATGGACGACGTGATCTACGAGGAGTTCAAGGGGACCGGGAACATGGAGATCCAGCTCGACCGGCGGCTAGCCGAGCGGCGGGTGTTCCCGGCGATCGACGTGCTGAAGTCGAGCACGCGCCGCGAGGAGCTGCTGCTGGCCGAGCCGACGTTGCGGCTGGTCTGGACGCTGCGGCGGATGCTGGCGCAGGTGGGGCAGGCCGAGAGCGCCGAGCTGCTGTTGGCGCGGCTCTCAAAGACGACCAGCAACAAGGAGTTCCTGGCGACGCTCTCGAAGGCGGACGTTTAGCGGGCGGGGCCTTCGCGGATGATCGTCACCCGGCGGTATTGCGTCCCATAGGTCCGCGCTTCCTTCGGGTCTGGCAGCCAGATGTCGATCGTCTCACCTTTGATCGCGCCGCCGACGTCCTCAGCGACGAACGTCGTGTCGTCGTACCCCTCGATCAGGAGCGCCGAGCCGATCGGGATGACCTTCGGATCGACGGCGACGACGCCCCAGCGGGTGCGGGTGCCGGAGAAGGTCCTGGCGCCCATCGGGACGCCGCCGATGCCGTCGGCATAGGCGGTGACCTTCGCCAGGAAGGTGCGCCGGCCTTCGACGGACATCGCGCGGACGGCGTTGCTCGGGGTCAGGTACTTGCCGATCCCCCAGCCGGTCTTCGGTTGGGAGGTGCTGGTCGCCGCGCCGATGCTGAGCTGGTACCAGTCCTCGGTGCCGTCGTTGACCGGGCCGGCGATGACCTGGACGGTGGTGCCCTCATTGGCCGTGGTCACGATGCCGTGGGTGATGGCCGGGCCGGACCGGATGCGCAGGCCGCGTCCCTCGGTGCCGGTGACGACGGCGGACTGGCCGGGCTGGACGGTGCTGGAGGGGATCGGCTGGATCTCGAACGACGATTGGGCCGACGCGACGTCGGCCAGCGGGACGAGCGTTGCGATCACCGCGACGATCGCGGCGTACAGACTTGAGCGCAAGCGATACGGTCCTCTCTCGATTGCTGGGAGCGGCGTGCGCTCCGATCGCGGGGGGATGCGTGGGCTTGTGGGTGCGCGATCGACGGCCGGACCGGACGTACAGACGGTCTGCCGAGGATGAGAAGCGGGCCGAGCAGCCTGCCCAGCCTCCGACCGTGCGGGTGCCGAGCGCGTCGACACGCGTAGGTCCTCCCTTGCGTCACCCCGCGGCGCGTCGAATTTCGGGCCTTGCCTGCGTGAGCAGCCCTCGCGTCACGGGTGAGCGCGGCTTGCGGGGTTAGCTGACGGGTTCGGACGGGAGTTTCGCCCTACCGTGCGATCCCGGACGCGAGACAAGCGTGATACTCGTCGCGTGGGCTCACCCGGATTCACCCCAAGTGTTCTGGTTCCCCCGCTCCTCCGGTGAAGAGGATTCAGCCCGACTCATCACACGCTCGTGTACCCAACACGGCACGTGACGAGCGGAGGATACGTGATGAAACCGTACCTGTCAAGGAAGAAATGGGTCAGAACGCGTTACAGGGTCGTCATTTGCGTTACGACTCTGTTATCTCGCTCGACAGAACTGTCACGAACGGATCGCGAGGCCGACCGCGATTCGGGCGCGCGCCTTCGAGAGCTTGACCCCGGTGCGCGCCGCGAAATGTCGGATTCTCGTCGTCATTTGGTCGCCTTGCGCGGGGTGACCGGAGTACACTCGACAGGACGCGCCTTCTTCGTTGGGTGCTGACGGGAATGCGCGTCACCCAGAGCCGTTGTACGGTGTTGTAGCTGAGGAGAGACGATGTGGGACCGGCCCACGTCGTCGGGGACCTGGCAGTATCTGGAGAGCGGAGCAATTAATGGCACACCACGTGCATCGCTGACGGGCCGGGATCTGCCACGCTGAGAGTGTCCTGACATGAATGGCGAGTCGAAGCCCACGCTGCGCCCCTTACTTTTCGTGATCTTGTTCGGCGTCCTCGTGACCTCTATCGTCACCGCATTTCGATCTGGCTTCGTTCAGGTCGCCGTGCGCTGGCCGGAGGATCAGCCGTCGGCGCCGCTGCTGGTGGCCCTGCTGGGCGTCGCGCTCGCGCTGCTGACGGTGTACCTGGTGGTGAGCGGTCGGCGGGCCTCGGGGAGGACGAGCGAGCCGCCGATGGCGACGGGCGGGGCGCCGCGCACGCCGACGCGCCCGTCGCGGATCGGCCTGGTGGCCGAGCGCCCGCCGACGCGCTTCACCGACGTCGCGGGGGCCGACGAGGCGAAAGAGGAGCTGGCCGAGATCGTCGAGTTCCTGCGCGAGCCGGAGCGGTTCCTGGCGGTCGGGGCGCGGATCCCGCGCGGGGTGCTGCTGGTGGGGCCGCCCGGGAACGGCAAAACGCTGCTGGCGCGGGCGGTGGCCGGCGAGGCCGGCGTGCCGTTCTTGCGCGCCTCGGGCTCGGACTTCGTGGAGATGTACGTCGGCGTCGGCGCATCCCGGGTCCGTGACCTGTTCAAGGCCGCCCGCGAGCACGGCCGCAGCATCATCTTCGTGGACGAGATCGACGCGGTGGGACGCCGCCGGGGCGGCCCGAGCGGGCACGCCCACGAGGAGCGCGAGCAGACGCTGAACCAGCTGCTGGTCGAGATGGACGGCTTCGACCTTCGCTCGCGGGTGATCGTGGTGGCGGCGACGAACCGCCCGGACGTGCTCGATCCGGCGCTCTTGCGGCCGGGCCGCTTCGACCGACAGGTCCGGCTCGATCCGCCGGACGCGGCGGCGCGGCGCCACATCCTGACGCTGCATGCGCGGGGCAAGCCGTTCGCCGAGGGCGTGGACCTCGAGGCGGTGATCCCGCAGACGACCGGCCTCTCCGGCGCGGACCTGGAGAACCTGCTGAACGAGGCGGCGATCCTGACGGCGCGCGACGCTCGGACGCGGATCGAGATGCACGACCTCGAAGAGGCGCTCGACCGGGTGACGGCCGGGCCGCGACGGAAGGGCCGCTCGCTCTCGGAGCACGAGCGCAAGGTCACGGCGGTCCACGAGCTCGGGCACGCGCTGGTGGCGCACCTGCTGCCGGAAGCCGACCCGGTCCAGAAGGTGACGATCGTCTCGCGAGGCCAGATGGGCGGCTACACCCGAATGACGCCGGAGGAGGACCGCCGGATGTGGTCGATGCCGCAGTTCAAGGCGGCGATGGCCTCGGCGCTCGGCGGGCACGTGGCCGAGGAGCTGGCGTTCGGGCAGGTCACGACCGGGGCCTCGAACGACCTGCGGAAGGCGTACAGCATCGCTCGGGCGATGGTCTGCGACTACGGCATGAGTCCGGTGCTCGGCGCGCTGGCGGTCGGCAGCGAGGACGACGGGCGGTTCTTCCGGGGGTACGGCGAGCACCTGGCCGAGAAGATCGACCTGGAGCTGCATCGGCTGGTGGACGAGGCGCGGGCGCTGGCCGTCGCGCTGCTCCAGCCGCGACTGGATTCGCTCAAGAAGGCGTCCGAGGAATTGCTGGAGGTCGAGACGATCGACGGCAAGGCGATGGCCCGGCTGTTCGGGCCGCGCCCGACGACGACGCCGGAGCTGCCGCCGGTGCGACTGCTGCCGGAGGCGCCGGCGGCGCTGCCCGAGCCGGTGGTAGCCGCTCGGCCGACGCGGCGCTCGCGCTGGCAGCCGGCGCTGGCGGCGCTGCCGTTCACGCTGAGCTTCCACTGGCGGCGCCGCCGCAACAAGCCGACGCCGCCCACCCTCGCCGAGGCCTGACACAGCAGGGCGCGATTCATCGCGCCGTTTCGGTGTCGTGAGGTTACCAGTCGCCGCGGTTGCGGCCGCGCGGGGCCTCGCCGCCCCTCGCTGCGACGCACGCCTCGCAGGGGCAGACCGCCCGCAGCATCCGGAAGGTGTAGATGCCGAGGCTGTGGCCGTCGCCCCAGGTGAGGGTGAGGCCGTACCGGCCGGTCAGGTTGACGTCGTTGAGGACGCTCTGGCCAGGATTGAACATCGGCAGGCTCTGGAGCTTGCCGGGCATGCCGCCCTCGCCGCTGCACTCGGCGCACGGGCAGCGCCAGCGCAGGTACTCCCAGTCGAACGACGACTCGTGCTCGTCGGCCCAGCGCACCAGCAGGCGCTTGTTGTCGCGGTCGAGCTCGACGTAGGTCGGCGTGGTGGGCGACGGCGAGGCAGTCATCTCAGTGGGAGTGTATCGGACCGGGAGCGCATAACGGTCAGGCGTCAGGGACTGAAGTCCCTGCCTACCCTCGCAGCGTCCCTACGGGACGGGGTACGGAGCATCCAGGGAGTCGCGTAGCGACGGCACGATGATAGACCCCAGTCCATGGACCGGGACCGGAGGGGTACAGTTCTTGAAGGGCGGTCGGGGCGCCGACCGGATGCCGCCAGCGGAGTGTATGACGATGCCGAACCGCCTGATCGACGAGACGAGCCCGTACCTGCTCCAGCACGCCCACAATCCGGTCGACTGGTACGCCTGGGGCGAGGAGGCACTGGCCCGCGCCCGCGCCGAGGACCGGCCGATCCTGCTCTCGATCGGGTATTCGGCCTGCCACTGGTGCCACGTGATGGAGCGCGAGTCGTTCGAGAACCCGGACATCGCGCGGCTGATGAACGAGCTGTTCGTCAACATCAAGGTGGACCGCGAGGAGCGGCCGGACCTGGATGGGATCTACATGCAGGCGGTCCAGGCGCTCACGGGCCAGGGCGGCTGGCCGATGACCGTCTTCCTGACGCCAGACGGGGCGCCGTTCTACGGCGGGACATACTTCCCGCCGGAGGACCGGGGCCACATGCCGGGCTTTTCGCGCGTGCTGACCGGCGTCGCGGAGGCGTACCGGGCGCGGCGCGGCGACGTGAACAAGAACGCCGAGCAGCTCACGCAGATGCTGCAGCGCAAGGTCGCACCGCCCAGGACCGGCCCGCTGACGCCGGCCCTGCTGGACGACGCGCTCCGAGGGGTGCTCGGCAGCATCGACTGGGTGGAGGGCGGCTTCGGCGGGGCGCCGAAGTTCCCGCAGCCGATGGCGCTGGAGTACCTGCTGCGGCAGTACGCCCGGACGGGCGCGGCGCAGGCGCTCGGCGCGGTGCAGGTGACACTCGACAAGATGGCGGACGGCGGGCTCTACGATCAACTCGGCGGCGGGTTCCACCGCTACGCCGTCGACCGGATCTGGCTGGTACCGCACTTCGAGAAGATGCTGTACGACAACGCCCAGCTGGCGCGGGTCTACCTCCAGGCGTTCCAGGTGACCGGGAGTCCGCGCTACCGCCAGGTGGTGGAGGAGACGCTGGAGTACGTCCGGCGCGAGATGACCCACCCGGAGGGCGGCTTCTACTCGACGCAGGACGCCGACAGCGAAGGCGAGGAGGGGAAGTTCTTCGTCTGGACCGTCGCGGAGGTCGACGCGCTGCTCGGGCCCGAGGACGCCCCGCTGTTCCGGGCGTTCTTCGACGTGACGCCGTCCGGCAACTTCGAGCACAAGAACATCCTGCACATCTCCGAGGCGGTCGAGACGGTGGCCGCGCGGGTGGGCGTGGCGCCAGAACGGCTCCAGGCGGCGATCGAGCGGGGGCGCGAGATCCTGTTCGCCGAGCGCGAGAAGCGGATCCGCCCCGGCCGCGACGAGAAGGTGCTGACGGCCTGGAACGGGATGATGATGCGGGCGTTCGCCGAGGCCGGGGCGGCGCTGGAGCGGCAGGACTGGATCGACGTGGCCGAGCGGAACGCGGCGTTCGTGCTGCGCGAGCTGTGGCAGGATGGCCGGCTGCTGCGGACCTGGAAGGACGGCCGGGCGAAGCTGAACGGCTACCTGGAGGACCACGCCTGCTACGCCGACGCGCTGGTGGCGCTCTACGAGGCGACGTTCGATCCGCGCTGGCTGGACGCTGCCCGGACGATCGCCGACGCGATCCTCGACAAGTTCTCGGACGCGGAGGCCGGCGGCTTCTACGACACGGCGAGCGACCACGAGCGACTGGTGACGCGGCCGAAGGACGTCTTCGACAACGCGACGCCGTCCGGGACCTCGGTGGCCGTCGACATGTTCTCGCGACTGGCGCTGCTGACCGACGACGCGCGGTACCGCGAGGCGGCCGAGGGCGTGCTGGCGGTGCTGGGCACGGTCGCGAGCGAGCACCCGACGGCGTTCGGGCGGCTGCTCTGCGCGCTCGACTTCGCGCTCGGGCGCCCGCGCGAGATCGCGATCGTCGGGCCGCCGGAGTCGGACGAGACGCGGGCGCTGCGGCGGGCGGTGTTCGGGCGGTACCTGCCGAATCGGGTGGTGGCGGGCGGCTCGGGCGCGGACGACGGGGCGGCGATCCCGCTGCTCCAGGATCGGCCGCTCCGGGACGGCCGGCCGACGGCATACGTCTGCGAGGGGTATGTCTGCCAGGCCCCGGTGACGACGCCGGAGGCGCTGGTAGAGCAGCTTGCGGGCTGAAACCGAGGCGGTGTCGCCGGACGTGCTACCCTACGCGCCGTGAGACCCCAGATCCCGCCGCCGCCTCCCGATCCGGAGGAGCTCGCCGCCAATCGGCGCCGCGTCTTCACCTGCGGCTGCCTCGGGTGCGGCGGCCTGTTCTTTTTCCTCGGGATGGGGCTGCTGCTGGTCGTGGCCGTGCCGAGTCCGGTGGTGCTCGGCATCGCGGGCATCGCGGCCGTGATGCCAGTTCCCATCTACACGTACCTGGTGCTCCAGCTCGATCGCTACGAGCACGAGCCGTGGCAGATCCTGGTGGCGGCGTTCCTGTGGGGCGCGCTGGTGGCGACGCTCATCGCGGCGATCTTCAACGACGTGATCGGCGCGATCGTGACGGCGATGGTCGGGAGGGCGCTGGGCGACGTCCTGACGACGAGCGCGGTGGCGCCGATCGTCGAGGAGACGGCCAAAGGGATCGCGCTACTGCTGCTCTACGTGATCGTCCGCCACGAGATCGACAACGTCCTGGACGGGATCGTCTACGGCTCGCTCGTGGGCATCGGCTTCGCGATGACCGAGAACATCCTCTACTTCGGCCGGATCTTGCAGGCGGAGGGCCTGGTCGGCCTCGGCGTGCTGTTCTACTTGCGGGTGATCCTGGGCGGCTTTGGGCATGCGCTCTACACCGGCACCACGGGGGCCGGGCTCGGATTCGCGCGCGAGACGGGCCGCCCATGGCTGATCCCGATCGTCGTCCCGCTCGCCTACATCCTGGGCGTGCTCCAACACGCGGCCTGGAACTTCCTGGCGGCCACCGTGGTGCCGGCGTTCCTACCGGAGGACATCAACCCGTTCTTCCTGCTCTTCGTGGTGATGCCGGTCACGAGCGTCGTTCTGACGTCCCCGGGCCTGCTGGCGCTCCTCGCGATCGCCTTCTTTGCCGGGCGGCGCGAGCGGGCCGTGCTCCGAGACAACCTGCGCGAAGAGGTCGAGCAGGGGGTGATCACGTCGGAGGAGTACGAGCGCCTGCCGTCGTGGCGCCGGCGCGTCCGGGCGGAGCTGGGCGCGCTCCGGCGGCGCGGCCTGAATGGGTACTTCGCCCAGCGCTACCTGCACCAAGCCGCGACCGAGCTGGCGTTCCGCAAGTGGCACCTCAGCCGCGGCGAGAAGCCGAAGCGCGGGCAGCGGCGGCAGCCGGAGGATCGGTACCGCCAGCAGATCGCCGTGCATCGGACGCGTCTACGCTGACGATCGGCCCGGCGCGTGCCGCGGGCGGAAATGGCATCGGGATACGGGGCCGGCTCAGGCGCCGCCGGTCGGAACGTGCCCCTGTTCGATCGTCCAGGCTGCGACCTGGGCCCGTGACCGGAACTCAAGTTTGGTCAAGATGTGGCGGACGTGCGTGTCGACGGTCCACTCGCTGATGATCAGCCGCTCGGCGATCTCGCGATTGGTCAGCCCCCCGGCGATCAGGGCCGCCACCTCCTGCTCACGCCGGCTGAGCGGGCCCGGCGGAGGGCCTGTGACCAGGCGAATGGACGGTGGTGAGGAAGGGGGAGGCGCCGGCACACGCTCGCCGAGCGCCTCCGCGACCGCCGCATCCAGCGAGAGCGCCCGCCCCGCCTCCCAGGCCGCCGCGAACTCCTCCTCGCCCAGACCCATGCGGGCGGCGACCAGATTCTCCTCGCGCATGGGGAGCTCCGGGGGTGGCACGGGCGTGCCATTGACCTCGCGCAGGGCGTCGGCCGCCGCGAGCAAGCGTGCCACGCGGACCAGCTCGCCGTCCGCCCGCGCCACGGCCGCCAATCCCTCCAGACTCCCGGCGATGCCCTCGGCATCGCCGATCTCCTGGCGCAGCTTCAGGCTCTCCCGCAGCAGCGACGTCGCCCGCGCGCGGTCACCCGACGCCTGCGCCACGAGACCCAGGTAGTGGAGCGTCCAGCCGATGCCGTACCTGTCCGCCAGGCCACCGTAGAGCGCGAGCGTATCTTCGTAGAACGCTGCTGCCTGCGGGTAGTCGCCCCGATCTTGAGCCAGGAGCCCCAGACCGCTGAGCGCGATCGCCGTCCAGAGCCGGTCCCCGGCCTCCCGGAACAGGACCAGGCTCTCTTCGGTCAGCGCCCTGGCCTGTTCGCGATCACCCCGTCGGTGCGCGATCCGGCCCATCGCAACGGTGACCATGCCCATACCCACGCCGGGCTTGTCCCCGAGCGCGCGGTACAGGTCGAGGGCCTGTTTCGTCAGCGTCTCGGCCCGCCCGGCGTCGTTCTGGGCGTGGGCAAGCAGACCGGCGGCGCCGAGCGCCTGCGCCCGCGCGGAGGTCGAACCGCCACCGGCCGCGAGCGCCGCCTCGAGCCAGCCGCGACCTTCGCCGATCCGGGCGCGCCGATACCAGAACGGCCAGAGGAGGCCGGCCAGGCGCAGCCCTGCCCCCGCCTCGGCCGGCTCGCGCTGGCTCCAGGCCAGCGCCGCTCGCACGTTGTCGATCTCCGCTTCGAAGCGGTCGAGCCAGACCGTCTCCCGCGGTCCCCTGAAGAACGGCGTGGCTGCCTCGGCCAGGGCCCCGAGCCAGGCGAGATGCCGATGACGGATGGCCGCCTCCTCGCCGGCCTGGCGCAGCTTCTCCCAGGCGTACTCCCGGACCGTCTCCAGCAGGCGGTATCGCTGCTCGTCGGCGTGGTCCTCGGCCTGCACCAGCGACTTGTTCACGAGCTGGACCAGCAGCTCGAGCACCTCCTCGGCCGCGACACCGTGCCCTGAGCTCGACGAAAAGTCCCCGCCGCAGACCGCCTCGGCCGCCTCCAACGTCCAGCCGCCGGCGAAGACGGCCAGCCGGCGCAGCAGTGCCCGCTCCGCCTCCGGCAAGAGCGCGTAGCTCCAATCCACCGCCGCCCGGAGCGTCTGCTGGCGTGGCAGCGCGGCCCGGCTGCCGGACGTCAGCAGCCGGAACCGCTCGTCGGGCCGGGCCGGGCCGGGCTCGCCGACGGCGGCGTCGAGCCGCACGGCCAGCTGCTCGACGTTCAGTGCCCGGACCCGCGCCGCCGCCAGCTCCAGTGCCAGCGCGATCCCGTCCAGCCGGCGGCAGATCCGGACCACGGCGCCGACGTTGTGCTCGGTGAGCGTGAAGGTGGGAGAGGCGGCGCACGCCCGATCGACGAACAGCCGGACCGCCTCGCCCTGACGAGCCGAGGCCAGCTCGGTGGCAGGAGCCGGCTGGGCAGCGGGAACGGCCAGCGGTGGCACCGGCCAGGCCAGCTCACCCGCGATCCCCAGGACCTCGCGACTCGTCGCCACGATCTCGAGCTGCGGGCAGGCACGCAGGAGACGCTCCACCAGCTCGGCACACGCGACCACGAGATGCTCGCAGTTGTCCAGGATCAGCAGGAGCTGCTGGGGGCGGAGCGTCTCGATCAGCGCGCCCAGCAGCGTCTGTCCCGCCTGCTCCTGGACGCCCAGCACCTCGGCGACCACCTGGGGGACGAACGCCGGGTCAGCCAGCGGGGCCAGCTCGACCAGCCAGACGCCGTCCGCGTAGGCGTCCAGCGCCTCGCCGGCGAGCCGCAACGCGAGCC
>Ga0075421_100009190_pt1 | contig 12173 bp, 9 predicted proteins | sample SoiMetdeltSBSDD5_FD_75292 | JGI IMG/M metagenome (GOLD analysis project Ga0075421, IMG submission 75292) | Bulk soil microbial communities from a Populus tree surrounding site in Tennessee, USA - Soil MetaG P. deltoides SBSDD5 | ecosystem: Environmental > Terrestrial > Soil > Tree plantation...
CTTCTTGGATAGAGCACCATATCGGCCCTGATTTAATTGGGGTACCAAACGTCAGCCATTCACAGCCACGCAACTAGTGAGGCCCTCCCGCGCCTTTTTCAAGCCCTGGCCGGCAGAAAGACCGTGAGGCTGTGTGGTGTCCATAACTGTTAGCCCCCTGGACTCACCTCGACGTAGTGCTCTCGGCTTTCCGTGTGCTCGCTCTGCAGGCCTGTTCCCGAACTGGTGACTTGTCGGGCTCTGGGTGCGGTTTGTCGGATTTTCCTGCGCTTGGTCCGAATCCTTGCGTACAAGGAGGAGCAATGCGGAACAGCATTGCGACTCAAGGTCTTACCTAACTCCTGCGCAGGATGTTAACTGACTGTTCTATCTCTGATTTAAGGTAAGCCTTAGGGTCGTGACACAGCGCTCCCTTCGGAAGCCACTCCCAGAGCAGCCCCAGTTCCTTTCGAACACGGTCCACATAGAACTGCGGAGGTTCGCTTGTCTCCTGTTCGTAAAAGCGCCGGAACTCCCGGTCGCCGTCGAGCCGTCGACGCACTTCCTCATAGTACTTGATCCGACCAAAACCGCTTGACGACACAGCCCGCAGCACGTTCATCCACCGTGGGATCATGGCCTTGACGGCTTTGTAGCGGTTGATAATCGAGCGCCATGAATAACTGTACTTACTCAGGTCGAGCACATGATCGTAGAAGTCAGGCCAGGCATAGTGCTTCGGTCTAACGTTCATGTCTTGATAGGCGTTCAAGAATTGGAATGGCACCGGCAGAACGCGATTGGCGCGCTGGTACTCGACGTTGATCGGAGCGGCCTGTCCAAATGCTGAGAGCAGCGAGTAGACAGGAAACGCGCCGGGAGTCATGTCCACAAATCGTTTCGTGAGTTCAAAGGGTTCTGATCCTGCATCAACGTCGAGACCGAGCACGAAGTTGGTTTGCACGTAAGGTATGTACCTCATGATCATGTTGATGTGGTCACTGACCTGCCGAACTTTATCCATCCCCGTCATCTTGCCGGTCCTCGACTTGTTGCCCAGAACGTACCACGATTCGATACCAGGCAGGAGGCCCTTGAATCCGATTTGTTTAAGCCGTCTCAGGTGCGGCTCCGACAGGAGGGATAGACTGCTTTCGGCGATGAAATCGACGCTGTCTGGAGGTACGGCTTCCTCGATGGCATCCATGATGTCGTTGAATTGGACACCAAAGTTGGGATCGTGCCAGCCGATGCGAGGCCGCCGAAACTTTCCTAAGAGGAACCGGAGGTCTTCCTTGATCACGTCAAGTTCTAGTGGCTGATAAGGCACGACCGAATCGATACAAAAACTGCAGGTGTACGGACAGCCCAGGCTGCCGAGCATCGGAACGATCTTGATTAAGGGTGCCTTTTGGAGCGTCGGCTCAACGAACTTCCAGCGCTCACGTACCCCGGGAAGCGTCGTGGGCTGCTGCTTGGCCGCGAGGCACACACCCAGTGGCCGGTGCTGCGAGCAATCCTGCAAGACGTCGCGGATCACCGCCTTGTCGGTGAAGCCCACGACATAGTCGAAGTACTGGCGTGCGTCCTGCGGGTAGCTACGGGCATGGGGGCCACCGAGCGCCGTCACAGCACCCTTTGAGCGAAATAGGTTGCTCAGCGCGTATGCCAGTTGTCCCGCCTCCGTGAAGGCACCTACGAAGACGAGGTCGACTCGGTCTGGTAACTCCTCGACGAGATTCTCAAACCCGGTATAGCAGATGAAGGTCACGTCATGCCCTTGTTCCTCGCACCACGCAGCGATAACTTGAGGCATTATGCTGGCGAGATTGGCATACATGACACGTGCGTATAATGCGCGAGTAGGACCTTTGGTCACGAGGTCGATGACTCCGATCCGGAGCTTGCGCATAACTCCTCCCCACCTGCCAACATTTATGTACGGGTTGAAATGTTAGAACTCGCGGGATTGAACTGCATCGAGCTTTTGGATCATACAACACGCTATTCCGCTCAGAATAGAACTTGATTCAGATGTTGAGTGAAACAACCTGCGACGCCAGGAAGGGCAAGGACGCGTCCTCCGTACAGCCGCATTCTGCCGATGCATTTGAGCAACGTTTCACAGCCCATGGATGCCTGACCCGCAGGGGCCGATTAAGGACAGCGGATTGGGCTCATGAAGCCATTCCATGAGGATGCCCGGCAACTGGAGCGAATAGCCAGGGAACTGGCCGTCCGAGCGTGATGGCTCCAGTGGCTTCCAATGATGGTACGGCTGATGACTCCCACAAACGCCTCGACTCCATTGTTGTCCGAGGTGCTTAACATCGTTCAACGCGCTGCTTGTGCGTGGCAGCATCCCAATCAATTCGCTTTGTCATCGGTTGCTCCTAACGTTCGACATGAACGGACTGCAAACGGGACCGCGCAGGGACGGAGTGCGAAAACGTGCCCCGCCTTCGTGGGTCCGCTCGATGGAAGGGCGTCATCACGCCAAATCTGGTTTAAGGTCCGCTGCTCTCAGCGGTCTGCGGCTTTGCTTCCGATGCCTGCAACTCGTTGAATCCGGCCGCAAGGAAGGTCCTACGATTGCGGCTGACACGTACACTGACTCTATTCGATTTGAACTTCCACCTGCGAACCCTTCTCTGCGGCTTCCAACGACAACACGATAGAGTCCTCGGTGGCTGCGGGCTGAGGAAACTTCTTCCGCCGGTCTCTCCCCTGGACTCGAAAACCCTGATACACCAAACTTCCAATAACACGGAAATTTTGCATCAGCAATTTGATCCACGCCCAGCGAGTCATCTGGGGGACATAGATTCCTCGGAAGAGCAGGCGCGCTACGAAGTGCGTGACCTGGTGTCCGTAGGTCTTCTGATTTTCGCGCAGCCAGCGCTGTGCTCTTCGAAAGGCGGCGGGGTCATAGCAGTGGCTCCAGGCCCGACGAACTTCGGCTTCTACCTCATCCCCGGAAAGGCCCTTAGGAAGATAGGCCGCCTTGAAGGCTTTGAAATCGAGCCAGTGTTCCGGCCGGGTGAGACGCCCTTCGCGTTGCAGGCGATCGTAGAGAGGTGTCGAAGGATAGGGGGTAAGGATTCCAAAGACTGGCAGGCCTGGAGGCCAGGTATCGATGTGCTGATAAGTCTTTTCCGACACGCCCAGCCGGTCTGCCTCCATGCCAAAAATAAAAGAAGTGATGGCATAGAGACCATGCTTGGCCAGCAAGTTCAGGATTGCCGCGTACTCATCCGGCCTGTTGAATTCCTTGTGGGCTGCTTTGAGGCTGCTAGAATCAATAGACTCCAAGCCCATAAAGATCCAGCGGCCCCCGCTGGCGGCAATGAGTTGCACTAGTTCTTCGTCTCGCAAAAGATTCATACTGATCTGGGCGATCCAGGGAAGGCAAGCATCCCGCGCGATCATATCCCGTAGCAGGGACTTCGTGCGTTTACGATTAATGGCAAAGTTATCGTCAATGAAGAAGACGCTGACCACGGCATTCTTGCGTTTGGCCAGGGATTTCAACTTCAGCAATTCTTCGATGACATTCTCGTTTTCACGGAATCGGATCTGATCCCCGAAAAAACCCGTCACGGTGCAAAAGTCACATCCATAAGGGCAGCCTCGGCCGGATTCCACGGGAACAACGTAGACTCCGTCGTAGTCAAGGCCCAGACGTTTCAGCAATCTCTTGGCTGTGATCGGAACGAATCTCATCAAGTTGAAAAGCGAGAGGTCTATCTCATCCCAAGCCACTACCGGATAGTCCTTGAGATCTGGTTTGGCATCTTTCCCGTCGATTTGGACAGGCTGGTAGACCGGCTGTAACTGGCCGCGGGCCGCGTCACGCACGACTAGAGGCCAAGTATCATCGGCTTCTCCGAGAACTACAGCATCAGCGTACCGAGGATGGCCCGTTAGACCCAAAGGTTCATCAGGCACCTCCGTTACGTGAGGCCCCCCCATGACGATGGGCACTTGTGTGGTCTTGCGAATAGCTGCAGCCATTCGATAGGCCGTCTGCGCCATACGGGTCATGAAGCCCATGCCGACAAGATCCACCTGGTTCTGGAGAATGAACTTCACTAACTCCTGAGGGGTATAATGAATGGCGTTGCCGTCGATAATGCTGACCCGATGCTCCTTCGGTGTCAGTCTCTGCAGTACGAACGGCCAAAGCTGAGGAACAAAATTGTTGGTGACCTGGTTGTCAGGCACGTACAAGAGGATGTGCATCGAGGTTCCTTTCGGTGAAGTGAGCGAGTCTTAGAAGGAGTGACTGAGACCGAGCTGAAGATTCTCACCGGTCGAATCTGTCCAGTGTTGCGCTCTTATCATTGCCCTGTGCTTGCTTCGTTGGCATTACGTTGCACTCGCCTTCCAAATTTCGTGAGGCAGTTTCAGAGTGCCGATTAGGCGTCAACCGACTAGTGGCTCTCAGAGCCGACATAGGAACCAAGAGGTTGATGCGAGATTCAGACAGTACCACGGACGTAACCGACGAAACAACCGTATTGTCTTGCAAGCGTGAAAGCCCTTATCAACAAATATCCCACGAACATGCTGGAACTAGTTAAGCGTTTTGTTAAGGAAGAAGAAGGGTGCTCCGATCGAGTAGAAGCGTTTCGATCATTCTCATTTCTCGTGGGCAGCTTTCCTTTTCCGCCTGCTCGTACAACCCGCAGACGCTGAATTACGCCAAGGAGTGAGAGGTTGGCTGCCGAGTCGACCGAATCAAATTCAGTTTGTCTGCGACGTGAAGCCTCACTTTAGAGTGACTTGTTGATGTTGTTTCCGGCGGATTGCGCCGTATTTAGATACCATCTGCCAAGACGATAAAAGGCTCTCTCTGGAGGCAATTCGTCAAGCAATAGCCCTAATGCCCTAATTTCTAAACCCGTTCGCTCCTGAAGTTCGACGAGAGCAATGCCGTGCAACCCTGCCTCTCTAATGTGGGCCATTATTAAGGAAAGCTTCTGCCTTTTTCGTGTGTGGACTACCCACATAATCATTCCAAGAAGCTCCGTCTTGAACTTCCAAACGCCAGCAAGAAACAGAAAAATGAAGATGAGCTGCCATTTGTTCCCAGCTAGCCGTATCCATTGTGGCAGCATGGCCTAGCCTCCTTGTTCAGGTGGACTTAGGATAGGGTTCGCTAATACCCACTTTGCCATTTAATTCGTCAATCGGCGCATGCTGCTTCAGGAGGTACTCAGCTATCGCAGAAGCTGAGAAAATCGATTCTGTCCTGTACAACCGGTTCGCCTGCGGTCCCATGCGGCAATCTTGGCCTTAGTTTTCGCCGGTCTTCCTCATCCTAGCAGACCGACAGCGTCTGCGACTTCCGAGTTTCCCTAGGTCAACTCGGTATGCAAGCTGGGATTGAGACCCGGACAGTACTCTGTTCGAGTCGATATGTCTGGGTTTCGTCCTGTGTTCGCGAATGAGATCACTCACGGTAGGACAAAAAGCGGAACTGTCGTTCCAGCTCGAAATCAGCCCAGTAATGTAAGCCGTCGAGGTTTTGTCGATACACAGCTCCTTGAGGCGAGAAGAATATCTGTTGCCACCACCATCGTGGGCGCCTGATCAAGAGCCTGCCAAGCGAAGGACGCAACGCGCTTCAGTTCGGTCTTTTTGGATTCGGCAGTCACCCGAGAAAACCAGTCGAATCTGCCACCGATTCCGGCGACGGGACTCAACGCTGACGGGCAGCAGATGCGCGCCAACACAGTGACCATCGATGGCGTCGATGCGATTGACAACACCATCTGAATCCGGGAGTCCGTTCGAGATCGCGTTTTTGAACGTTACGAGATCGCCGATTTCGGCGGCCAGTTGGCAAGGGTCCTTAGAGCCGCGCAGCAGAAGTCGTTCGAATTCCTCTCGGCGGCCCGGTGATCGGCCTTCCTGGCCAAATCGGGGATTAAACGGTTTCGATTCTAATCCATAGAGGGTGATGGTGATGCACCAACCCACAGTAGTTGATGGGAAGAAGAAGCTCCGACTCAAGACAGCCACGGCGTAAGCAGGACCTGTTGACCTGCTCCTTTTCATCAGCAATTCCATTCAGGGGCTCGAAGTTTGAGGTACGCAAATCATGATGAACAAACGCTTGGCAGATGGGTGGCTGACTACGGTCCTTATACTCAGCGTGTATGCTTGGACAATGAGCTTAGCCACCCAGCGGAGTCAATTGGAGTGGCGTGATCCGTCTCCCCACGCAGCCCGCTTCGCTAATGTTGGAAGACTACGCCTGCACTATTTGGATTGGGGAGGGCAAGGCAATGTGTTGCTGTTCCTTCCTGGCCTTGGCCAGAGCGCTCACATCTTCGACGGCCTTGCACCACATTTCACTTCTCATCATCGTGTTCTGGGTCTCACACTTCGAGGGCAAGGAAAGTCGGACCGGCCAGAGTCAGGCTACGACACCGCTACGCTGGTCGATGACCTTCAGGGTTTCCTAGATACCCAGCACATCAGCACGGTCAGCCTCATCAGCCATTCCATGAGCGGCAACCAAGCGACTGAATTCGCGCGTCGGTATCCGCAACGGGTGAAAAAACTCATCTATATCGAAGCAGCTTATGACTTCACTAAAATGCCAGGGCCTGATCGTGATCCGCTGCAGATGGAAACACCCAGGGAAGCAGACCTGAAAAGTGTAGCTGCTGGGATGCGCTGGTTCGAGAGAGTGTTTGGGTTCTCCTCTGCTGCAGTCGAAGCCGATACCCGCGACGTGAACTTGAAACCTGACGGCACCCTGACGCTCGAGTCCAACCCCCATGAGGTCGCGAGCCAGCTTTGGCAAGGCATGATCTCCTACACTCCTCAATACCACCTGATCGCAGCGCCAATCCTAGCTATCTACGCCTTATCTGAATCGCATCCATTCCTGAATACCGATTCCACCCCAGACGACCGGGAAAAGGCGAATCGCTTCTGGCGCAGCGAGTTCGTACCTTATCAAAAACACTCGATCGCACAATTGCTGGATAGCCGTGGTCCGCTACGGATCGTGGTTCTTCGGAACACCAAACATTTGTGCTTTATTGCAAAGGAGGACGAAGCACAAGTCGTAGCTGCGATGAATAGCTTCCTGAAAATCGCGAGCAAAACAGAGGCACGGACCGATTGAATAGTGCTGCAGCCAATTTCGGGAGTCCTCTGCCTGGTGGTCGGCAACTCCCTGGGACGGTAGGAAGCGATGGATCCGCAAAGACTACAACGCCACCAAAAAGGAGACTGGTGCTACTTCTGGATGAAATGGCCGACTGGAATGTCATCGTCCCACAGCGGAGGAAGATAGTGATGGCCGTCAATCGCGACTGCAGGCTCATTCGTTTGTGCCGGACACAGTACCTCAAGGGAAATGGCGATCGTGCCCCGACAGAAAACCGACTATCCTCCTAGGGAAAAGCCACTGGACCCTGAGGGATAGATCCTCCCTAACGCCCTATCATGCGGAATTGGCAGTCGCCTCGGGGAACCAACTTCCGGATGGCCCGTCAACCGCCCACAATCGTGACCTGGGCCGAACTGCACTTCTACGACTTGCCCTTTGATCCGTCCAAGTGGTTTCGTAAACGAGATTGCGTGCCACTTGGCTCATCCAGAACCCATTTGCCCGCTTGGTCAGTCACCGCCCGTTTCACTTTGTCACTGGCATTCAAGAAACTCGATACACGTTTGGATTGAGACAGGAACGGGAGGTGATCAAGGAGGGCATGTCCAATTCAGATTCCCCAAGCACCGCTCACATGAAGGTTAGCACCCGTTATGTAGCGGGCCTGGTCTGAGGAGCGGGCGGAGACCACATCGGAACTACGGCCGTTTTTGGGATAAGTGGGCAAACCCCATGGGGCTAGCCCAGCCGGCATCACTCCGGCTGACGGATACGCAACAAAAAGTCCTCACAGCTGCCGGCGGCGACCGACACTTTCAAGACATGAACACAAATGTCATAGGTCCTGGGTACTATCAACGCGAGCCCGTACTTCCTAGTGCTACAGTGCCGTTCCTAGCTATCCAACGTCGGAAGAGCTCTATTACAAACTCACAATGCTGTCCCTCCCTTCGGAGGGTGCCCTTCTGACAGAGGCTGTACTCGTCATCCCTATTAATGTTCTCGTTGAGAGAGAGAGCCATCAAAGCGCGTTGTTCACTTGGAGAACACTCATCAAGCCACATGTGTTCGAAGTAAGCATTCGCTGACTCTAAGACTCTGTCTAGCACTATCTCAAGGTCTGTATCACGCGCCTCAACCCGCTCTTTTCGGTTAAGGTGATTCACAAATTCGTGACCGACTACTTGAAGAAGATAAGGCTGTCTCTGCGTAACATGAAGAATCTGGTCCACTACTCCGGGCACATACTTTACTTGGAAATCTGCAACAGGTTGCGTTATCAACTCCTGGGCTTCTTCGGCTGCAAGATACGTCAGCTCTAATGTTTTCACATTAATTAAGTAGCTCGACCAAGCGATAGCTCTGATCTCGCTAAATTGATGACCTCCCGAGAATAGAACAGCGATTCGCTTGCGGTGTTGAACGATGTTTCTGATTTGGTTCAGTACGTCTTTGGATACTTGCCTCCCCTCACCCAGGGCCTCGTATTCGTCAAAACAGAAAAGCATATGCCTCTTAAGGTTAAGAGAAAGCTGTTCAACTATGTCCAAGAACTTATGAAGACCGGTAAACGGCTGTTTTGCAAAGGCAACGAGCTCAGGGTTGACGATCTCGATTGAGGGAAACCGCCGCTGAACTTCGTCGTACACGGTCTTGGCTAGGGCAAAGCAGAATCCTGAATCTCCGTCCTTAAAACTCGCTTCATGACAATCGAAGTACACAGAAATGAAGTCATGGCTCAGCATGCGGGGAAGGTTCCGGAGAGTTGATGTCTTTCCTATCTTTCGACGTCCATACAAGAGCAGTACAGGTTTCCCCTGAGATGATGAAATATTGCTGATGATACCTTCAAGTATATTCTGTCTTCCCTTGAAGAGGTTATGCTGGTCCTCAGTCAGCGGCTCGAAAGGTACAAATGGATTGGGAATGGAAATGAACCGAAGGTCTTGCTCACATCGTTTTTCCTCTTCTAGTACGACCCTGAGCCATGCAGCTGCGAGACCTTGAAAACTTAACCCAACTCGAGGCTCCAGTAAGTCTGTCGTGTTCAGAAGTTCCTCAAGTTTCTCAACTAGCTCGCGAAGTAGGTTGCCCCTTCTCACTGAATCACCGCGTTGATGAACATAGTCTTGCGCGAGTTCGGAAATGGCATTTATGCGAGAATGCACGTCCTTTAGGCCTCGAGGGGAATACTCGGCCTGAACTGGAAGAAAGCTCAAAACTTCCCCTGCTTTGGCGATCTGGTCGAGGCTTTTGAGCTGATCGAGGTCAGTAATGGCGAGATGAATCAGAGCCTTTTGCGCTGCTCTTCGCTGGTACGGACGAGTAGAAGCAATAAACCGTATCGCTGCAAGCCCTTCAACCCGGTCCTGCATAGCAGCTTTGAGAAGCCACGTCGATAAGTGAGGCAGAGGTACGGCTATGGCCGCATCTCGAAAGAGAGGACTTTGGCGAAGGAGCTGTAGATATTGCCCTGCCTTGTGCGCTCGACGGAGGTTGATATAATAGCTAAGCAAGTAGTGTGGCCTAAGATACGCTAACGCCAGAACTAATAGATGGAGAAGGAAAACATTCAAGGGAGTGAACTGGTAATCTAATCCTACAAACAGACTACATCCAATCACACTTGAAAAGCCAAGGATTAACCATGGTCCTATGTTCTGCGCGGTCCTAATGGCGATGCCAAAGATCAACCATGACAGGGCACTGAAACAAAACCACGACCATAAACCTTGCCTCAGTTGGTCAATAACCCATTCACTTCCATTTCGGAGCAACCACTCAAGTGATCCGAGTGTTAAGCCGAGAGTTGCACCTATGAGTACCGACCAAACAAGGCTTCCTGAGAGCATCTTTGCCGACTGCTTCAGACCGAGGGGTTCCTGGGTGTTTGTGAGTGTCCTCGTAATAGCGAGCGCATTTCCAATTGATAATCCGACTACAAGTCCCGCTACCGCTCCTTGACCAGGGAAGCCGTCGGCTTTGGGAGCAATCCATTTTGGTAAGACAAGAACTACACTACTGATTGAGCAGTAAAGGACACCTATCCAAAACGCAAAGGCGCGACTCTCCATTAATCCCGCGATCAGTGCTCCAACGGAAACCCCTAAAGTGAAAGGCACAGACCACACACCCAGTAGTCCACCAAGAACTAGTACTCCAAGCCAGCCGCCGAATCCGGCACTGAATCCACAGAGTAATCCAAGAGGCAACCAGATTTTGTCGTTAGCAAATGCTCCAACGGTCGCGACTAGCAATCCCATGCTGATTCCTAGACCCAAACTGGAGAAAAGAGTTGGGTGATACGTGACTGCCGAATATGTTCCTCCTAACCATTCGCAGAATTCCATTCCTAGGCGAGTGACTAATGCAAGGACCGTCAGCGCGCCAAGAATCCGGACTATACCGCCATACGGCCGGAGAAGTAGGCTTACGATGAGCCATCCAACCAAGCTACCCACGGCACTGCAAACCAAAGTACTCGGCCACCGAAAATGAGCACCCGAGAGCGTAGCAAAAACCCCAACGAGAACCTCGATAAAGAGAGCACATAGGTAACATGTCGGCATCAGTCTGAGCAGGACTTCGTCATTGACCGATTCCACTGGAAGCTGCCTTCGGAAGTCCTCTGGGTCGACGATTGCGATCCAAAGGAATCCAACTGACTTTCTTAACTGCCTTAGAGTCATTTCCGTCGTGATAGAATGTCTCGGCCTGATCTCAGAACATCGAGGACTCGCTGGAGACTGTCAAGGCTGAGACTACCCCAGAATTTCAGCACCTGAAGAGCTAAAGGTCCGACGACATAGTTTCTGCACTCTCCCTCTATTTCGTTGGCGAGCCGCCGATCGCTCAGCTTCAAGGCTCGATTCTTTACTACCCAGCTACACAGGACTTGGAGCTTTAGGGGGTGTCGATCCATGTGAGAACGAATGAACAGCAACTCAGCATCAGTGAAAGGCAAAAACTGCTGATGGGCATGCACGAAATTGTAGCCCTGCTCTTGCGAGAAGTCTCGTAGATTGGTTTGACCAAAAATATTGAAGAAAGGCGAGGACAATTTGCCCATTATCGACAAACGCCGAAGTGACTGCTGGCTGGCGGTTATCATTGCGAGTCTCTTAGCACTCAGATTAGCACGCATGGCATTGAAGAAATCCTCAGTGAATTCCTCTCGACGTCTAAGGGGATTCTCAAATTCATCAAGGCAGAGCACAAGCTTTTGGCCGGAGTCTTTGTTGGAAATTGCGTTCCGAAACGTTACTAGATTCTCACTCAAGTTGTTTTGCAGCCGAATGTTTTGCGCTGAAGCGCCTACCGTTTCTAGAACCGTCCGAACAAAGATGATAGAAGTATTGAATCCTGCAAGTCAAAGTAGTGAAACCGATAATCGGGTCGACCTAATTTTTTGGCTACCGGTCTGTGCGAGGTGAAAGAGTAAGGAGGACTTTCCAATACGGCGAGACCCCACAACAGAGAAACTCTGCATTTCTTGCAGCCGAATGAGAATTTCAGCGATTTCGCGCTCTCGACCAAAAGGCCGACGCGGATCGGTGATGCAGAACGACCAAGACGAATAGAAGCTCGAACCAAACTGTTGGTACGGTGAACAAGTCTACTGAAGCCAGTTGCGAGATGTGATTGTCGAGAAAGGTTCGCCAGGATTGCGACGGCGGACATGCGTACCCGGTACTTCGCGACAGTCGCTTGGGATACGCTGATACCGAGCTTCAACAGCTCACCGTGGATTCGCGGTGGCCCCCAAAGTGGATTGGCGCGGCTCATCTGTATCCAACGTAGCTCTCTGTCGTTTGTACTGAAACGTGATCCAGTAGAAATTGGATCTGTTCTAGTTTCGCCGCCTGCGGCATAACTCAGGCGGACCCATGACCAACGAAGTGTCGGAGTGCAGATTGCCCATAGCCACTGGTCTCCTCCCAGCACGTTTCAAATCGGAAAGGAAGACAGGGAAGGAAAGCAGCACAGCTACCCTACATCGGACGGACGCGCCCACTAGCCCCCGGTCTTGCGCATTTCGGCAGCGATCAACTCCGTGAAGTGG
>Ga0075421_100009191_pt1 | contig 12173 bp, 9 predicted proteins | sample SoiMetdeltSBSDD5_FD_75292 | JGI IMG/M metagenome (GOLD analysis project Ga0075421, IMG submission 75292) | Bulk soil microbial communities from a Populus tree surrounding site in Tennessee, USA - Soil MetaG P. deltoides SBSDD5 | ecosystem: Environmental > Terrestrial > Soil > Tree plantation...
GGAGGTCCAGCTCCGGTCCGGACTGCGTGGACCAGAAGTAGGCGTCCCGCTCACCCGCCACGCGCAGGATCTGCTCGAGCGCGAATCCCTCCCAGGATGCACCCAGCTTGGGGTGGGCCTCCAGGTCGGAGAAAGATGGGATTCTGAGGAGTGCGTGGAGGAGCCCGGAATCTCTGACATAGACCTTCGGCGACTTCACCTGACGCTTCCCGACATTCTCGAACCACGGCGGTAGCTGACGCACCACAAAGGCCCCCGAAAGGATGTCGAGGTAGTGCTTGACCGTCGAGTGGGACACCTGGAGCGACCGACCTATTTCCGAGGCGTTCCAGATCTGCCCGTGGTAGTGCGCCACCATGGTCCAGAATCGCCGTAGAGCCACAGGCGCCACGAGAATGCCGAGCTGGCGGAGGTCGCGCTCGAGGAAGGTCTGGATGAAGTCTTCCTGCCACTCCTGACACTGAATGTCGTCTTCTCCGAGAAACGCACGAGGGAAGCCGCCGCGCCACCAGAGCTTGTGCCATGAAGCCGCGCCGACCTCGTGGAGATCGAAGCCGCCCATGGGAATGAAGGCCACGCGGCCTGCAAGCGACTCCGATGACCCGCGGACCAGCTCCGGCGATGCGCTCCCGAGGAGCAGGAAGCGCGCGGGGAGAGGCCGGCGGTCGGCAAGGACGCGCAGGATCGGAAAGATGTCGGGCCGCCGCTGGATCTCGTCGATGACCACGAGGCCACGGAGGCCTTCGAGCGCCTGGAGCGGATGCTCGAGGCGAGTCAGGCTACGGGGGTCCTCGAGGTCGAAGTACCCGGCAGGTGTCTCCCCGGCGACCTGCCGAGCGAGCGTGCTCTTTCCGCACTGGCGCGGGCCGAGCAGGACCACGATCGGGCTGCGCCGGAGGGCTCTTTCGAGCGCCTCCCGGAGGACCCGGCGCGGGAGGATTTCGGGCTCGACCATCATTTTGCATTTTGAGCGATGGACACTCAAAATGCAAGGTTGCCAGAGGTCAAAAAAAGAGGCCGGCGACACCTGGCGGCGTCACCGACCTCCGGGGCAGTTGTGGGCTGAGGATTGGGCAATTGTCCGCCGTGGCGGACAGTTGCTGCCGCGAGTCTTTCGCGGTCAAGGGACAGACCGCAGGGGTTCCAGGTGGATTAACTCCCGCCACGAAAAAAAATCCCGACCCTCGAATCCGAGGGTGCCTTAAGCTGTAAGTCAGGGTCGTTTCTGTGCCTGCCCCGTTCCCGGAGGAACTCCCATGACCCGTTCCCGAGCGCTTTCGCCGAGGGCCTGCGCGGCCCTGGTCCTGATCGCCGCCCTGACGCCCGCTTCGGTCACGGCGCAATCCGGCGCCACCTTCATCCGGGGCGACGCCAACGTCGACGGCGACAGGAACATCACCGACGCCGTCTACCTCCTCGGCTGCAGCTTCCTCGGGACGGAGTGCCCTTCCTGCGGCGACGCGGGCGATCTCGATGACGACGGCATGCTCAACATCACGGACCCCGTCTACCTCCTCAACTTCCTCTTCTCGGGGGGGCCGGCGCCACCGGCTCCGTTCGATGCGTGCGGGCCGGATCCCACCGGGGACGAGCTCGCTTGCGCCGAGTTCGCCCGCTGCGTCGAGGGAGGCGGCGGCGACACGATCCCCGCCCCGGAGGGCGGCGCCGTGACGGTCGTCCCCATCGAGCACGCGACACTGGCCCTCCTCTGGAACGAGAAGACGATCTACGTCGATCCGGTGGGGGGCGCGACCCCGTTCCGCGAGCTTCCGCCACCCGACATCATCCTTGTCACCGACGTCCACGGGGACCACATGGACGGCGCCACGATCCGCGCGGTCGCTGTCGAGGGTACCTCCCTCGTCGTCCCCGCGGCGGTGTCCCAGTCGCTCGCCGGAAACATCGGGAAGGCCACCGAGGTGATCCTCGCGAACGGCGAGACGAAGGACGTAGAGGGGATCCCGATCCTGGGCGTGCCCATGTACAACCTGACGCCGGACCGCCTCCGCTACCACGCGAAGGGGCGGGGCAACGGCTACGTGATCGACCTCGGCGGCGCCCGCGTCTACGTCTCGGGCGATACCGAGGACATCCCCGAGATGCGCGCCCTCACCGGGATCAGCGCGGCTTTCCTCTGCATGAACCTGCCCTTCACGATGACCCCGGCCCAGGCGGCCTCCGCCGTGCTCGAGTTCCGGCCGGAGATCGTCTACCCCTATCACTACAGCGGCCAGCGGCCCGAGGACTTCCAGTCGCTCGTCGAGGCGGGGTCGAAGGAGATCGAGGTCCGGATCCGCGACTGGTACCCATAATGTCTCGCCTTCGCCGCGGGTATCTCCGGCCTCTTTCCGGATGACATCCCGGTCTGCCCGAAGTATGCTGTTGACTTCTTGCCGCGGCAGTGCGCCGGGGCAGCATTCTTTCAGCTCTGGGCGTCTTTGACTTCTCGGAGCAGGCCTTTTTTGGATGAGAAGCTCCGTAGCCATGGCTCAGAAGCTTTACGTCGGAAATCTTCCCTTCTCCGCAACCGAGGACGAGCTGAGGAGCTTGTTCGGGCAGTACGGCGACGTACGCTCGATCAACATCATCTCGGACAGGGAAACTGGTCGCCCCCGTGGGTTCGCGTTCGTCGAGATGGACAATGCCGAGGAGGCGATCCGCAACCTCGACAACCAGGCCTTCGGCGGCCGGAACCTCAAGGTCAACATCGCCCGCGAGCGTGAAGGCGGCGGCGGCGGCGGTGGCGGCGGCCACGGTGGTGGCGGCGGCGGCCGCGGCGGTCGTTGGTAAGCGACCCCGGCATCCTACCCGCGTAGAAGAACACGTCGGCGGTTTCCTCACGGTGACCGCCGTCTTCTTTTCCTTCCACCGGCGGATAGGCTCACGAGCCTCTGATTCGCCGGCTGCTGCCTCGTCGCGATAGAATCCGCGCCATGAGAGAGACCCGCCACGAGGTCCGTCTCGCCGCGGCAGAACGGATCGCGGATCTCGAGGACGGGAGCATCGCTCTCGTCGTGACCTCTCCGCCGTACCCCATGATCGAGATGTGGGACGGCGTCTTCTCCGCCCAGGACGGCGCCTGCGCGCGGGCGCTCGAAGCGGGCGAGGGGTGGAACGCCTTCGAGGCGATGCACCGGATCCTCGATCCCGTCTGGAGAGAGGTCCACCGGGTGCTCGTTCCCGGCGGCATCGCGTGCATCGACATCGGGGATGCCGTGAGGACTCTCGGGGATGGTTTCGCCCTCTACCCGAACCACGCGCGCATCCTCTCGAAGCTCGTCGAGACGGGGCTCCAGCCGCTCCCCGGCATCATCTGGCGGAAGCCCACCAACGCTCCGAACAAGTTCATGGGCTCGGGCATGCTGCCGCCGGGGGCGTACGTCACCCTCGAGCACGAGCACGTCCTCGTCGTGCGAAAGGGCGGGAAGAGGAAGCTCTCGAGCGCGGCGGAGAAGGAGACGCGCAGGGAGAGCGCCTTCTTCTGGGAGGAGCGGAACCAGTGGTTCTCCGATGTCTGGCTCGACCTCGTCGGAGCATCGCAGGGCCTCGCGGGTGGCAACGCGCGCGCGCGAAGCGGAGCGTATCCCTTCGAGCTTCCCTACAGGCTCATCCACATGTTCTCGATGCGCGGCGACACGGTGCTCGACCCCTTCCTCGGCACGGGGACGACGATCGCCGCCGCCATGGCGGCGGGGAGAAGCAGCATCGGGTTCGAGATCGATCCGGCTCTCGGCCCGGACATCGAGACCCAGATCCGCCTCGCTCCGCGCCTCGCGAGGGACCGGCTCGAGGAGCGCCTCCGCGCGCACGGCGCCTTCGTCCGGGAGCGATTCGACAGGGTGGGCCGCTTCGGCTATACGAACGCGCCCCACGGGTTCCCGGTGATGACACGGCAGGAGACCGGGATGGTCCTCGAGGACCTCGTCGAGGTCCGGCGGGCCGGCCCCGGCGCGTACGAAGCTCTGTACGAGAAGGCGACACTCGGAAGAGCGGAGCCCGGGCAGGACGTCTGGGCCGTCACGGTCGAGGAGGAGCCGATTCCGTAAGCTCTCCCCGGCGCGGGGGCTCCTACGTATAGTGTAGGTCTGCCCCCAGGCCCCTGGTGTCTCATCACAAATCAACTTCTCGAGGAGGCTCGCGCCATGACGTCCTCGTTCGCCCGCCTGTCCCTCTCCGCACTCTCTACGCTTGCCTTGCTCGGCCTCGTGGATCCCTCGCTCGGGGCGGCGGACCTCGCCGCGAGCCTGAAGAAGGGTAAGGCCGACATCCAGTCCGCCGGGCCCCTGGCCTTCGGCCCGGAAGGGATCCTCTTCGCGGCCGACCCCTGGGGTGCCGCGGTCTTCGCGATCGACACCGGCGACAAGGGGCCCCGCGAGAAGGGCGCCCTGAAGGTCGAGAAGCTCGATGCGCAGGCGGCCGCTCTGCTCGGCACCTCGCCCACCGAGCTCGCGATCCAGGATGTCGCGGTGAACCCCGCGTCGGGGAACGTCTACATCTCCGCCGCCCGCGGCCGCGGTCCCGAGGCGAAGCCCGCCATCATCAAGGTGAGCCGGGACGGCAAGCTCGCCCTCGTCGCCCTCGATGCGATCGCGTTCTCGAAGACCCCGATCCCCGATGCGCCATCCCCGGAGGCCAAGGGAAGGCGGGACGACCGCCCGCGCCTCCAGGCCATCACGGACCTCGCCTTCGTCGACGGCCGCGTGCTCGTCGCCGGCCTCTCGAACGAGGAGTTCTCCTCGACCTTCCGCTCGATTCCGTTCCCGTTCACGGGGGACGCGAAGGGCTCGTCGGTCGAGATCTATCACGGGGCCCACGGGCAATTCGAGACGAAGTCTCCCGTCCGCACGTTCGTGCCGTTCGAGTTCGGAGGCGAGACCCACCTCCTCGCCGCCTACACCTGCACGCCGCTCGTCAAGATCCCGCTCAAGGAGCTGAAGCCGGGAACGCATCTCAAGGGGACCACGATCGCCGAGCTCGGGAACCGGAACCGCCCGCTCGACATGATCGTCTACAGGAAGGATGGGAAGGACTTCCTCCTCCTCGCGAACGACGCCCGGGGCGTCATGAAGATCACGACGGAGAACCTCGACAAGGCGGAGCCGATCCTCACCAGCGTCCCCGGAGGCGGCAAGAAGGGGATGACCTACGAGACGATCGAGAGCTGGAAGGGGGTCCGCCAGCTCGATCGCTACGACGACGCGAACGCGCTCATCGTGCGACAGGATGACGCGGGCTCCCTCCACATGGAGTCTGTGCCGCTTCCGTGAGCCGTCCGGCATGGAGGCTCCTCGCCGCGTCCGCTCTCCTGGCCGCGGCGGGCTGCTCCGGGTCCGCTCCGGCAATACAGTACGGGTCGGGTGGGAGCTTCAGGGCGGGCCCCATCCCGGCCGAGAAACTCCCGTCGGCGGCGGACGCGGAGGATCTCTTCGAGCTCCGCCTCGCGGGATCGGATGGGGAAAAGCTCCCCGCCGTGGCAGGCTCGTACAGGATCGACGGCAGCACGGTCGTCTTCGATCCCGCGTACCCGCTCGTCCCGGGTACACGCTACGAGGCCGTGTTCCTCCCCGGCACGCCGGAAGCGGTGACGAAGGAGGTGATGCTTCCCGCGCGGGATCCCACGCCCACGACGGTGGTCGAGGCCATCTACCCATCGGGCGACCTCCTCCCCGAGAACCTGCTCCGGCTCTACCTCTACTTCTCCGCGCCCATGACGCGAGGCCAGGCCTGGGGGAATCTCAGGCTCATCGATGAGAAGGGCCGCGCCGTGGACATGCCCTTCCTCGAGCTCGGCGAGGAGCTCTGGGACCGCTCCGGGACGCGGCTCACGGTCCTCATTGATCCCGGAAGGATCAAGCGGGGCGTCAGCCCCCTGGAGGAGATGGGGCCCGTGCTCTCCGAGGGCGGCTCGTACGTTCTCGAGGTGCTTCCGTCCTGGGAAGATGCCGGGGGGAAGCCGCTCCGCGCGGGGTACAAGAAGGCCTTCCGCGTCGGCCCTCCGGACCGCGAGCCGCTGGATCAGCGCTCCTGGAAGCTCGCCGAACCTCGTGCGGGAGGGACCGAGCCGCTCGCGATCGGCCTCGGGAAGGCCCTCGACCGCGGGCTCCTCCTGAGCGCGTTCGGCATCGAGGGCCCGGACCGGGCGCCCGTCGAGGGCAGCATCGCGATCCTCGACGGCGAGCGGACCTGGTCCTTCACGCCGCTCGAGCCCTGGAAGTCCGGCGAGCATGCGGTCGTGGTCAGGACCACGCTCGAGGACCCGGCCGGAAACGCCATCGGGCGCCCCTTCGAGGTCGATACCCTCGAGCCCTTCCAGACGCGCCTCCACGTCGAGGTCGTGCGGCTGCCTTTCTCTCCGGTCAACGCGTCTCGATGAGGGCGAGCGCCGCCCAGGCCGTCGTCGAGACGCGCTGGGCGTAGCTCTCGATCCCCCCGGGGCGGGTCGTCTCCGGCCAGCTCCCGTCCTTTTCCTGGAGCTCGACGATGCGCTCCCGGCCGCGGCGGATCCACTCGCGGACCTCGGCGGCGCGCTCCCGGCTCTTCTCCCCGGACTCGAGCCGCGGTAGGACGCGCACGAGGCCGATGAGGACGAGCGCCGTGTCGAAGACCTCCGGTGCCGAGGACGTGTAAGGTCCCCAGTCCCCCTTCGGCGATCGCCCGGCCCGGATCAGGGCGAGGCTCTCCGCGATGCGCTCATCGCCAGGGTGCTTCTCCCTCCGCGATGCGCCCAGGAGGAGCACCGCCGCCTGGTGCACGTTCACGGGCGCTCGCTCGACGAGCCAGGCCGCGGCGCGGCGCCGCGAGTCCTCGTGGCGCCCCGTGACGGCGAGCACGGATCGCGCCGTCTCCGTGGCGAGGTGGCGGCTGTACGCGGTGGGGGAGCCCACCGCATTCTCCGACCCGCCCTTCCAGGAGCCGTTTGCGAGCTGGTCTCCGGCGAGCTTCTCCGCCGCGCGGAGGAGCGGAGCGCGGTCGAGGAGCCCGGAGGCGACGGCCCCCGCGAGCGCCCTCGAGAACTGGATTCGCGCGAGCTCGACACCCGCGGGGTCATCCTTCGACGGCTTCTCGCCGCGCCAGTCCTCGGGGGCCGCGAGCCAGGGAAGGCCCTGCTTCAGGGCCTCTTCCGGGAACTCGATGGATGCGGCGCGCGCCGCCACGAGGGCCGATGCGCCGTCGCCGTCGTTGTGACACGAGCGGCAGCGGTTCTCGCGGGACCAGCGCGGCACCTCCTGCGAGAGCCAGGCCACCGCCCGCTTCTCGGGGCTCTCCGCACTGGCCAGGGGGAGCGTGGCAAGAAAGAGAATCGGGAGGGGGAGCGGGAGCGGGAGAGGGAGGGGGGAGGATCCCATCAGAGCCCCGGCAGCGAGCTGCCCGGAGGTCTTTCCGTCAGGAGTCCGTCGCGATGCGCGAGGAGGAGCGCCTCGAGGGTGTCCGGATGGAACCGGGAGCGGGCGACGTCCCGGATCTCGAGCACGGCGGCATCGATCCCGTTTCCCTTGCCCTCTCCGCGCTTCTCGGCGGCGATGCGGTGGAGCTCCTTCGCGAGGAGGAGGATCCGGGCGAGGACCGGGATCTCCTCCCCCGAGAGCCCTCGCGGCGATCCGCTGCCGTCGTGCCTCTCGTCCTGCGCGGCGATCGCCTCGAGCACCGGGCGCATGCCCTCGAGCCCCGCAACCGGCGCCGCCGATCCGGAGTCGCCGAGGAGCCCGTGGAGGAGACCCGCGAGCCAGGCCCGGCACGTCTCCTCGGCGGACAGACCGAGGGCCATCGCGATGCCGCGGGAGGCGGCCCCGACGGGACGCGCGTCCTCGATGGACCGCCGGCTTTCCCCGCGGCCGGCCGAGGCCGCATGGAGCATCGCCTCGGCCACGATCTCCCAGCGCGCCTCGAAGAGGCGCATGCCGCTCAGGAAGAGACCCAGATCGAGGGCCAGGCCGCAGGCATCGTCCAGCTGCTCCTTCCCGAACGCATCCGTGCGCCCGGACTGCGATATGTGGAGCACCGCGGCAGCGGGTCCATCGAAGGGCACCGGCACGCACATCACCGAGCGGATCGCGTGATGCACGATGCTCTGGGCGGCGTGGAAGCGCTGGTCCGTCGCGGCGTCGGAGGTGAGCAGCGCCTCCTGGGTCTCGAGGACCTGGGCGATGAGGGTGCGGCTCAGGGGAACCTCGCCGAGCCCCTTCACGTCGAACGTGGCCACGGGCTCGATCCGGAGGTCCGGCTTCAGCTTCTCCACGATCAGGATGTCCACGCGATCGGCTCCAAGCGCCTTGCCGACATCGCGCACGACGCGGTCCAGGATGACCTTGACGTTGGAGCACCCCGACAGCGCCCGCGCGAGGAGCCCCTTCAGGGGGTGGCCGTGGCTCTTCGACCCGTAGCGCTCCGGGGTCTCATCCAGGAGAGGCCCGGGCCGCAGCGTGTTCCTGAACTTGACGAGGTCCATGGTGTCGAGACCGGCCTGGACCCTCAGGTTCCGGACGGGAGGGGCGTCGTCGCCGTCCACGAACATGAAGACGCTGTCGCAGATGCGTATGTGGTCCCCGCCGCGGAGGACGGTCTCCGCGACGCGCTTCTCGTTGACGAGGGTGCCGTTCCGGCTCCCGAGGTCGCGGATGAAGAAGAGCTCTCCCATGCGGAAGATCTCCGCGTGCTGGCGCGAGGCTCCCTCGTCGGAGATCCGGAAGGACGCGTTCGTGCCGCGTCCGAAGATCGTGCTCGACGATCCCTCGAGAGGTATGACCGATCCGGACCTCGGCCCCGTCTGCACCTTGAGAACCGCCATGGCTCGCCCTTGCCTTTCTATTCCCGGGCCGTAACCCTTCCGCGCTTCCAGGAGATCACGATTCGCCGTCCTCCGTCGAGGAAGGAGACATCATCCCCCGCCTCGAGGATCAAGGGAATGCCCCGCCCTCCCGGACCCCCGAGCGCCGCGCCGCTCCGTCGCTTCGCCCGATCGACGACGCCGCTCCAGTCGAACCCCTCTCCCTCGTCGGCGACCTCGATCCCGAAGACGTCCTTCCCCGCGAAGGCCCGCACGGTCACCTTCTTCGCGGCCCGGGAGCGGTTCCCGTGCACGATCGCGTTCGTGATGGCCTCGTCGATGGCGAGCCGGTCCAGGAAGGGGTCGAGGCTGCAACCGGCCGACGTCAGGCTCTCGAGCGCGCTCTCGATGAGGGCGTGACGCTCCTCGATGCGGCTCGGGATCTCGGCCTCGAAGACCTTCTTCGCCTTCGCGAGCGGATGGCGCTTCTCGCTCGATCCGGCCTTCATGCCGGACCTCCGGGGAGCTCCCGGCGGATGAGGACGATCGTCCTGTCGTCCTCCGGGTGCTTCCTTGCCGAGAAGGCCTCCACGTCCTCGAAGATGGACTTCCGGATGTCCGAGAGCGGCAGCTTCGCGTTCCGGGCGAGGCAGGACCGGAGCCGTTCCGTGCCGTACTGCTCGCCCGCGGGGCTTTCGGCCTCCACGATGCCGTCCGTGTAGAGGAGGAGCATCTCGCCGGGAGCGAGGGTCCGCTCCCGGATGGTGTACTCGCTCCATTCGACGAGGTTGATGGCGGGGTCGGTGAAATCGATCTCGTAGACCTCGCCGCGGGGATCGATGCCGAGCGGGGGCAGGTGGCCGGCGTTCCCGTGGGAGAAGAGGCCCGTGCGGGGATCGAGCACGGCGAGGAAGAGCGTGATGAAGTGGTCCGGACGGAACATCTCCATCGCGCTCTTCGAGAGCCGCGCGAGGATCTCTCCCGCGGCGAGCCCCGCATCCGCGTGCGCGCGAAGCGCGGATCGCACGCACGCCATGTAGAGCGCCGAGGAGAGGCCCTTGCCCGAGACGTCCCCGATCGCGACCACGATCGTGCCGTCCGCGCGCGGGATCACGTCGAAGTAGTCGCCGCCCACCTCGTAGCAGGGGGAAAAGAAGCCCTCGATGGAGAACCCCTCGCGGTCCAGGCGCTCGCGGGGGACGAGGTTCTCCTGGATGGACCTCGCGAGCTCGAGGTCCCTCCCGATCCTCTCGGATGTCTTCCTCTCCTCCTCGCCCCGCGAGGACGCCAGCTTGAGCGCGAGGAGTCCCGCTACCGGACCGATGGAATCCGCGTCCCGGCGGGAGAGCTCGGTCGAATCGTGGTCGCGGCGGTCGAGATAGATGACCCCGTGCACGCGGCCGCCCGATATGAGGGGCACGCACAGTGCGCAATGCGCTCCGCTCCGGACGAAGCTCTGGGTCGGGTTGACTTCCTCCTTGATGGAGACCACGACGGCTTCCTGCTCGCGCGCGACCCGCTGGAGGATCGCGCGGCTCACCGCGACCTCGACCCCCGGCCCGGACTTCACCCGGCTCGCGAGCACCCGCGACCTCTCCGTGCCGCCCTCGAAGGCGATGACGAGGCACCGATCGAAGGGGACGAGCCGCTCCGCGAGCGTGAGCACGGTCTCGCAGGCGCGCGGCAGGGACTCCTCGAGGAGGATCCGCGACATCGCCTCCTCCATCTTCTCCCCGCCGCCGGCCCGGCGGGCATCGCCGACGCCCCCGGCGCTCGACAGGCCCGTGCGCATGCTCTTCACGGCATCCCAGGTATCGCGGGACCGCATGTAGACGATCGTGGCGTTCCCGGGCGGCCCCACGGGGAGGCTCGGGACATTGGGGACTCCGAGCGTCATGCGGTTCGAGCAGATCCGTATGACATCCCGCGGCCTGAGGAGCCGGCGTCCGGAGATCCTCTCCTTCTCCGCATTGACGTAGACCCCGTTCAGGCTCCCCATGTCGTGGAGGACGAGGCCCTCGAGGTCGCGGGTTATGCGCGCGTGGTGCTTCGAGACCGAGGGCTCATCGAGGACGAGGTCGTTCTCTCGCCCCCGGCCGATGTTGAAGGGCGATCGGGAGAGGGAGACCGAGAACTCGCGCCCCTCCCAGTTCTTGACGTCGAGAACGAACTCCTCCATGGATCACGCCAGGTGAACGGCCCTCACGACCTCCTCGACGGTGGTCCAGCCCTCGAGCACGGCGCGGAAGCCGTTTCGGCGTAGCGTGGACATCCCCTCGCCGACGGCGACCTTCTCCACCTCGTCCGCGTGGGCCCCCCGGAGCACGGCCTCCTGGACGGGACCGGAGACATCGAGGACCTCGAAGACCGCGCGCCGGCCTCGGTAGCCCGAGCCGAAGCATCGCTGGCAGCCGAGACCGATGGAGAAGGACGGCTGCCGCCCGGGGGGAAGGAGGCTCTCGAAATCGGGGTCGGCGAGCGCGGCCTCGCCGTACTCGAAGCTCGTCTTGCATTCCGGGCAGATCTCCCTCAGGAGCTGCTGCGCGACGACTCCCCGCAGGGCGGGCGCGAGGGCATAGGACTTCACGCCGAAGTTGAGGAGGGCGGTCACCGCATCGGCGGCCCTGTGCGTGTGGAGGGAGGTCAGGACGAGGTGTCCCGTGAGCGAGGCGCGGACGCACACCTCGGCGGTCTCGGCATCCCGCACCTCCCCGACCATGATCACGTCGGGATCGTGGCGGAGGATGCTCCGGAGGAGGCCGGCGAAGCCCACGCCGATCTTCGTCTGGAGCGCCGTCTGCAGCACGCGGGGCACCTCGTACTCGACGGGGTCCTCGATGCTGAGCACGTTTCTCTCGGGGACGGCGAGCCTCTGGAGCGCGGCGTAGAGCGTCGTCGATTTCCCCGCTCCCGTGGGCCCCGTGACGATGATGAGCCCGCTCGGCTCGGCGAGGAAGGAGGAGAAGAGCTGCGCTTCTCTCGAGGGCATCCCGATCTGGGTGATGTCGCGGAGCCCGGATGCCCTGTCGAGCAGCCTGAGGACGATGCTCTCCCCGTGGAGGGCCGGTATGGACGAGACTCGGAGGTCCACCGCGCGGTCCTCGACCGGGTGGCTGAACCGGCCGTCCTGGGGCTTCCTGCGCTCGGCGATGTCCATCTCCCCGAGGACCTTGATCCGGCTCACGACCTTGGGGTAGACCGAGCCATCGAGCTCGTGGACGTCCCGGAGTAGCCCGTCCACGCGCATCCGCACGGAGCCTCCGGCGGGAGCGGGCGCGAGGTGGATGTCCGTCGCCCGTTCCTGGACGGCGTGGAGGATGAGCGCGTCCACGATGGAGGCGGGGTCCGCGGGCAACGCCCCGCCCGGGGACGTCATGGGGCTGACGCCGGGCTCTTCTCGAGCCATGCC
>Ga0075421_100009192_pt1 | contig 12172 bp, 14 predicted proteins | sample SoiMetdeltSBSDD5_FD_75292 | JGI IMG/M metagenome (GOLD analysis project Ga0075421, IMG submission 75292) | Bulk soil microbial communities from a Populus tree surrounding site in Tennessee, USA - Soil MetaG P. deltoides SBSDD5 | ecosystem: Environmental > Terrestrial > Soil > Tree plantation...
CGGAGCCAGGTGTCGAGTTGGTCGAGGTCGGTGCAGGCCAGGATCCGGTCACAAATGTCGGCGGGCACGTCCACGCCACGGGCCTGCAGGACGGTCAGCACCGCGCGGGCCTCGCCTCGAGCCTCGCCGATCTGCTCATGCTCGGCGGCGAGCGTTTGCAGCAGCTCGCTGCGGTACGCGGAGCCGACGGTGGTGGTCATGAACGCCTCCCAACGGGCTCGGGGTGCCACGGGCAACCCGACCAGCACAATGTCATAGTACAAGATCGCCTGTTTCGGGCCGAGCGCTCGCAGCGCCTCCAGGAGCGCCGGAAACATGGCATCCACACCGGTCTCGCTACCGTGGCAGATGGCCGAGAGGACGGCCAGCGTCGGCTTGGCCCTGGCCTGATCCATGTCGACAATCAACGGCACGTCCGCGGGCGTAAAGATAAACGGTCGTAGCAGCAGGCTCACCCCGTCCGACTCGAACAGTGTGCGGTAACGACGGGCGATCACGGCCTCGGGGCAGAACACCACGAGCGCGGTGCTGACATCCAGTTCCGCCTCGAGTTGGGCCACAAGAGTTTCCACGTTCGTCGCTTACTCGCGTCCCATTTGCGCTGAACCTCCAGCACGACCGCCAGCACCGGCTGGTCGGCCCGGTCGCAGAACAGCAGCATGCCGTCGGCGTGATAGGTGCGCGGCACCAGCACGCGTACGTCGGTGGGTTGGGCGCGGGCATGGTGATAGTCGGGGACCCTGACGGCGAACACATTCGTGAGCAGCCAGGCCACCAGGCCCGGGTCCAACTTGACCAGCGCGACCGGGGATTCGTGCTCGGCGCTTAGCATGGGGGGACTGTAGGGACGCCGTACGACATCGAGGCTGGGGCCCCGAGCGCGACAACGGTCGATACCTGGCATGATCGCGTCATGGTTGCTCGTCCCAGCGACGGCTGGCGTGACGCCGTGAAGCACGATGCCGTCGAGGTCGCGGCCGGAAGGCTGGCGGCTGACAAGGCATACGCGGCGAGCCTGTGGTCGCCGTGGCTGATCGAGCGAACGGACACCGCTCTGGCCGAGTTCGAGCGCGAGATCCCCACGCTCGATGTGCGGTCCGACGAGGCCGTCTTGGATCTCGTACGCCAGGTCGTGCTCGCTCTCAACGAGATCAACGAGGTCGACGATGACAACGGCGGCCCCGGCTACGAGACCGGCGAACGCGAGGAGCTGTGCGAGTACATCGACGCTTCGCTGACCGAGGCGGGCGTCGACCTGGACGCGTTGGCCGCGCGGCAGAACATTGACCGCAGCGAGATTACCGATGAGTGGCGGATGTGGTAGGAGTCCGGTCGATCGTTCGGAGGAGGGCTCGATGGCCGTCAGGTTCGGATCAGTCGTGTTGAACGTGTCCGAGATCGGCCGGGCGGCGGCGTTCTGGTCCGCCGCGCTCGGCTACGCTGCCCAGCCCGACAATCCTCACTTCCTTGCGCCGGAGTGGGGCGAAGGTCCACGCCTTCACCTGGACGAGAACGACCGGACGCACCTCGACCTCTGGGTGGACCGCCAGGGCTCCGACCTGGAGTCCGAGGTGGAGCGGCTCGTCTCGCTGGGCGCACGACGAGTGCAGTGGGACTATCCGGAGGGCGCCGACTTCGTGGTTCTCGCCGACACCGAGGGCAACCTGTTCTGCGTCGTCGCGTGAGCAACCTGGGTCCGGCCCAGACCGAGTCCGGCCCAGACCGAAGTGGACGGTCCGGCTCAGTGGCGAAGCAGGCCGGTCACCGGGATCGGGTCGACGTGGCCGCCCGGTGGGCGCAGGTCGGCGAGCCTTAGTCCGATGTCGACGATGACGGCGCGCTCGATCTCGGGCACCCGCGGCATAGGGACCCACGCGGCCTGATCGGTGCTGCCGCCGATCTCGTGCCGCAGCTCGCCGCCGGTCACCCGTACGCGATAGAAGACGCCCACCGAGTGCACCTCCACGCCGCCCGGGATGCCCCAGTCAACCTGGACGACCCGGGAGTCGACGCCCAGCAGCTCCTCGACCTCGACCTGGTAGCCCGTCTCCTCCTCCACCTCCCGCACCACACCGTGGTAGGGGTCTTCGCCGTGCTCGACGCCTCCGCCGGGCAGCGTCCAGTGGCGCACGTTGCCCGAAGGGGAGATGTAGCTGGCCAGGAGCAGCCGATCGTCGACCTGGCACACCGCGTACGCCGCCAACCTGAACCTCGTCTCCCCCATGGGTCCCCCTCCAGCCGATGCCGTCACATGCATACCGGGCCCGGGCCGTTGAGCACGAGTGGGTTTGACAGCCGGGGAAACAATCGATGTGTGGCGCACTCTCGCCCCCGGCGACAGCCACCGACACCGATGCCCGACGTCTACGAGGAGCGTCGCGGGCCGTCGCCGATCCTCGTGGTGGTGCCCCTCCTGATCGCGTTCGCCGGTTGGATGGTCCTGGGCATGGTCCGCCTGGCCCAGGAGCTGCCACAGCCGGGTGACCCACGCTGGGTCTGGGTTGTGTTGCCGGCGGTCATGGTGCTGTTCGGGTTGATGGCCCTGATCTTCCTCACCATGGCGGTCCGGTGGACCGACGCCGCTCGACGAGGCCCGGCTGGAAGAGGCCGTCGAGGCGTACACGCATAACGTGAAGGTCGAGCACCACGACCTCGACCGATGGGGGGACACCCGTGTTTGACGAGACTGGTCCGACCGCGGAGGGATGGAGGCGTCAGGAGGAGCTCGTTCTCCACGCCGAAGCGGTGCGCGCCGTGCTCGGTGATGACCCCACCTTCACCCAGCTCGGGATCGACGACGACCTCGACGGACTCGTCCTCCATGCCACGGCGCGGCCGTCACCGTCCCAGTGGGAGGCATGCGAGCGCGCCGCCCCTGGCGTGCGCCTGCGCTACGTGCAGGCCGTCCTGAGCGACGCCCAGCTTCAGCACCTCTTCGCACTCGTCAGCGAGAGGCGTGCGGACCTGCTCGCGGGCGGCGTGCTGGTGCGACTGGCCGGTCCGCTCGACGGGTATGCGGGGCCGTTCGTCCTCTGCCACGAGACGGGTGAGCCGACCGCCGAGATGGTCGCGAGCTTCGAGATCTTCGGCCCGGGCACCGTCGAGTTCCGCCGGATCCCGCCCGGATCGGTCCGGTCTCTCGGGTCCGAGGCGCCGGAGGTAGGCACACTTCCTGGCGTTGTGTCGTTTTCCCCGCGCGAGTAGCGACACAAAGTCATGATCTGGCGCTAGTGGGTAGGTGGACCCGGGGACGACGCCCGGCGCCCAGGGATGAGCCCGATCACGAGTGAGCAGCCGGCGACGATGATGACCGCCCCGAGGAGCTGCCACACCGAGAGGCGCTCGTCCAGGAGCTGCGAACCGATGATCACCGCGATGGCGGTGACCACGAACTCGACGCTGATCGCGCGCGTGGCCCCGAGGTCGGCGACGAGCCGGAAGTAGAGCACGTAGGCCAGGGCGCTCACGAGGCCGCCGAGCACCAGCAGGTAGCCGTAGTCGATGAGCCGGGGCACGGTCGGCACTGGCACCGCGAAGAGCAGTGGCAATGTCAGCATGCCGCCGAACAGAAACGAGCCGGCGGTCACCTCCCACGACCGCACGGCCCGCAGCCGGCCCCGGGCGTAGTTGCTGCCGAACGCCGCCGACACCGCGGCGACGAGCGAGCCGACGCAGCCGATGACGAACGACCCGGTGAATGGCACGGCCGGAAAACCGACCAGCAGCACGACGCCGCAGAACCCCAGTGCCAGGCCGAGCCCACCCGTCACCGTGACGTGCTCGAGCCCCCACAGCCAGCCGATCACCATCGAGAAGAGCGGGATCGTACCCACGAAGATGGCCGCCATCGCCGACCCGATGCGGGGGATCGCGAACGACATGCCGACGAGTTGGCCCGCGACCGTGGTCGCGCCCACCACGGCGAAGGGTAACCAGCCTACGCTGAAGTCGAGGCGCCGTCGGGTGGCGGCCGCGATCGAGAGCAGCAGCGTGCCGGCGAGAAGGCACCGGAACGTGACCGCACCCGCCCAACCGAAGGCCTGCACTGCCTTGAGGAGTACGGCGAACGAGACGCCCCAGACGGCGGACAGAATCGCGTAGTCGGTCACATCCCTGCGGCGCACAGGGGGGAAGGCTAGCAGGGCCCCTCGACTACCCTGGCCAGCCAAAGGGGGTGGCCTGTGCGCGCCGACGACGTCCTGCACACACCGATGCCCGAGTTCGCCGCCGATGAGGTGATTGAGGCCGTCGGTGACCAGTTCGGCGTCCGTCCGAAGCCAAGATCGACCGCGCTGCCGAGCGAGCGCGACCAGCTCCTGCTCCTGCCCGACACGGACGTCGGCCCGATCGTGGTCAAGGTCTCCAACGCGGCCGAGTCACCGCGTGCGCTCGACTTCGAGAGCCAGGCGCTGCAGCACCTCGCCGAGGTCGACCCGGACCTTCCCGTCCCGCGGCTGCACGCGACCGGTCCCGGTGGACTCATTGGATCCATTGTGGACAAAGACGGCCGCGAGCACGCGCTGCGCGTCATGACCGCTCTGCCCGGCAGCCACGTGGAGGGGCGCGTCGTCACACCGCGACTGGCGGAGAGCATCGGCGCCCTCTGCGCCCGCGTGTCGATCGGGCTGCGGGGCTTCTTCCACGAGTACGCGGGGCGGCCGGTCGCGTGGGACATCCGCGTTCAGCGCGCACCGGCACCGGATCCGCTGGCCGCCGCGCGTACTCGAATCAAACAAGCCGTCGTGGCGACCAGATCGCTGCCATCGGGAGTGCAGCACGCGGATCTGACCCTCACCAACGTCCTCGTCGACGACGCCGGCGCGATCACCGGTGTGGTCGACCTGGGGGACATGCACCACACGGCCGCCGTGTGCGACGTGGCCGTCGCGCTCACCTCGGTGCTGCGCAACACCGCGACGAGGCAGGTGGCCTCGGTCTGGGAGCTGGCCGGCGCGTTCCTCGACGGCTACCAGCGGTGGCGCCCGCTGCTGCCCGAGGAGGCGGCCGTGCTCGGGCACCTTGTGCTCGCCCGCCTGCTGACCACATTGGACATATCGCGGGAACGGGTCGACGAGCACCCGGCCAACCGCACCTATATATCTCAGTACGACGCGAGCACCCAACGCCTGCTCGCCACGCTGCTGGACCTGAGCGACGACGAGCTGAGCCGCCGGTTCTCCCGCCTCACCGGGCTGACCATCCGGCGCGAGTCGGCCGGCGAACCGCTGGCCCGGCGCCGCGACCGCGTGCTCGGCGGCGGGCTCGCACCGACCTTCTACACGGAGCCGGTTCACATCGCGGCCGGCGAGGGGCCGTGGCTGGTGAGCGACGAGGGTGAGCACTACCTCGACGCGTACAACAACGTCGCCGTCGCCGGCCACACGCATCCGGCCATCACCCAGGCCGTCGTACGGCAGCTGCGCACACTCAACACCAACAACCGGTACCTGCATCCGGCCATCGTCGAGCTCGCCGAGCGCCTGGGCACCACGATGCCCGACGGTCTCGACACCTGCGTGTTCGTCACCTCGGGCTCGGAGGCGAACGACCTCGCGTGGCGGTTGGCCCGCGCCTACACGGGTGAGTCCGGCACGGTCGTGGCCGAGTGGTCCTACCACGGCATCTCGGCCCGGACCGAGGACTTCTCCACTATGGAGTGGACCGATCCCGGCCGGCCGCCCCCGGATGTGGCCACCTTCACCGCACCCCACGGCGCCGGCTCACCGCTCGACCGCGACGAGGCCCGCGGGCGGGTCGCCGCGGCCGTGGACGACCTGGCGCGGCGCGGCGCGCGTCCGGGCGTACTCATGGTCGACCCCCAGTTCACCAGCGAGGGCATCCTCGATGCGCCGGCCGAGTTCATGCAGGGTCTGGTCACCGGCGTTCACGACGCCGGCGGGCTCTTCCTCGCCGACGAGGTGCAGAGCGGCTTCGGGCGCAGCGGGCCGCAGCTGTGGCGCTTCGCGACGATGGGCATCACGCCCGACATCGTGACGCTCGGCAAGCCGATGGCCGCCGGGCTACCCGTCGCCGCGGTGGTCACCCGGCGCGAGATCGCCGACGCGTTCGCCCGCAACCGGGAGTACTTCAGCACGTTCGCCGGCAGCCCGGTCGCGGCCGTTGCCTGCCTGGCGGTGCTCGACGTGCTGTCCGACCGCGGCCTGCCCGAGCGCGCGGTGCGCGTCGGCGCCTACCTGCGGGAGCGGCTCCGCGAGGTCCAGGGCGAGTTCCCCGTCGTGGCTGAGGTCCGCGGCTACGGGCTCATCGCCGGGGTCGACCTTCGTCCCTCCGAGTACGGCGGAGGGCGGGAGTTCACCGCCGCGGTCATCGAGGGTCTGCGCCGCCACCGCGTGCTCGCCGGCCGCACCGGTCGCGGCGGTCACGTGCTCAAGGTGCGCCCGCCCCTGGTGTGGGAGGAGGAGCACGCCGACCGCTTCACCGCGGCGCTTCGGCTGGCTCTTCGGGACACGGCGCGCTCGTAGCGATCCAGGCCCGGGAGAGCGCGACCCGCGAACCTTCACCGCAGTCAGTGGCAAGAAGTAGCGACAGGCGACCGACGGTGGAAGGAGGACGATGGGTGATGCGATCGAGCGCGCGACGGCGGCGACGATAACGGCCAGCTCGTCCGACGCGGAGGTCATTGAGGCATCGCTGCGGGTACCGGAACGCTTCGGCGAGCTCTACGACCGGTACGCAGCAATGCTGTACGGCTACGCCTGCCAGCGGGTCGGCACCACGGCCGCGGAGGATCTGGTCGCGGACACGTTCCTCGACGCGTTCTCGCAACGCCAGCGGTACGACCTGGCGCGAGCCGACGCACGACCGTGGCTGTACGGCATCCTGGCCAACAAGATTTCCCGGCGCGGCCGGACCGAGAAGATTCACTACCGCGCGATCGCGCGCGCCTGGCAGGCCCCGACCGTCGAGGGACTGGCGGAGCGTGTGGCAGACCAGGTGAGCGCGCAGGCCCAGCGGGGCGTGCTGGCCGCCGCGCTGTGCCGGCTCAGCAAGGCGGACCGCAACGTGCTGCTGCTTGTCGCCTGGGGGCAGCTCAGCTACGTGGAAGTCGCCCAGGCACTGGATCTCCCGCTCGGGACCGTGCGGTCCCGGCTGCACCGGGCGCGCCGCACCGTGCGCGCGGCCCTGGCGGAGGCGGGCTTGGCCGGCGCCGCTCCTGAATCGCAAGCTCGCGAAAGGACATCGTGATGGATGAAATGACCAAACTCGACGATCTTGGCGTCGCGCTCCACCCGCGGCGAGCGCCGAGCGAGAAGCTGCGCGACCGCGTACTGACGGCGACGGCACCGCGCTCGGCCCGACCCGTCCGGTCCCGGTGGCTGGTGCCATCGCTGGCGACCGCTGCGGTCACCGCCGTGGCGATCGGGGTGGTGGCGCTGCTGCCGGACAGTGGCGGTACCACCGCGCGGACCGACCAGGCTGGCGGCAGGGCGGGTCAGGGGGCGGCGACGTTCGAGGTCCGGCACGCCTCGTTCACGCTGGTGCGCTCGGCCGACGGCAGCGTCACCTTCACGGCCCTCCAACTGGTCGACACGGACGCCGCTACCCAGGCGCTGAACGCCGCCGGCATCGCCGGCCGGGCGCTCAACGAAGACCCAGCCTGCACCGCCGGGCCGGGCGGCCACGGCCAGATCGAACCGGCCGACCTTTACCCACCGGACACACTGCACAGCAAGCTGACCGGCCTGGCCGCCGACGACACGGTGACCTTCCGGTCCTCCGACTACCCCGAGGGCGGCGGGCTGCTCCTCGCCGTCGGCACGGAAACCGGCAAGGGCGCCACCACCACGAAGTACGCGGCGGGCGTCTTCGCCTACGCCGACGCCAACAAGATCCCCACTTGTATCAACTTCACCGACCCCGGAACCGGCCAGTAGCGCCGAGTCGTGGGCGCGCGCCGATCGGCGCGCGCCCTCTTACGCGGGCCCGATGAGGGTGTGTCAGCCAACAGGGGTGACTCGGACGCGGACCCCGTTGCCGGTCAGCTGGCCGCCCGGGCCTGCAGCCAGACCTCCTTCTCCGCGGGGCTGCGCAGCAGGCAGAACTCGTTGCCCGCAGGGTCGGCGAGCACGACCCAGCCGCCGTCCTCCACGATCTCGCGGCGATCGTCCACAATGGTCGCCCCGAGTCCGAGCAGGCGCTCCAGCTCACCGTCGCGGGTCGTTTGGGGGCGCAGGCACAGGTGCATCCGGTTCTTGACGGTCTTCGGCTCCGGGACGCGTTCGAAGTAGAGCATCTGCCCGGTGGGCAGCTTGATCGCTGCGGCGGGGTCGCCTGGGAAGTCGTCGTCGCCGAGCGGCAGGCCCAGCACGTGGCTCCAGAACTGGCCCAGCGTGTAGGGGTCGGCACAGTCAAAGCAGATGTTCTCGATCGTCACGTTCATGCGGCGAAGCCTCTCCCGCCGTCCGGACCAGCGGCAACCAAGTTATAGGCCATCATTCGATCTTGGATGATTTCCGGCCTCGAAGCCCGCGGTGGTTGCCGCAGTTCTGGGCGAAGTGTTGCTACGAGCTCGCGGGATAACGTCACAACGCCAGGATGTGACGCAACAGTGGATCATGAGGTCGCCGGGGGTCAGCGGCCGCGGGCCAGCCGCTCGGGCAGCACCGAGACGTAGGCCGGGTCGAGCTCGGCCAGCAGCCAGTGCCGGCCGAGGCGCTCGGCGGCGACCCCGGTGGTGCCCGTTCCGGCGAAGGGGTCAAGCACGACCTGGCCGGGCAGCGTCATCAGGCGGATGAAGAAGGCGGGCAGAGCGACCGGAAAGCGGGCGGGGTGACGGGTCGGGTTGGGCAGGAACTCGGGCTCCCAACCGAGCAGGGTGGACGGGCGGACCAGGTCCGGGCCGGCCTGGACCCGCTTGCGGCCCTGTCCGGACGGAGCGTCGGCGCGCACGTGGTTGTGGGCCAGTCGGCGGCGCCGCTCGACGTCGCGGCGATCCCAGCGAGCCGGGGTCAGGCACGCCTCGGGAAAGAACTGCCACCGGGGTGACTTGGCGAACTGGAAGCAGTACTCCACCGCGTCCTTGAGAAAACGGTTGAACCGGCCCGGCGGCGGTGACGGCTTGCCCCAGATGAAGTCCTCGGCGAAGAGGAATCCCTGCTCTCGCAGCCAGAACACCAGCTCGTACTGCAGGACTCCGCGCTCGTCCCCGTGCCGGCGCGACCGGTAGTTGAGCACCAGGCTGCCGTGTGGGCGCAGCACCCGCAGGATCTCCGCCGTCACCTTGAGGAACGGGCCGGAGTACCACTCGCGCAGGTAACTCTCGCCGTTGCCGTACTTGGGTTGCCGGTCGTAGGGCGGAGACGTCACGACCAGGTCGACGCACTCGTCCGGCAGCTGGGCCAGCACGTCCAGGCAGTCGGCGACGTAGAGCGCGCCGAGGTCGGTCGCGACCGCCGGCTCAAACGGGAATTGCTCCCGCAGGGTCGTCATGCCGGGCGCCGGCCGGGCAGGGCCGCCAGGGCGGGGATGGCCGATCGGGCCAGCTCGACGTACGCGGGGTCGAGCTCGATGCCGATGCTGTCGTAGCCGACCGCCTCGGCGGCGGCCAAAGTGGACCCGGACCCGGCGAACGGGTCGAGCACGACGCCCTCGCCGAGGGGGAGCACGGCGCGGACAAGCTGGCGCAGGAAGTCCTGTGGTTTGAGGCTCGGGTGACCGGCCAACCGCCGCTCCAGCGGGGACGTCGGCGCGGACCGGATCACGTCACCGAATGGCTGCTCCGCGCTGAGCCGGCGCAGTCCGCCGGTGCGCCATTTGCGCAGGTTGTCGGCGACGCGGCCCTGGACCGGCCGGCGGAACAGCACCCACGGCTCCCACTGCGACCGGGGCATGACCGACACGTCGGGGAACTCCGCGTGCGCGTTCTTGGGCCGGTCGCCGCCGCGCATCGTCTGCACCAGCCGCACGATCTCACCCCGCCGCTCGAGGCCCGCGTCGTCGAGGGCGACCCCGACGAGGTGGGACACCAGGGGGTTCGCGGCCACCACGACGTTCGCCCCGGGAACCAGTACCCGCGACAGCGCCCGGCCCCAGTCGGTGAAGAACAGTCGCAGCCGGTCGCGGTCGGCCGGGCTCAGCGTCGTGAACCGTGGCAGCGGCGAGCGCCGGTGCCCGTCGAACGCCGGCGGGATCCGCCATACGCCGCCCCGGCCCGCCCGCAGCTTGGCCTGCTCGACGTCGCTGTACTCGACGAGTCCGTACGGGGGATCGGTGACGCAGGCGTGAACGCTCTGAGCCGGTGCGTCGGCCAACCAGTCCAGGCAGTCCCCGGCGAACAGACGCGCCTGGCCATAACTGAACGTTGGTGCCGTGCTCACCCGCTCAGTAGATCGGCGCCGGAGCGCCGCAGCAAGCAACCGCGGTCCGTTGCGCGCGTCGGCCGGGTGTTGGGCCGTAGTTCTGCTTCGATGGCGCCGTGACCGAACCCCACCTCGCCGTCCGCCTGCCGGACATCTCCACGCTGCGGCGGCGCTGCCAGGCACTGGCCATGTTGGACGCGATCCTGTGCCCCGAGTCGGAGTACCGCTACTACTCCTACGACCAGGGCTTTGCCCCCGGGCGCCGGTTGGCGTCGATGAGCGACGGCTCGGGCAACGAATACTCGATCGTCTTCTCCCCATCGGGAGCCGAGATCCGGGGTTCCGCCCAGCGCGCCGAAGGTCCGCCGGCGACCGTGGTCCTCTCGCGGGGCCGGGCCGACGACCGCTGGCAGGGCGAATCCGACCCCGACGCCGAGGCGATGTTCGAGGTGCTCGTGGCCGGCACGCCCGAGGCCTACCACCGCTTCGCGCAGGACTACTTCGAGGTCGACCTCGACCTGGACGCGGTCGCGCGCATCCTCGCGCACGCGCCGCTGACCGGGGAGCTCGTCCACAAACTCACCCGGCACGCCCGGGTGGAAGACCTCATCGACGACTGTGCGTCGATCGGATGGGCGCTGTCAGGCAGAGTGCCCGCTAACCATTGATGGTTTGATTCCTACCTCTTAGGGTGAGCGAGACGTCCCGCACCGCGATTGGTGAAGACCGTAGACCAGGGGGTCGCGCTGCCGCCCGACGTCCAGAACGCGATGCCGGCCCGGCTCGTGGGCCGTTCAGACCTGCTCGGGACCGTCGAGTCTCAGCTCGCGGCGGGCGGGAGTGTCGTGCTGACCGGATCCGCCGGGATCGGTAAGACCGCCGTTGTCGAGGCGGTGGCCGCGGCGGCGGTCGGTCGAGGCGAGCGAGTGCTCCGAGTCAGCGGGGCGGAGACCGAACGGTGGATCTCCTACGCCGGTCTGGCCGATCTGCTCGCCCAGGTGCCGGACAAGTTCCGGGCGGAGCTGCCGCGGCCGCAACGGATGGCGGTCGACGGCGTGCTCATGCGAAGCGGCTCCGGCGGCACCGGCAGCCGCGCCCAGCTGGCGCGCCGGCTCGCCTGGTACGGCCTGCTCAACCGGTGCGCGGCCGCCGGGCCGGTGCTGCTCGTCGTCGATGACGCGCAGTGGCTCGACGGCGCCTCCGCCGACGTGATCGGCTACGCGGCCCGGCGCATCGGCGGTCGCGGAGTGCGGGCCGTCGTGGCCGAGCGGTGGCCCGACGGTTCGCCGGAGCGGGCGCCGGAGCGGGTCGGCGACCGCCAGTCACCCCGATCGGGCGTGCTCGCGCGCGGGTCGGCGCTGGTGCCGTCGCCGGCGGTCGAGCTCGCCGTGCCTCCGCTCGCCGCCGACGACCTGGTCGACCTGCTCGAGCTCTACGACCTGCCCTGCCGGGCCGCCTCGAAGCTGCACGCCGACAGCGGAGGCAACCCCTACCTCGCGCTCGCTCTGGGGGGCGCGTTCGCCGGGCGTACGGCCACCGGCTGGCAACCCGTACCGCTGCCGGCACGGATAGCCGCGCTGCTGCAGGATCGACTGGACGCGCTGACCGAGAGCGCGCGCGACACGCTGCTCGTGGCGGCGGTCGCCACCCAGCCGACGATCGCGCTGCTGGTGCGCGCCGGGCACGCCGAGGCGGAGCGGCACCTGCGGCTCGCGACGGCGGCCGGGCTGGTGGTCCTCGACGGCAGCCTGGTGCGGTTCACGCCGCCCGCGGTGGCGACCGTGCTCGCCGACGGGGCCACGATGACCCGCCGCGCCGAGGTCCACCAAACCCTCTCCGACTGCGTGAACGAC
>Ga0075421_100009195_pt1 | contig 12171 bp, 13 predicted proteins | sample SoiMetdeltSBSDD5_FD_75292 | JGI IMG/M metagenome (GOLD analysis project Ga0075421, IMG submission 75292) | Bulk soil microbial communities from a Populus tree surrounding site in Tennessee, USA - Soil MetaG P. deltoides SBSDD5 | ecosystem: Environmental > Terrestrial > Soil > Tree plantation...
AAATGTATAGTTGCCTTCTGGTAGAGTTTTCAACACCTTGTCAATAGGCACATCGGCATTTTCTGGCTCGACAGTCTCAAAGAATAGTTCACTCAGTCCAAGTTGTCCCAGCTTCCCCTGGCCCGTGATATTCAACACGTTACCATCTGGACCAGTAACCGTGATATTGTTCCAACCCTCACTATCAAGGAACCCTTGAAATCCGGTATCTTTGTCCTTCACATTATGCTCGATGATCAACTTGGACTCTTTGAGAGGTATTGCTGCATCTGAACCCGCGTTCTTCTCTGAACCGTCTCCCGCCGATGCGGCATGTGCACTCACATTTATCGCTACGAGACCGGTTGACAGAATAGCAGCCATTAAGATCACCGTTTTATTTTTCATAGCAAACAGGGATCCAACAGAATATATAGTAATTTTGGTACGAGAGTCTAATTGTACTCAAATAATCAAGCGTGAAAATTGTGCATCATTTAGCGATTTGTACCACTTTTCTTATTAATTCTCATTCCATGAAAGATTGTGATGATGCAAACAAAATTACCATCTGGCTTGGGCGTTACAGCAGATGTTATTGTTGTAACAGCGGTCATAGCTCTATACATTGATACTGCAATGAACGCCTATGCTCAAAACATGACAACATCACTAGCAGCGCAGCAAAATCAAACAGCTAATCCAGAACAGATAAAAAACTATCTAACACCAGCTATCCGGGCACTAGACAGTGGTAACCACATTAAAGAAGCAGAACAAGTGGATTTAGCTACAGACCAGCTTGAGGGTTCGACTGGAACAGAATCTGGAGAAGATGATGAGGATGTAGAAGTGGAAGAAGGAGCAGGAGAAGACGCGGATGAGCCAGGAGATATAGACACTAATGATGAAGAAGACAGGCCATAATACCTGTATTGTCATAATATCTCTGAAAATAGGAGGGGTGTTTATCCTTACGGGCATGGAAGTTTATGGACAACAACACCTAGAAAAAATACCTTTTCCTGTCGGGTAAGATACAAGCATGAGTGGGCTTCTAAATATAACATTTACAATGACGCTTATCGTAGTGTCTAGCTTCGCTGCCTTGTTTATGACTGAAATGTTTGTCATTTCCAAGACAGTATTAGCCCAGGTACCGCCTCTGCCCTCTCTTCCTAGTCGAGAAGATTCGATTGCTGATAATCAACTTCCTGGTTTAAGGGGTCAAGTAGAACCGATACAATCCACCGTACCCACCACTATCCCTACACCTACTATTCAAATTACTTCGCACGAGGATGGTAACGAAGTTCCTGCCGGAGAATTAACAATACGAGGAACATCATCGGACAATGAAGAAAGTAACTGTCAGGTATATGCGGATGTAAATGATATAACTCCACTTCAAAATGCTACTGCTGCTGGTCCTAATGGGGATGATGATTATTCTCAATGGACATTTACCTACACGCGAGGCTATCAACTAATCACAGTAGGAGCAAATGAACTGACTGCAAAGATATCATGTTTTGATGATGGTAGCGCCACTATACCAACGTCTGAATGGCATAGTGTAAATGTAACTGGGGTAGCTGGTGGTACACCTTCTACACCCACCATGGCGCAAACTCCTCTAACAGAAAATACCCTAGGAGCAGAACCACAACCAAATGACCACAACCAAATGTTATTCCGGCACCCGTAATATCGCCTTCATCCCCCTTCTCTTTGCTTGAAGAACCATCCGAAGATTCGAGCCAAGGTCAGGTTGAAGATGGGGACGATGGTGACGATGGAGGATCTAGCGATGCAGGAGATGGGGGAGATGGTGAAGACGGTGGAGACAACGGTGGTGAAGAAGATTGATGGTATTGAAAACAGCGGATATGATATGTTCGCAGAGCCAACTAAGTTAATAGATGACGAAAGAAGAAAGTAACTGAGGCTGTCGAGGGATCCTGCTTATTATCTTCATCTACATCGTCCATACTTGCTTCTGCTTTTACATACGCATTTCAAGCTGCTCATTTTAGATAACCCCTTCTGACCCCCCATTCGATCTGACGCTTTCATCTTAATTCCATAAATGTACCAAATGATATAGTAAATGATATTACGTATTCCAAGTACGCAACATGTGACAAGTGTGGCGCTGTAATCAATGGTGGACTCAGAAAACTGAGGAAACATAAACAGAACTACTACTCATATTGATGACTAAAATTACGAAGTTTACTTTTGGGGTTTGTCTACTACCCTGGATTCTCGTAACAAAGGATAAGGAAAGCGGCTATTGCATTTTATGTCAGGTAGTAACCGCGGTATCTTTTATCCTTGTGCATGGTACCGGCCATGGTTACCCCATCTCTTAATTATACCTGCAGCATCACTCTAAGTTTAGCCGATAACTTTTATACGAGGACTTATTCCTAGACGGCTTGTTATCACTTTAGCTTTAATTTTTGATGCCTCAGACATCTTGTGAATTCGCCATGCTAGTTCCATTGAACCAAACACAGGAGCAAAACCAAGTGTTATCCATGCAATTGATTCTAATATTTCCATGCAGATTCATATCCATATTTTATAGATTATCTTTCGTTCGCATGACTGCTAATCCATAATAATGAACTCTAATTGCTCAACACGTGAGCTGAGAATTGTAATAATAACCAGGACTAATAAAATACAATAGGAATATGTCCGTGACACTGAAGTTCAACTTGTGCGCGATGGGAGTGCTTGTAACCCTTCTATTTGCCTTCCTGCATGGGTCTATCTTGTGAATGAACGATACACAAGAGACAAAAACAAAAGAGACTATGCAAGAACATTGTGAGTTTGATCTTTATTCTCCTATCTAATAATGGTGAACCATTTCTTATGGGCGTAGTTATTGGGGTTTGAGAAAACGAAACAGCAGGGAGTGTGTCTGAGTATGATATATGCATACGATCTACAGCTACTAATTGCTTTAATAGTACCTATTGGTTCTCTGTATTAATGTGGTCTTGGTACTCTAAATTCCTCGGTCATGGAAAAGACAACAACAACGTGTGCGACCAATGCGGTCAAAAGTTTGAAAAATACGATGAACTTATAGCTCATGCACGACATGTTCACCATCACCCGATTGTGAAATGCCATGATTGCGGCAAAGAATTCATTCATGAGAAAGATAGGCTACACCACGTGAAAGAAGAGCATGAGAAAAAGATAGACCATAGACTTCACAAGTGGGAACATGTTAACGACAAAAAAACAAACCCACAGGATCGGGTTGATGAGCAGACTAAAAATTTCGGGGATAATTTCTGAGAAATAGAACAAGAGTAGCGCTACTAAAGTAGTAAGGTTAATTATTTTGTTATCAAAAATAGGCCCAGTAGCGGCACTAGGTTTTTTCATCATAACTAGCATTACTAGTTTAGTTTTTGTCGTGCCTGGCTCTGTGCATTCCTTTGCAACATCCAATAATAACAATGAGAATATGTCATCCGGCTCGTCATCGACGACACCTGATGGAAAAGAGCATGTAAAAGCTAGAGATGTTACTGATAAAAATCAATCATCATCCTCATTCTCATCCCAATCCCCTCCTTCGTCTTCTTTTGTCCAACAATCAAACAGGGATTCTAACAATACATCGCAACCTGGAACATTGTTGATTACCAAACAAGTTGTCAATGATGGTGGTGGTGATGCTGAGCCATCAGACTTTACAATTACAGTTGACGGCAATAATCCAAATCAGTCCTCATTTGATGGAAGCTCATCCGGCACTTCCGTTCAACTGTTTGAAGGCAGATATAAGGTCACTGAATCAGGACCTGACTCTAACTCTAATTCTAATTATACTTCCAAGTTATCCAAAGAATGTTCAGGTAATATGAGAGACAGTGAGAGCAAAAAATGTACAATCACCAATACTTATTCTGAACCCCCTCCTCCAGTTACGACAGCCAAGATAATTGTAATTAAGAAGGTTATTAATGAAGGTGGAGGAGACAGGGAACCATCAGACTTTACAATTACAGTTGATGGCAATAATCCAATTCCATCATCATTTGATGGAAGGTCATCCGGGACCACTATCACAATAAACGAGGGCAGCTATAATGTCACTGAGGAAGGTCCAGACATTTCTTCTGACTATGTTCCGGGTAGGTATACTCCTAGTTACTCAAGTAATTGCGCTGGCGAGATACAGCCAGGAGACACTGTAAGATGCACAATAACGAATAAGTATAATCAGTTTATTCCAGGAGTCTTACCCAAACTAATAGTTACTAAACAAGTTGTCAATGATGGTGGTGGTGGTGAAGCTGAACCATCAGACTTTACAATTAAAGTTGATGGCAATAATCCAGATCCGTCTTCATTTGAGGGAAGCTCATCTGGAACAAGTGTGAGTTTAGAACCTGGTAGCTATTCCATTACTGAAAGCAGCTTACCTGAATATACTTCAAGCAAGTCTGGCGACTGTGCTGGCAGTTTAAGTACTGGCGAAACAAAGCAATGCACAATTACAAACATATATCATCCTGTAGACAAATCTGCCCAGCTGATAGTTATAAACAACGTTATTAACAATGATGGTTCTGAGATCACTGTAAAACCATCTGCATTTATCATAACAGTGCATGGCAACGATCCATTACCAAGATCATTTCCAGGCAAATCTGGAGAAGGTGTAATTGTTAACCTAAATCCAGGGAGATATAGTGTTATTGCAGATGGCCCGGATGGATATACATCGGATTATTCAGAAGGCTGTGAAGGAACTATACGTCAAGGAGACGCCAAGGCATGTGTTATAACAAATGAAGAAATTACTCCTCCGTCTCCAGTGCCTCCACAACCTCCCCAACCATTGCCGAAAATAGAAACAATTACTGGCTTTTCATCACCCTATGGAATTGCACTAAATCCGGACAATGGTTTAATTTATGTCTCTAACTATGGTCAATTCAATACAACGGGAACCGTTTCTGTGATAAATGATACAACTGATGCCCTAGTAGCAAGTATACCTGTAGGTAAAAACCCACAGTCCATCGTTTATAATCCTGCCAATGGGCTAATCTATACTGCCAACGCGTTGTCAAATACTTTATCTATAATAAATGGAACAAGCAACTCTTTAGTGGGTTCTATAATCGTCGGCGCCTTTCCGGGAAAAAATCCTACAGGGATTACACTGAATCCAATTAATAATACAATCTACGTCACAAACATGGGCTCCAATACCATTTCTATAATAAATGGTACAACTAATGTTGTTGTTAACAATATAACCTTAGCAACAGGAGTGCAGGAAGGAGGAGCTGGTTTCTTTAGCCCGGCAGGAATAGCTTACAATTCAGACAATGGCAACCTATATGTAACAAATAGGGGATCGGACACACTTTCTGTCATAAATGGTACGACTGATGAACTAGTTGATGAAATATCCTTAAATGCCATAGCCCCTTCAGGTATTGTCTATAATGCTGCAAACAATTACATCTACGTCACAAACATGGGCTCCAATACCGTTTCTGTAATAAATGGTACAACCAATACAGTAGTGGCAAATATACCTGTAGGATTGGGACCTAATGGTATTGCGTATAACCAAAATAATGGAGATGTTTACGTGGCTAATTCTGTCAACAATACCATATCCATTGTAGACGGGCTAGCAAACACTGTCATAAGCACTATTCCATTAGGGAATAATAATAATCCGAATGATATATCTTACAATATCAATTATGATAGGCTATTCGTCACAAATACCAACTCGAGTACAGTTTCTGCGATCGAAAACCAGTAGGCAGAACCTTAATGAACGGGCTACTAACTTTTTAACTTCTCAAACACAAACAAACAATGAAGTATCTTTGATTTGAGGTTAACAACCAGTATACTGATGCGATGACCATTTCCTATAGTTAGGAATGATCTGAACATCAACTTATTTCACACGTAAGACTATCTTGCCATGTTTATGAACATCTTCTGCACCTTCGTACGCTCCTTGCGCTACTTTACTTTTCTACGAATATATTTAAGATAATGTCTTACTAAGAACTCTAGACATTGTATAGCTACCCATAAGTGACATCAGAACAGATACAGTAATCACAAATGGGATTATAAATGGCCAAAATAGTAGGTTGAATATAGCTAAACTTTCAAATGTATTCATGTCGATTCCAAAAAATGCCTTGTAGACATTAACAGACCAGGGAAAGAAAAGGGTTATGAAGAATATAGGAACAATTGCGGAACTGACTACCACTAGCATGTGATTTCTCAAGAGTTCTGATGCCCTTAGTCTTGGTCCTAGTCTTTTGAAAATGTGGTGTGCAATTCTTGGTTGTTCTCTTTCTGTCATAGATCTTCTTTTTTCCTTTTTATTGTGTTGACTTCGTTTTGACATAATCAAGAGGTCAGCTATCAATGCAGGTATAATATTGAGCAAGTATAACGGATACAATATGGCAAAATGACTACTCGATATAATAGTAGCTGTTGAATGTATAATCATAAATGCTAAGGTAATAAAAGTGAATCTAAAACGTACGTCTCTAAGAGTTTTTGCAGCTGAATAAAATATCATCGCAGAAACAAATGGGATGGAGATTGATGCAATAAAAATTGCTGCAAACGGATTAGGGTTAAAATCAAAATACTGACCCTTAGAATATGGTAAGCTAAACATGAAAATTGTGTTAACTGAAACTATCCAAGCAACAGCATATGTCACAATAAAGGATATTTTTAGTAAGGTACCATTCCTGTTGTTATTGCTATGTCTGTTATTCTGCAATAGTTTGTATATGCCTAACAATACACCATAAACAGATGTTAGCATTCCAATAGTGAGCAGCAGATGAGGAGGGCTAAGTAATCCATCAAAACCAAAAGTGTAATGCCACCAGCTATCAAATCCTCCTGAAAAAATTTCAATAGTAGTACCGATGGCAACAAGCTTGATAGGATATGGTATTTCGAATAGAGATTGGAAGAAATAATGAGGTGAGGTCAAGAATGAATATGACGATAATGATTTATTAGTCGTCGTAGGTTCGCTTGGTTTGTCTATCTGCGACTGATGTTCATGCTCTCTTTCTTTTTCTCGATTTATTTCTCCCAACTTTACATACTGAATAATTCCGATGAATATTGAACCAATGGTCAGAGCTACCCCCGAATATAGCACTGTATGAGGTGGTGTAAAGAAGCTCTCAACATCTGTAATGCCATGCCATATAATATCCCAATTGGCCGCTCCAATTTGAAGAGCTATGCCTATCGATACACCAAAGTAAACTATTGTAAGCCTCGTTGTTATTGAGGATGGAAAAAGTAGGGATAATCTTGATTTTGATTTATTATTCGATTCTGCTTTCAAGGTTCTGAATATATTACTTTGGATTATTGTATCTATATGCTTATCTCCATAGATTGGGAGCAGCGACATCTTCTAAAACAAACACGCACTGCTAGCTATGACATTACCTCAGCTTATTATTTTGTTCCTCTTCCCTTAATGACCATCAAAAACTTGTTGACTTTGCTTCCTAATTTATATCCAAACTTGGTAGCTTTAATTGCCTTGAACATCTTTACGGTAACCTTAATGAATTTGAGAGGCAAAAAAATTGGAATTAAAGCTACCATGGTTACATCAATCCAATAGTGTTTAAAAAAGAGCTTCAAATTTCTGCCAACAATTATATATTTTAGATACAGATCAAATAAAAGCACACCAAATATTATCCAAGGTATTGATTCAAAATATGGCTTGCCTTCATGTGGAATTTTTACAATAGCATCATGAAATCCTAGTAATTCATAGTCAAATGCAAGGAAGCCCACAAAGAAAATGACAAGTAAGCCAAGAACTACTATGTCGGCAATTCTTGAACATACTCTGATTAAATGTGAAGTAGAATTCATTTGTTAGTTGATGTAAGATGCATAGCTTATAATGTATGAAGTTAGACTCGTAGAAAAATATATCCTAACACTGATGCCCGTGTAGTTGAAAGAGTGCTTCTGAACCACTTATTAGCAAGGTTTAAATCCCAACTACATTCCAAGAGAAGCCCTTCTTGTAAATTATCTTTTTATGATGCCTTCGTTTACTTGTCCATAATTTGATAAAGCAGACGGCATTTGGAATTCATTTACCAGTTATGAGCTTTGACAGCAATAGTGATAATAGAAATATAAGAAAGGTAGAAGAAAAGCCTCATTCAAGAGAACAATTACTTTCAATCGCAAGAAAGGCGGAATCTCTTGGATATGATTCATTGAGTGTAAACGACCACATTGTTTTTACAACTGGCTGGTTGGATTCACTAACCGCATTATCAGCAGTTGCCTCAGTAACCACCAAGATAAAACTTGGAACATCTGTATTGAATATAGTTGTAAGAAATCCTATCATATGTGCCAAGTCGTTATCAGCCATAGATATTTTATCTTGTGGAAGGCTATTTGCAGCAGGAGTTGGACCTGGTTCAAGTAAAGGGGATTATGATGTTTGTGGAATTCCATTTGAACAGAGATGGAGCAGATTTAACGAAGCATTAGAGATTTTGCATCTGGTTTGGAATAATAAAGATAGAGAAAATGATAACATGGAGTTTCCTGCCCCAACTAGTATAGACTATAATGGTAGATATTATAGGCTAGAGAAAATATCAACTGACCCAAAACCATTCCAAAAACCTCATCCTCCTCTCTTCATAGGAACTTGGGGATCATCAGACGCAGGGCTAAGGAGAGTAGCGAAATATGGTGATGGTTGGATGGCATCTGCTTATAATATCACACCAGACAAGTTTAAAGAGAAATGGAAGATACTTTTGTCTTATAGGCAAGCACTTGGCAAGGATATCCAATCATTTGAAAATTCCGTTATGTCTATGTTCGGATATATCGACGATGACAAGAACAGGGTTCACAAGATAGCCAAAGATGTACTATCCCCTGCCCTAGGAAGGCCAGCAGAAGAGCTAGAGAATATGCTCCTCTTTGGTCCCACCGATCATTGTCTTAAGAAGATAAGGACTCTTTCTGAGGCTGGTGTAAAGCGTATTCACTTTTGGCCAGTAAGTAATTATCTAGAACAAATAGAGGTTTTTAGAAATAACATAGTTCCTTATTGTTAGACAATTGTCATTACTTATTATCAAGTAATTGACTCTCCACCATATTATGATACTGTGCGTCCGACATAGTTCTTTTTCCCCTCATCATAGTTTTACTATATCTGCGCACAAGATATCTTTGTTCAGGGTTGGCTGAGAGAGCTGCATTGAGTATTACTTTTGATACCTCATCTGCAGATATTTTACATTCTTCTACGACTTGTTTGTATTTTTCGAACATTCTATTCATTGTTTGTGCGTAGGATGAAGAATTGTCAGTTTTGTTTGCCCTAAAGACTATCTTCGCATTATTGTGGAAATCTGAAATTACAAAAGCAGGCTCTATTAGTATGACTTTTATATCAAACGGTTCTACCTCGTAGCTCATTGATTCAGACAATCCCTCCAATGCAAATTTTGTACTACAATAGGCTGCGCTAAACGGATATCCTACTATACCTCCAATAGAACTTACGTTTATAATTCTGCCTCCCTCTTTTTGCCTTCTCATATTAGGTAATACCTCTTGTGTAACTCTAAATACTCCAAATAAGTTGGTTTCAAACTGTGCTTTCAACTCTTCAATTGAAATAGCTTCAATAGGACCTATGAGTCCATATCCTGCATTATTTACAAGTACATCAATCCTGCCTTTTTTCAGAGATTATATCCTCTATTGCATTTTTCACTGATAGACTATTATTTACATTAAGCTGAATTACCTCTAGTGGTAACGCTTCTCTATTCGCTATCTGTTGAATAATTGAAGATTTTCTCTTGTTACGCATTGAAGCATAGGTATGGAATCCATTCCTTGCAAACATTAATGATGCTGAATATCCTATTCCAGTTGAGCATCCAGTAACAAGTGCAACCATTTTTTGTGGCCGTTTCAAAGTTCCTAGTCTGATTAATCAACCTGGTCAAATTAAGTTTTATTAGTATTTTGCAATGAAGGAAGGAATATCGATGTTTTTATTACTTGAGATCGTTGCCCCATTTCCTCTTTATTTGGGTTCCCACAAAACACAGTATTCAAGAGCAAACAAGCGCCATAATTTTTTTTTAGTCTGGGGTGCTCATATACTGAGAATAGATTTCACAAGTAATGATAACATAGAATATTTTATCATGACAGATTGGGCTAAATGTGGGAATGGGTCTAGTTTAGCAGCCATATTTCTGAACCCAATCTTTCTCTGTGAATTCGCTCACACCACAAAAGTCTCCGAATATCTTTGCATGTCCTTCGTTAAGTAAGTGCTCATTTAATAGCAATCCTTCGTTTCCACAATATACAAGACCTATCAATCTACCAAAACTACCGCCTCTTTGTCCATCATCTTCATCAACTGATGCTTCTGAACCAATGGGGCATCTAGACTCTGTAAACCCTTTTGCTTCGCTGTATCCGCTATCTCCACGTTCTGGAGTGTTAACTAGTGATAATCGTACTCTGATATTATTAACGTCAAGTGTATCTCCATCAACTATGGCTGTAACTGTACCTGTGAAGCAATCAGCTTGACCCTGGCATTCAGTTGAAGAGAAAGAGACTTGCTCTCCATCTTTGCTATCACCTCTGCTACCATTTTCATCATTATCCTTTCCGCGTATATCCGAGTTATCAGATTCTTCCTCATCATTCCCCCCGCTACCCGCACACCTATCATTATAACCCAAATCTCCACAAACATAGCCTCCGTCATGAGAAGGACAGCTATGCCACCTGTGACAACCGTCTCTATGAGCAAGACTCTCCGTTGGAGAAATTGGGATTATTGCAATAGAAGTTAAAAATAAAGTCAATATCGTGATTAAAGGGTACATTAATGTGTCATAACGATTAGAGATCGGTTTATCATATATATTTCGCTAAATAAGTGAAAACATAGGGGCTGGTGTTAAAATTTCGATCATTGAACCCTTTGATATTTATTCAAAAATAGTAGGTTTTGGCTACCGGACAACCGGAATCCAATCAGTATGCAAAAAGTAACCCTTGTGTACACGAATAATTATCTATCATCCTGGTTTATTAGTTGAGAAATCACAGATTACTAATATTCTGGAAGCTGTTCGTTTGTTTGCTACTAATATTTTTGAACCAAATAATCATTTTTGTTTACCTGTAGCCTATTAGTAAGGAATTTGATGTCCTAATCCATGTATATTCAAGACTGCATAACGGTAATGTCGCTCTTAGGGGTAATTCTAACGTCTCTAACTGTCTCAGGTATTACTATAAGCCCCGTGCAAGCAGAGACAGGACAAGGAACTGACATTTTCAAGGTCATAATGACAATATTTGGAGTAGACGAATCTAATGGCGATGTAATTGCAATTGTCACCGCAAAGGATGAAGCAGCAAGAGTAAAGTTATTTGATGCGCTGGGACCTGAAGTAGTTCCATTAAATGCTAGTGAAGGAGGAGGTCATCTTATCGAATACGTAGCAACATTTCCAAATCTCACTATAAACCCAGGTGAGGGATACAAAGCATGTATAAGCACAGTCAAGGAATTAGAACTAATATGTAAGACGGGTAATAATTCTCCTGCTTCTAGACCCGAGTTCGTAGATCTATCCTTAAACGCTAGCGGCAGCGATGATGCTGATGTTGAACAACCAGTTGCGGCAAATGAAGAAGACAGCGGAAATGGGGAAGGGGACGATAATGCGAATGCAGCAGACGAAGATAATGCGAATGCAGCAGACGAAGATAATGTGAATGCAGCAGACGAAGATAATGGCTTATCACCGGACTTGCCCCGCATGGGCTATCTGGGTTAGATAGCTGCAGGACTAGTCACTTTGATAGAATAACCATAATAATATACGTATTCCCGGTTTTCTTTGTTGCTATTACTGTCCTGGCCTGACGATAACTACGGTAACCATAGTAATGGGAGAACTTATGATCATTAACTCTATTACCCTTGCATCCTAGTCTTTGGTACCATCTTGCTGTTGTAGCTCATCCTTTATCACACGGGCCAAATTGTTTATTGAGACTGGCTTACGAATAAAGCAATCCACC
>Ga0075421_100009196_pt1 | contig 12170 bp, 10 predicted proteins | sample SoiMetdeltSBSDD5_FD_75292 | JGI IMG/M metagenome (GOLD analysis project Ga0075421, IMG submission 75292) | Bulk soil microbial communities from a Populus tree surrounding site in Tennessee, USA - Soil MetaG P. deltoides SBSDD5 | ecosystem: Environmental > Terrestrial > Soil > Tree plantation...
ATAGCTATTAAAGGCCGGGCGGGCCTTTCGGGGATGGTTCCCGTTGGGGAATCGCGCGAACCGAGAATCTCCATCTATACCGCGTAGCGAATGCGAAGCGGTTAGGTGGAGAGCGTCAATGGGTCTGTCAACATCGGTCGTGAGCAATTCGTCCCGCGCCAGTTTCACGTCGAAGGTTTTGTCAATCAGTACGCGCAGGACCGGGCGGCGAGCAGTGATAAGACGTTAGTCTTGTCACCGAAAGCATAGAGAACATTCCCGCGGGCTGGCGCGCAAAAGAGAGATATCGAATCTTGAACAATGACGAATTCGTCGGGACTTTTGAGCTGGCTGCGCCGGGTAAGGAGTGTTAGGTCTACGACGAGAATCGCTTCAGGCGAAAAAAGTAGTCAGACATTTCATCTCCTGCGGACGCCGAAGCGCGCGAAGCCGAAATGAACGGAAATAAGTGAGTGGGCGGAAACAGACTCGAGATCGGCGTTCAAGGCAAAGTGGGTTTGGAGATCACTGGCGGCTCTCCGGTGAGAGATTCCAAAAACGCCACTATCGCCGAAATTTCCGAATAGCTCTGCCCGAGCAGCGGCGCAATGTCCAGCGGCATGCCGTCAGGCGATTGGATCGGCGCGCCACGGTAATAAAACTCTACGACCTGAGCCAGCGTCTCCAGCGAGCCGTCGTGGAGATATGGCGCAGTCCGCGCCACGTCGCGCAGTCCCGGTGTGCGGAAGGCGTAAAGGTCTCGCTTCTCTCCTGTGACCGCCCCTCGCCCACGATCGCGAAAGGTGGTTCCGAGTCGGTAGAATTTACTATCGCTGAAGTTGGGGCCGTTGTGGCAGCGGATACAATCGGCGGCGCCACGGAACAACTCCCATCCGCTCTGGGCTTCTTCTGAAATCGCGCTCCTGTCGCCGGCAAGATAGCGGTCAAAAGGCGAGTTGCGGCTGACCAGCGTGCGCTGAAAGGCTGCCAGCGCTTTGGCGATATTGTCTGTAGTCACGCGCGTCCCGAACACGGCCCTGAATTGAGCCGCATAGCCCGGAACGGAATTGAGTTCTTTTTCCAGAGCAGGCAAGTCTTGATTCATCTCCTCCGGCGACTGAATCGGAAAGAGCGCCTGTTCTTCCAGACTGCGAGCCCGCCCATCCCAAAAGTAAGCGGAGTAAAAGCCGACGTTGAGCAGTGTCGGAATGTTTCTGGACAGTTCTTTGCCTCCCGACCCTTTGGCTCGTGGCAGGGCGTCAGTGAAAGCCTTTTCCGGCAGGTGACAACTCGCGCAGCTTTTAGAGTTGTCGCCTGAGAGTCGAGGGTCAAAGAAGAGTTGCTTACCAAGGGCGGTCTTCTCCGGGGTTGTAGGGTTGTCCATGGGCGATGGCGCGGTTGGCGGAACAGGCGCCGTCTTTTCGCCCGGCTCCTGAGATTGAGCCGTTAGGAGATCGGCCTGCATCGCCAAACCGATTCCGACACTGAATATGATCGCGCAGAATAAACCGCTCCTCAGTCTGGTCATTTTTTCTGCTCAGATAGGACGTCACTATCAAACTCGTCCATGAAGAAGTAAACCTATAATTGCTCCGCCGAGCACTAGCCAGGCGGATTTGAGACGATAGCGCGTCAGCAAAATCAGGCTGGCGATCAGCAGAGCGAAGGTCAGCCAGTCGCCCAACGCCGCGCGGCCAAGTTGCCAGGTGACCACCGCCATCAATGACAGTGACGCTGCGTTCACGCCGTCCAGAAACGCGCCCGCCGTCTCCGACCTTCGGATCCGCGGTACCAGTGGGCCGCTCACCGCCACGAAGAAGAACGCCGGGAGAAATATGCCGGCGGTGGCCACGACGGCCCCAGTGTACCCGCCGAGCACATATCCGATGAACGTGGCGGTGGTGAAGACAGGTCCCGGAGTCACCTGACCGACGGCGATGGCGTCCAGCAGTTGCGCTTCGGTCAGCCAATGCAAGCGTTCAACCAGGTCTGCCCGCAGAAAGGCCAACAAAACGTAGCCGCTCCCAAAGAGCACCGAGCCGGCTTTGAGGAAGAAGAGAAAGAGCGGCCACAAGCCGAATGACGCCGCCGCGCCGCCCGTCGCGGTCGTCATCTGGGCGAAGAGGGGAAGCGGCGCGCCTTGAATGATCGCAAGAATATGACGGCCACCCCGCCGCCTCCACGCCTTGAGGCGCCTCCAGAATCCGGCCGCAAGCCCGCCTCCGAAAATAATGGCCAGTTCGTGGACTCCGAGAAAGCCGAGAACCATTCCAGTCGCGCCGACCATCGCCAACCATCCGGTTTTGAGGGCGGTGGTTCCAAGCCCCCACAAAGCTTGCAGGATGATGGCGATGATGACAGGTTTCACCCCATACAGAATGGCGTTTGTCTCCGGCAGTGAGCCGTAGCGGACGTAGGCCCAGGCGAGAGCGGTGACGATGAAAGCCGCCGGAAGAATGAAACAACTTCCAGCCACGAGAAGCCCTGTCCACCCCGCCTTGCGGTGTCCGATATGGATCGCCAGTTCGGTCGAGTTCGGACCTGGAATTAAGTTCGCCGCTCCCAGCAGATCAAGAAATTCGTCCCGCGTAAGCCAGCGCCGCCGGCTCACGACTTCATCCTCCATCATCGCGATATGCGCCGCCGGTCCGCCAAAGGCAATGGCGCCGAGTTTTAAGAAGAGCCAGGCCAATTGCCCGAGTGGAACTTGCGAGGTTGATGCGCGGGAGGCTTCCTCTCCCTCAGTCTCTATCATACTTTACCTGCCGGCCTGTCTGCTGAGGCGTGCGTCTAGAGACCAGGCGCCAGCCCCGACGATCAGCAGATAGATCGAGCCGAGCAGCATGGCGAAGTCCGTGCGCGCTTCGTGGGCCATCCCCCAAAAACCGTAATAGGGAAGTGTGCGGAGACTGAAGCCCCAAAACCCATGGCCGAGCAGAATCGGTAATTTGGTGGACAGGATCGCCACCAACATGTCAATTATCAGTGGGATTGCCGCCAGCCGGGTTAGCAGCCCGATCAGGATGAGCGCGCCGCAGACGATTTCAACGACGCCGACGAAAGGGGCCATTACTTCAGGAGCAGGAATTCCGATCTTTGCGAAGCGCCCGACCCCGTTTTCCGCCGGATAGAGGAATTTCTGAATCCCCTCCGAAAGGAAGACCCCGCCAGCCACAAGGCGGATGAGGATTACCGAGGCCGGGGCGCTTGTCGCAATGATGTTTTGGCGTAGAGTCATTTCAGATTTTTCGATCAAATCTTGTAACCGTCGAAGGCTTTGATCAGGCCTTCGATCACCGCCGCCGATGTTTCCAGCAAAGCCTGTGTCTTAGGCTCTTTCACAAGGCTTGCGCTGGCGCGCAATTCGATGACCAGACCTTTCATCAAATCCCTGGCCACTGCCGGTTCTCGCAGCCCACTTTCAGGATGTTTATCCTCCAGCAATTCGGAAAACAGCTCGCGGACTTTCACCTTTGCGGCGGCCAGCGCCTTGCGGCCTTTCGGAGTGGCTCGATATACGCGACGTGGCTGTCACCCGCCACCTTCCTCCGATGAGCGCAAGTAGCCTTACTCTTCCAGCCCGTGGAGTGGAGGATAGAGCGTATCGGGACTCAGCCTGTAGCCATGTCGCGCCAGTTCCTCAATAATATCCGCGCCGAAAATCGGCTCCCGGCACGCGTGATGAAGAACGTGGAGCCAGATTAAACCCGACCACAAATCCTTGTCGTCCATATCCGTATATGGTCTTCGACATCGAATCGAAATCCGATACTATTGACCTGAAAAAGTCCTTGTCAAACGCGGCATGGCGATGAACCAACCAGGCGGTGATCTGGTCGAGGTCTTCGGCGACCTCGCCCTGGGCGACCAAATAGCGGCGCGCGGCACGGACGAGTTGCGTCCCGGCTTCCGAGTCGCAGTGAAGAAAACAACTCCCTCACGATAGCAGAGGCCCTCGTCACGATGTTCCACCTTTGTTACACCCCGGTCTCGCCGCTGATCGACTTCGTCGATAACTTCTGGCTCTACGACGGTTACACGCAGCCGCATTTCAAGGAACGCATTCTACCCAGCGGGACGATTGAGCTGGTGATAAATCTTCGCGACGACGAGCTGCGAATTTACGATGCCGCGCAACCCGAGCTCTGCAATCGCTTTTCCGGGGCGCTCGTCTCTGGGGCCTACGGCGGGTTCTTTGTGATCGACACCGCGGAGGAGGTGTCGATCATGGGCGTACACTTCAAGCCGGGCGGCGCGTTTCCGTTTCTAGGCTTACCGGCGGGCGAACTGGCCGACGCTCATGTCAATCTGGAAACGCTCTGGGGACGGTCGGCCGTCGATCTCCGCGAGCGACTCTGCGGGGCGGCCACTCCAATGGAAAGGTTTCGCCTGCTGGAAGAGACGCTCTTGGCTCACCTGTTTCGCCCACTAGAACACCACTATGCCGTGCCGGCGGCGCTCGATAATATTTTGCGAACGGACGCCCGAGCGACTGTTCGCGACATCGCCCGACACGTCGGCCTCAGCCAGCGACGGTTCATCCAGGTCTTCACGGAGGAAATCGGCATGACGCCGAAACTCTTCTCCCGCGTGCAACGGTTTCAGCGGACGGCGCCCCGGCCATCCAGAATAGCCCAGGCGGATAGTCCATCCGCTAGACCACATTCTGAGCCGGCAGCGTGAGTCGCGCGCGCGCGCCTCCCATTGGAGATTCCTCGAGCGAAATCGATCCGCCATAAATCTCGGCCAGGTCGCGAACGATCGCGAGGCCCAGGCCGGACCCCTGCGCTGTTTCGTCCGCCCGGACGCCGCGCCGAAGGACGGCCTCGCGCATCGAAGGGTCTATTCCAGGACCGTCGTCATCAACCGCGATCACGACCTGTTCGCCTTCTTTCGAGCTGGTGAGTTTGACCCGTGCGCAAGCCCACTTGCACGCGTTGTCGAGCAGGTTGCCGAGCATCTCGTCGAGGTCTTCATGCTGCCCCCGGAAGGCGTGCGACTCGGGCGCATCGATCTCGATGCTGAGGTCTCGTTCGGCATGCAGACGCTCGAGCGCGCGGACAAGACCTTCGGCGGACGTGGCAATCGACGCGCGCGCCGCTGGCGACGCCGAGGCGGCGGCGGAGCGCGCGTGCGCCAGGTGATAGTCGATCTGCCGCCGCATGCGGTTGATCTGCTGATCGATTTCGGCGGCCATTTGTTCATGTCCTGCCGCACGCGCCCTCTGAGCCTCATGCGCCAGCACAGCCAGCGGCGTCTTCAGACCATGCGCCAGGTCGCCGGACTTTGCGACGGCGCGTGCGATGCGACGCTCGCGCTCTTCGAGCAGCGCGTTCAGGTCGTCGACCAGCGGCTGCACTTCCACCGGATAGCCGCCCCCCACGCGCGCGGCGGCGCCTTTATGCACGGCCGCGAGGCGGTCGCGCAACTGATTGATCGACGACAGTCCCCGCCGGACCTGTAGAAAACCGAGCAGCATGCAGATCGCAGCAACCAGAGCCGTCCCCGCCCCATACCGGAACGCCCAGCGAAACACGCCATGAGCGGACGGGGGAGGAAGCGCGAAGTGGAGAATGAACACCGCAATCATGAAGAAGCCGATCGTCCAGAGGATTGCGCCTAGCAGGATGCGCGCTTTGAGCGAGAGGATGTTCATTGGATTCGGTAGCCGAGGCCGCGCACAGTCTCAATGAGTGAAGCGCCGAGCTTGCGGCGCAGGCGCCCGATGAACACCTCGACCGTGTTCGAGTCGCGGTCGAAATCCTGCGCGTAAATGTGTTCGACGATCTCCGCCTGAGGGACGATGCGCCCGCGATGGTGCATCAAGTACGAGAGAACGCGGAACTCGTGGCTCGTGAGCTTCACCGGCGCGCCGTCCAGCGTTACGCGCGCCCGCCGCGGATCCAGCGTGATGCCGCCCGCGCGAAGCTCCGGAGTGATCTGACCACTCGCCCGGCGCATCAGCGCTCGCAGGCGGGCGAGCACTTCCTCAATACGAAACGGCTTCGAGACGTAGTCGTCTGCGCCGCCGTCGATCCCCCGCACCTTCTCATGCCAACTGCCGCGGGCCGTGAGCACGAGCACCGGCGTCGCGACGCCTGAGTCGCGCCATTTCTGTAACAGTGTGAGGCCGTCGATCTTAGGCAGCCCCAGATCGAGGACCATTGCGTCGTATTGCTCCGTTTGCGCCAGGAAATCCGCGCGCTCCCCGTCGGCGGCGTGATCCACGGCATACCCGGCCTCCGCGATGGACGACGTGAGCTGCTTCGCGAGGGACGCCTCATCTTCAACGATAAGAATTCGCATCTTGCCCCTTCATGTTTATAGCACACTCGAAGCTGAACAGAACCTGAACGGCGTGTTCACGTCCCGTTCAGCCACGCCCGCCTACACTGTTAAATCACACGCTAAATGAAGAGGGAGAACAATGCAACAGCACAATCGGAAGACAAATAACGGCCGCCAGTTTTTTGCCGGCCTGGGATGCCTCGCGTCGTCCCTTTCGCGAGGCTATCGGATATGAGTAGTCGATCGATTGTACGCATGAATCTTTCGTGATTTCGGGTGAATGCTGCTCCCGTATGTCTTTCAAACATTCAATCAAAGGAGAAAAACAATATGCGTTTAAGAACTTCTGTGATTTTGGTCGCGCTTACACTTATTACAGCCGCCTCTACAGTGTCAGCAATGATGCCATGGCTGCACACGCCCAAGCAGCACAAGTCCAAGGCGGACGCTATCTCAGGCGCCTGGGACGCGGTACTCACCGCCGATGACAATACCAGGCAACTGACACTCACGCTTAAACTCGAAGGTAACAAAGTGACGGGCAGTTTCGAGTCATCCCATTTGGGAAGTGGCGCGGTTAACAACGGCTCGTGGGTGAACAATAAGCTGACGATCACCGTGGAGACCAGTCATGCGCCGCTAACAATGACCGGCGCACTGCAGAACGGCAAGCTGGTCGGCGAATGGGATGCGGGTCATATGCAAGGAACATGGGAAGCGAAGAAGAAATAGACCCCTCCGCCCACTCGCCCTGTTTCAACCCTTGACTCGCATCAATGAATCGAATCATAGGAGGACAAACATGACGGAGAAAACCACACTGTCTCTCGCATTCGCGTTGCTGGTTACAGGCGCATCCGGAGACTGGCTAAGGCCCGTGGACACAGGCGCTATTGAGGTGACGAACGCGAGCGAGAAAATCGCGGCGCGCGAGATTAACTCGCCGGCCGGCCCGGGGAGCGGCGCTCCCAGCTTGAGCGTGGGGACTGATGGACGCGTCTATTTGAGCTGGATCGAGCCGATCCGGCCAAAGGGGTACGAGCTGAAGTTTGCTTTGAGATCCAGGGGCGGCGCCTGGTCTACACCGCGTATGATCACACAAGGGGAGAACCGGTTTGACTCCTCCATCCTGGCATTGCCGGACGGCTCTCTCGCGGCTTATTGGTTGACGAAGAGCGGGCCGGGTATGCACGCAAATGACGTGAATCTCTCCATTTCGCGCGACGGCGGCCGGACGTGGGGCGAAGCAATAGTCCCGCACCGGGATAGAACTCAGACAGGGCGCGGATTCGTATCGATGATTCCTGCCAATGGAGGCGTTGACGTCGTCTGGCTCGACGGACGCAAGAGGACGAGCGGCGATCATGGCGTAGCGGCGCGCGGCCCGGCTGACAGATCGAGCGCCGGAGCCAATCAACACACCGGCAGCGGCGATCACCAACACGCCGGCGGCGATCATCGCGCGGCAGGACACGGCCCGGCCGACTCCAAGATGGAAATGTCGCTCATGCACGCCACGATCGGTCTGGACGGAAAGCTCGGCAAGGAAGTCCTGCTTGACGGCCGCGTCTGCGAGTGCTGCCAGACGTCGGCGGCGCCGACACCGGACGGCATGGCGGTCGTCTATCGCGACCGGTCTGAGAAGGAAGTGCGCGACATCTCTATTGTCCGATTGAAGGACGGGCAGTGGTCCGAACCTCAGCCGCTTTCGAAAGACGGCTGGGAAATCCAGGGCTGCCCGGTGAACGGCCCCGCGATTTCGTCCGCCGGATGGAACCTCGCCGTGGCATGGTTTACGGCGGCGCGCGATCAACCCAGGGTTTACGCCGCGCTCTCTGCCGACGGCGGCGTAACCTTCGGGCCGCAGATTCTCGTGAGTGACGGGAACCCGATCGGCCGCGTGGGCGTCATCGCCCTTTCTTCGGGGAACGCTCTCGTAAGCTGGGTCGAGAGGACGCCGAGCGGCGCCGAGGTTCGGTCACGCATCGTGAGACCGGATGGCGCCAAAGCGCCCGAGATCGTTGTCGCAGAGACATCTAGTGGCGTCCCGCGGATGAGGATGTCAGGCGGTGAAGTCGTTATCGCATGGGTGGATTCGCGAAATATCAGAAAAGTGCGGACTGCAATCCTGAGAATGACCGGCAACTGAGGCGAGATCGCGCCGCACATCGCGCAAACAGGCTGACAGCCCGCCGGTGGACGTGCTAATCGATGACAAGCAGCATCTCCCGAAGGAGTTACCGGCGCCGAGGCACGCAGATGCTTCATGGCCCTGCTATACCAATTCGCGGTGGGTGGGTGTTCTTTGTCTTTGCGTGTCGATATAACAGGGGTGATATTTTCTTATCAGGCTTAGTCTTTGACGCATGGCGCCGCGTGGCTTGCCGTCCGGCGCCTGGAATATTCAATTGTTAAAACCGTCGCCCGGCGAAAAGCATTAATCGCGAAAGGTTCCGGAATTGTTGATTGCCTTGACCTAGCCCGGCGCCTATAATAGCGCCGACATGCGGATCGCGAAATACACATACCCCCCAATGGTATTAATTCTCAGCCTGGGATTGCTGTATTCGCAGGTGTGCAACGTCATTTGCTCGTACTCTAATTGTTCGGCCTGGGCTTCGGTGAGGAGAGCGGCGAGCGTCGAACATGCCGGGCACTGTCATCAAAAACGGCCGTCATCGCAGCAGGAGCGGCCGTCAGACGATTCGCAGAATTGCCCTGGACACCACTCGGTGGTCTCGATCCTGCCCTCTGATACACTCTCGACCGCCGTTTCGCATCACATTTTGCAGCCCGCCGCGGCCGAGCTTGCTTATACGCTCGATATTCTGTCCGATTCCGCAGGAAGCAGGGCTGATCGCGGCGGCCATTTCAGATCGCCGCGAAAGCAAACGCAATTCATAGTCCTCCGCATTTAATCCAACGCTCAATTCTCGACTCACACGCAGGTGAAGGGACAGGTGTGTCCTTCATCGACTGACAGTTTTCATAAAAAGCAGACAACTGGAGGATTGAGCCATGGACAATGGCAAATCGCGCGTGGCGCGCTTTCTCTGCGCCCGCGCAATTCGCAAGATCGCGACACTACCTACTTCATTCATTTTTCTGGTCATTGCGGTGTCGCCTCAGCGGGCGATCAACGCCGCGCCGGCGCCGCAAACTGAGCTGGCGCGGAAGCAACCTTCTCAATCGCCGCAGTCACAGTCGAACAGCGGCGAGCGCGAGCGACATCAATCGGACGAAAATCGCGAGCAACAAGCCGTCATCACAGGCCCGGCGCTGAGTCTGGAAGACCTGGAGCGAATGGCCTTGCAGAACAACCCGACAGTCGCGCAAGTCGAAGCCGCCATTCGCGCGGCAGAAGGACGCCGCGTACAGGCCGGACTTATGCCCAATCCGATCATCGGCTATTCAGGCGAAGAATTAAGCCCGCGCGCATTCGGCCAGAAGAGCGAGCATTACATCTTCGCCGAGCAGGAGATACCGCTCGGCGGCAAGCTTAAAAAGAGCCGCGACATCTTCGCCCGGGAGAAAGCGCAGGCGCAAGCGGAGGCCGCCGCGCAAAGACAGCGCATCCTGAATGCGGTGCGGATGCTTTATTACGAGGCCCTCGGCGCGCAGCAACTCGTCGAAGTGCGCGGCGAGCTCGCCAAACTGGCGGGCGAGGCCGTCGGTGTGACGGGCGAGCTGTTCAATATCGGCGCGGCGGATCGACCTGACGTGCTCGAAATCCAGGTCGAGGCGCGGCGCGCCAGGCTCGATCTCGTCATGGCCGAGAACGATCGCGATCAGGTCTGGCAGCAGATTGCGGCCGTCGTCGGCGACCCGTTCTTGAAGCCGGCGCGGCTCGCCGGCGATTTGGAAGAACATTTACCCGTTCTCCGACAAGAGCAATTGCTGGCCACATTGCTGCGCGAGAGCCCGGAGGTCAAACGCGCGCAGGCGGGAATTGAGAGGGCAAGGGCTTCGCTCGCCCGCGCCGAGGCTGAGCCGAAGCCTAATCTCTTCCTCCGCGGCGGAATGGGGTACAGCACCGAGTTGCTCGAAACGTTGCCTCCGCAACCACCCGGGCGAAAGTCCGGGCCTGAGGCGTTTATGGAGGTCGGCGTGCGAATCCCCCTGTTCAACCGCAATCAAGGCGGCATCGCTGCGGCGAGCGCCGAGTTGGAGATCGCCGAGCGTGAAGCGCGGCGCGTGGAGTTGATGTTACGCGCGCGGACGGCGGCGGCGTTTCGCACTTACCAGAACGCCTTTAGGGTGGCGACGGAGTATCAGGAACAGATCATCCCCCGCGCACAGCAGGCTTACGAGTTATACCTGACGAGCTTCAAACAGATGGCGGCGGCCTATCCGCAGGTTCTGATCTCGCAGCGCACTTTCTTCCAGTCGCGAGCCGAATACATCCGCGCGCTCGTGGACGTGTGGCAGAACTCGACGCAACTCCAGGGCTTCCTGCTCACCGGCGCGCTCGACGCCCCGGGCGGAATCTCTGCGGGGACGGCAGAGACCGGCGCCACATCGCACCAAGGCGATCAGCGCTGAAGCGTCATTCACTGAGCGTTGTTTTTATCGGACGTTTTAAAAGGAGTTTTGAAATGAGTAACGAAACGAACTGGATGAGGCGCAAGTTTTTGCAGGTCTCCTCGCTGCTCGGCGCGGGCTTGCTGCTTAACCGAACTGCTTCCGCCCAGCATGAAGGACATCAAACGCCCGCACAACCGCGTAAGGACGTCAAGACAAAGACCGGAAAACCCGCGCAGCCCGAGCACATAAAAACACCGGTGGAACAGGCGAAGCAGGCGGCCGGCCAATATCTATCGGTGCAGACGCCCGATCTGCCGAGGCTGGAATACACGCTCGACGGCGGGGTGAAGGTCTTCAACCTGCGCGCCGAGGTGGTCGAGTGTGAGTTGATGCCCAAGACGCATATGGGGCCGGCGCGCAAGATGAATGCCTGGGGCTACAACGGCAGCGTCCCGGGGCCGATGATCGAGGTCGTCGAGGGCGACCGCGTGCGCGTCATCTTCGAAAACAAACTTCCCGAACCGACGACTGTGCATTGGCACGGGTTGGAGATCCCGATCGAGATGGACGGCACGCCGTACATCAGCCAGCCGATGGTCGATCCCGGCGGCGTGTTCATTTACGAATTCACGGTCAATCAGAACGGCACGTACTTCTATCATTCCCATGGCGCGATGCAGGAGATGTTGGGGATGATCGGGCTGTTCGTGATTCATCCCAAAGTCCCGCACACGCCGCGCGTGGATAAGGACTTTGGGTTCGTGTTGCAGGAGTGGGCTCTCCTTCCCAACAACAACACGCCGAACACGCTGGCGATGGAGTTCAACTGGCTGACGATGAACGGCAAGGCCGCGCCCGCGACGACGCCGCTGATCGTCAAACAGGGCGAGCGGGTGCGCCTTCGCCTGGTGAATCTCGGTATGGATCACCACCCGATCCACCTGCACGGCGTCCAGTTTTACGTCACCGGGACGGAAGGCGGGCGCATCCCCGAATCGGCCTGGTATCCGGGCAACACCGTGCTAGTCGGCGTGGCGCAGGCGCGCGATGTCGAATTCGAGGCGAAGTACGTCGGCGATTGGATGATCCATTGTCACCTGCCACACCACATGATGAATCAAATGGTCTCGATGGTCGGCCCGATGATGATGTCGCACGGCAGCGGCTCGCAGACTGGCAAGGGCATTCAAGAAGGCATGGGGGTCGTGCGGCAGGGGCATGCTCTAAGCGAAGACCTCGGTCCGGGCTTCGGGCGCGGAATGGGGATGACCACGCAGGAAAAGAACGTCTCCAACGCGGTAGGGGCGCCGATCCAGGCGCATGCGGGTACGATCTATTCCTGCCCGATGCATCCCGAAGTCAAATCGGATAAGGAAGGC
>Ga0075421_100009200_pt1 | contig 12167 bp, 10 predicted proteins | sample SoiMetdeltSBSDD5_FD_75292 | JGI IMG/M metagenome (GOLD analysis project Ga0075421, IMG submission 75292) | Bulk soil microbial communities from a Populus tree surrounding site in Tennessee, USA - Soil MetaG P. deltoides SBSDD5 | ecosystem: Environmental > Terrestrial > Soil > Tree plantation...
GGGCGCTCAGTGCCACCACGAGCAACAAGAATTTCCTGTTCGGAACGGCCAGCCTGGCGACCAACGTCAAGGGCAGCGGCAACACCGCGCCGGCGATTCAGAAGAGTTTGGCCGGGACGATGAAGTTCCAGCTCGCGAACGGCGTTATCAAGAACTTCCCCCTCCTGGCGCAGGTCAACCAGGCGCTCGGCATTACCGGCGGTGACGAAAAAGACACCAAGTTCGACAGCTTCTCGGCGAGTGCTGCCATTGGGGGCGGGAAAGCGCGGACCAACGATCTGTTGCTCAAGGCCGGGGAACTCAGCATGACCGGGGCGGGCACGTTCGGCTTCGATCAGTCTCTCGACTTCAAGCTGCAAACGATCCTCTCGGCCGCGAAGGCCCAGCAGCTCATGGGGAAGGTCGGTCTTGGTAAGCAGACCAGCTCCCAGGGCGACGTCACGATTCCAATAACCGTAAGCGGGACAACGACGGCGCCGAAATACAGCGTCGATATTCAGTCGGTGGCGAAGAAGGAAGCGACCAAACAGGCCCAGGAGCAAATCCAGAACGGCCTGATGAAGCTGTTCAAGAAGGACAGTTGAGTTCTACACAGATGTGGACAGATGTGAAGAGGTGCCCACACATCTTCACACGATGTTGACCGGTTCGTTGAGGAGCTTGTTACTATGACTCTTAGCGGTCCACACCGAATCCACAAAGAAGTAATGTAAACCGAAGAAATACAGGCACTTGCGCGTTTTTAGCCGAGCCCTATATTGAGCCCACGCTTCGCCGGAAACGAGTTGAGGCCTCCGGCTTCAAAGACGAACGGCAAGCGGTCCGATCGGAATATCGGAGGAGGGCGCCCAAGCAACCAAGGGCTCAGGCGCCTGAAGATCCCGGTGGTCACTCCGGTTGGACAGATGGAGCCAGTCGCGTGCTCCATCCGTTCCGAAGCGGCGCAACGGAACGCAGTGTGAGAAATCGGTCCGCGACCCGATTGACTCGCAGCGCTCGCAACGACGAACCAGGTGGGACGGCCATCCGGCCTGGGGATCGAAGCCGAGGCATCGCAAAAGCCCTCCCGCGGTGGAGCAACCGCGATGGCAAGCGACAGAAGAACAGCGGCCTCACGGCCCTGACCTCGGGTAGTCGATGTGGAAAGCGGCCGCATGGACTTCGGTCCGGCGGCCGCTTTCATCTTTCCTTACGCCCGACTCAGTGCCACGTTCGGGGCATCGAGTCGGTCCATTCGCGCCGGCGGACCACCGATCCGTTCTCCAGAATCGTCCGTTCGAATCGAACCCGCAGATGTTCGAGGCTTGACCTGATTTCCATGCGGGTTCGAAGCTCGAGCTCGCGTTGCCGCATCCGGATGCGATGCACCTCGTCTCCGACAAAAGCTGCATTGGCAGGCCGATCACGCTGCACCTCCCAGGTCTCGATCTCAGACACGTCGACTCGGCGGTCTCCAATTCGATACGAATCACCATCCCGAAGCTCATACGTCGTGAGGCCCGTAGTCGGGTCGTGGGCCACTCGGCTTCCCGCCGGTGGCGCGGAATCGAGGGTGACTGCGTCGGTCGCTTCGAGCCGAGGCTCAGAAGGGGGCAGGGTGGGAGCTGCCCCGGCAGGCGGAGGAATAAGTGGGAGGCGCAGGATCGCATCGCTCCCGGTCCGAAGCGTTGTAACCATCGAGAACGGCGTGGGCCAGAGCATGGGAAACTGGGCATTGCTGACCGCTAGCCGAATCCGGTGACCTCGCCGGAACGTCCACGTCGTGAAGTGAAGGTCGAGCGCAAGCCGTTGCGCTTGTCCGGGGGATACCCGCCGTGGATCGAGCCGAGAGCGGAGTTGGGTACCGTTGGCGGCCGCGCCGGTGACGAGTGCGACTGCTCCTGTGGGGGACACGTCCTCCAGGCGAATCGTCCAGTTGGCAAGCGGTGCTGAGGCGGTGACCGTGGCCTCGAGTCTAGGAAATCCGGCGATCGTCAACTCCCGATCGAGGGGGGCCGTGTCGTAGCGCAGGCTTGCGGCGTCATCTTCGCGCATGTCACCGGTCCTATCCCCCCACCAGTCCCCGGCCGCTGCGCCGGCGTCGGGGACGTAGCGAAGAGAATCAGTTCCCGGGGCAGCGGGCTTGGGCAGGAGCCCCCGCTCCGCGGCGGGGTGCAGTGTGGCCACGCGCGTGCCTTTCATCGGCCAGTCTACGAACTGCCAGCGGCCCGGCACAGTGGTGATGGTGTCGTTGGGCGGGTGGGCGTCGCGAACGAACAGCAAGAGGCGAGGCTCCTTCATGAGCTGACCCTTGCGACCCTTGAGCCAGTAGTCCCACCACTGCACTGCGCGGGCGCGCCACTCGTAATGCGGGCCTGGTATCCCCACGTCCGGCCAATCGTGCTCCCACGGTCCGATCTCGGCTTTGACGGGACCGCGGAGACTCGTCAATAGGCGCGGAACGGCGTCGCGGTATCCGTCGAGCAGTCCTCCGATCAGGTACACGGGGATGGTCAGCCGTTCCGGGTGAAACCGAAGCGAGTTGCGCCGCCAGAACTCGCCGTCCCGGCTCTGGCGCAAATAGGTAAAGATCCACGGCTCGACGTCGAATCGGTTGGCGAAGTATGCGGAATCAAGCGGATAGTCTGGCGTAGCCGGCAAGCCATTCTCGTGATCGATCTCGAGCGCGTAGGGATCGATATGAAGTACGCCGTCGATATAGTGCACATCGTCGTGAAAGAGATCGTCCGACGCATGCAGCGCGAGGATAGCCTTGAGCTCAGGTGGTTGCCGCATCGCGACCTGGAGCGCATTGAATCCGCCCCATGAGATGCCCCACATCCCCACCGCTCCGCTGGCGCCAGGCATCCGCGCGAGCTGAGCGATCATCGCGACCGCATCGTTCAGTTCCTCGTCGGAATATTCGTGTGGAGGACGACGCCCTTCCGAACCGCCGGTCCCGCGCACGTCGACTTTGACCATGATGTACCCGCGCTGGACGAAATAGCTGTAGAGCGGATAGTCACGCCGGTAAAACGAGTCATCCTTCCGGTAAGGCAGTAGCTCGAGCAGCACGGGGAATCGCTCGCTCGAGTCGCGCGGCGTCGGCTGCCACACGGTTGCCGCCAGCCGCACGCCATCCGGCATCCTGAGCCATTCGCGACGGACGGTGAATTCGTAGAGTGGAGCGAGAAGGAGAGCGGCCGTGGCGAGGTCGAGCACGGGGGAATCATAGCTGGCGCAGTGGGCTGCGCGCTATCAGATATTGGCTATCAGCTATCAGCTATCAGCTATCAGCTATCAGCTATCAGCTATCAGCTATCAGCTATCAGCCATCAGCCATCAGCTATCAGCGGTAGGTGTCCCAGGATTGAACGCCGGCAATGAGTCCGGGGGTGGTTTGCGGGGTGACTGATGGCTGGTCGCTGATAGCTGATAGCTTTTCTCGCCCGCCACCGCTCGCGATGCGACCGTATCCAAATCCCCGCCCAACTGATCCATGCGAACCTGGAATTGGCAATCGATGATCAGCAGTCCTACCACATATGCCGCAAGATTGACCCCGAAGATGGCAGCGAACAATGTGGGGTAGGGAATCCAGGCACCGAAATACAGGGCAAAGCGTTTCATACCCGGATCGAGGCCGGACCGATCGCATACAGTCGTAAGCAGAAGGACAGCTGCAATAGCGAGAAGCGCGTGGCCCAGCGGCACCAGCTCGGCGATTGCGAACGCAAGAAAGATGAGGATCTCGGCAGCTCGATCCAACAGCGTGTCGAGGCGATGTCCCTCTTCGGAAGCGAGCTGATATTGGCGCGCCATGGCGCCATCGAGCCCATCCAGGATCTGGCCCAGCGCCATAAGGACGAGCCCGGACCCGACGTGCCGGTCCGCAATCGCCACCGCCGCCGCCGCACTCAGCCAGAACGCCGTCCAGGTGACCTGCCCGGGCGACAAGCCGAGCCGCTCTCTGAGGAGCCGCACGAGCGGCCTCCCTAGTGTGTCGGCCAGCTTTTTCATCGCCGAGCCATCCACAACGCGACGTTGGCCACCAGGAGCGCCACGAACAACACCGCTTCTTTCAGGTTGTCCGGGACATTGACCAACCAACCTCGGGTCACCCAGCCGGAGTAGGGATAAAAGGGCATCTTCTCGAAGCTCACGGAGTAGTCCATGAGCAGATGGATGGCGAAGAAGAGCAGCGGCACGGCCGTTCCCAGCCATAGGCACAGCGGGGCAATCCAGAGAAAGGCCACCGGCTCCTGCAGCGACGAGCGCCAGTAGTAACCTCGCTGATCTCGCAGCCCGACCGCCCGCAGATAGAACGGCGCCTTCAAAGCATGATCAATGTCCACCGCGACTCCGAATCCGTAGGCGAGCGCGGCATCCCGTCCGTGCAGGTCGAGAGCTTGAACGCCCAGGGTGGTCGCGAGAATGTGAGTAAAGATTTTCATACCGCAGGCTCAGGTGGCGTCACCGGTGAGGCAGTGCGCTCCTCGTGCCGGACCAGTGCGAGCAGTCCCAGGCCGGCGGCGATCCAGAGCATGTCGCGCGCGCGACTCACCACTGCGGTGTACACGCCTGCGCGGGGATCCAGGCCGGCGAGATCGAACAGGGCGTAGAGCGAACCTTCCTTGGTGCCCAGCTCATAGGGCACTAGAAAGAGTGCGTTCTGTATCAACGACGACAGTCCGCCGATCATGAACGCTTTGAGGAAGGTGGTGTTGATGCCCACGCCGATGCAGATGAGCCAGTACTCGACCATCCAGAGTGAGCGGCTCAGATACTCGAGCGCCAGCGCGCTCCAGAAGCGCCTCGGTGATGCCTGATAGAAATCCGCGATCTGCTGGTCCATCTCCGCGAGTGCCGGGCGTCGAGGCTCGAGCCGATCGGCGAGTCGTGACAGGAGGGGCGCCCGGTGAAGCAGATCGAGCAGTCGCTCCAGTCCGCCCCGCGCGTGGCCCGAGAGAACCAGCGCGGCAAGGGCGCTGACGATCGCGAGCCCTCCGACCAGTGGCGCCACCACCGCCCTGGTCCGCGGCAGCATGGCCAGCGCCAGGCATAGGGCGGTGAGCCAGACCAGCAGCAACGCGAGCGAGTGCAGCATCTTGTGCAGCACTACCGAGCTGGCCGCCCGGCGGCGACCGAGCCACCGCGTGAGGGCCGCGATCCGGAAGGGCTCTCCCCCCGCATTGATCATGGGTGTGACGAAATTGAGTGAAAAGCCGGACACCGTCATGGCGTAGGTCCGCCAGAAACCGGGCCGCTCGCCGTCACCCATGGTCAGCCGCCAGGCCGCCACGTTGGCGGCGTAGGCAACGCCGTAGAGCAGCAGGATCGGAACGAAGAGCCAACCGACGGCCGTGGCATTCTCGAGCACGCGGGCCGGCCCGATCCGAGCCACCAGTAAAGAGAAGAGCGCTGCACCGGCAATCAGCAGAGCCAGCTGAAAACGCCGACTCATGCCGGGACCGCGAGCCCGACCCCGCTGTGGAGGGACGAGTATGCCATGGACAGCAGGTCGGCTACCTTCGCGATGTCGTTCAGCGGCTCGAGATCCCCGGTGTCCATCGCGCACGCGAAGGCGGCGAAAAGATCGGCGAACCACGTTGCGTAGGACTCCTTGCGCAGCTCCGCGGTATGATCGAAGGCGGTGGTCTGCCTGGCCCGTTCGAGTGTCAACAGCCCGGCGCTCCATTCGATCGTCCCGCTCTCGCCGATGAAGCGAATGCGATTTTCCCGGGCGCGGCCGGCCCAGGTGAGGAAGATCTTGGCAATGCGGCCGGGAAATTCGAGCAACACATGCGCTGTGTCTTCCACGTCGTACGCCGAGTGGCGGAGCCGTCCCGCCCATGCGGTCACCTGGCTGGGCGGTCCGGAGACGTCGAGCAGTTGGTAGAGCAGGTGAGTTCCGTGGTCCAACAGCACGCCACCCCGCGCCGCCGCCGCCCGCCCTCTCCAGGGGAGTCGGTCGGTGCCGGAGCCGAGATCGGCGGCGAGACGGTACACGTCGAACTCCGCCAGGTACCAGCGCCCGATCGCGCCGTGATCCAGCCACTCCCGGATTCGTCGCCAGGCTGGATTGAAGCGATACTGATGACACGGCATCACGATCCGATTGGCAGCGCTCGCCGCGCAGCGGATCTGTTCTGCCTCGTCAGGAGTAAGAGCGACGGGTTTCTCGCAGAGGACGTGCATGCCGTGCTTCAACGCCCACAGTGTGAGGCCGAGATGGGAGGACGTCGGCGTGCAGATATCGACAAAGTCCAGCTCCAACTCGGCCAGAGGCGCCAGATCGCTATAGATCGGGATCCCCGCAATCTCAGGTTTGGGCGCGGGATCAACCGCGGCCACGATGTCGAGACGGGCGGACGCTTGCGGCAGCCGGAATGCCGGCAGATGGGACTGGAGAGCGATGCCTCCCAGGCCGATGACTGCACCGCGATAGCGGCGCTCAGGCGGTTCGCGCATGCGGCCTCGTCGGCGCGGCGACGACGTGCAGCATTGCGCGCGCCGCGCGCTCCTGCCCGAATACCAGACCAAGCAGAATCAGGTTGAGGGGGCCAGCTGTGAGCCAGAAGAAACCGGCCGGCCAGCCCGGAACCACGGTCAGCGCCAGCAGAAGAAACCGCATGTTCTGCCCGATCCAGGCGCAGCGTACCACATTCCGCGTGGTCCGATTGCCATAGCCATGTCTGAAGGGCTCCGCGATGTCGGTTCCGGCGGCCCGGACCAGCTCGGCTGTGCGAGGGAAGAGCCAGGCTTGCCGCCGGACGTAGTCACGGTAAAGCACGGTGCCGATGCGCTGGGCCAGCGACCGAGGCGTCGATCGATCGACTGTCTCAGGCAGATCGAGCTCGCTGCCCCGACCGACTCCCAGGTACAGGTAAGCCTGGCGGATGAAATCGACCGCTGCGCTCTGGAACGAGTGACTCACACCGGCGAGGGCGCCGAGCACCAGCGCCTCCCAACCGGATCCGGCGAATGCCAGGCGAGCCAGCAAGTGCAGGTAGAGGTTGATGAACCGGAGATTGTCGGCTACGCCATCGAGGATTCGCCCGAATCGGGTCGACGTTCCCCGCATGCGGGCCAGCTGTCCGTCGGCGCTGTCCAGAACGTCGGACAGAACGAACAATGCCACGCCGATTCCATTCAGGGCCGGACTGGCGTAGAACATGAGGTGACCGGCCAGCAGCCCGATCACCAGGCTTACCATCGTCACTTGATCGGGGCTGATGCGGGTGGTGCGGAGCCGGTTTGCGAGCCCGAACCCCAGCGGCCGGAAGAAGTGGAGGTCGATCCACTCTTCGACCACTTCGCCCTTAGCGGCGAATGCGATCGGTGGCTTCACTCAGGACGTCCTTGAGAACGGCCAACGCGTGCATGGCCTGTTCTTCCGAAATCACGAGCGGGGGATTGATGCGCACCTCGGGATTGTAGATCATGGCCAGCACGCCCCTGGCAAGCAGCGTGTCGAAGATCCATCGGGTCGTGGTCTTGTCGAGCAGGTTGCGGGTACCGGGGAAAACCAGATCCATTCCAATCATGAGCCCACGGCCGCGGACGTCGCTCACGATCGGCAGCTCGCCCTCCCAACTCTCCATCTCCGCCAGCATTCGCGCGCCCAGCTCGCGACTGTGCGTGACCAGATCTTCCTCGAGGATGGTCTCGATCGTGGTGCGGGCAGCGCACGCTGCCAGGGGATTTCCTCCATAGCTCGACGAGCTACCACTCGGATTGGCCCACGGCTTCGCAAAAGCCACCGATTCGCGCGCGATCACGCCACTCATGGGGAATCCCCCACCGAACCCTTTCCCCACGAGCATGATGTCCGGCACCACGGCTTCGTGCTCTACACCGAACATCCGTCCAGTGCGGCCGAACCCGCAGATCATCTCGTCGGCGATGAGCAGTGCCCCGACGTCGTCGGCGAGCTTGCGAAGCGCCTTCAAGTAGCCCAACGGCGGCACCACGTTGCCCGCAGTACCCTGGATGGGCTCCACCAGAATGGCGGCGAGATCACCGCTCGTCTCGAGCTCGAGCTTCCGGCGGAGAAATCCGAGGCAGTGCCACTCACAGGAGGGGAAGGTCTTGTCGAAGGCACATCGGGAGCACGACGCGTACGGACTCGAGTAGGCGCCGGGCATCAGCGGACCAAGCCCGTGCTTGAAGTTGCCGCTCAAGAGCGGCAGCACCCCGCCTGTCTTGCCATGGAAGCCGCCCCAGAACCCGGCGATCTCGGTCTTTGCGGTGTAGGACTTCGCCAGGCGAATGGCGGCCTCGACCGCCTCGGCGCCGCTCGAGTAGAGCTGCGTCCGGTTGAGATCGCCCGGCGTGATCTCGGCGATCAAACGAACGAGCGCGGCGCGGTGCTCCGAAGTGAAGCTCCCCACGTGAATCCGCGCCAGCTGCCGCTGCATGGCTGCCACGTAGCGGGGATGCGAGTACCCGAGGCTCGCCACGCCGACTCCCGCCAGGAGATCGATGTACCGATTCCCGTCGACATCATAGAGCAGGGCACCTTCCCCCCGATCCATCGTGAGCCGGGTGAAGAGGGCGACGCTCTGAGTGCCGGGCGCGAGATGAGCGGCTTCCGCTTCGAAGTAGGCCCGCGAGCGGGGGCCCGGAATCTGAAGCAGGGGCTCCAGCGCGGTCATGCGGCCACTCCGTGCTGCGCGTGCCGATGCACAAAGTCCGCAATTGCCAGAGCCGCGTCCGCGCGGTACGGCGCGAAGCTCGGCCAGTCGTTCAGATCGATGAGCACCGGCTCCTCGGGAGACGGCAGCGCCACGTCGCCGCCGAACACCTGAAGGCCCAGCAGCTCTGCTGCGGTGAAGGCGAGCGTACGAAGCCGTGCCTCGTCCACAACGGGAGCGGGGCCGGCCGGGCCCAGCTTTGCATCGTAGAATCGGAAAAAGCGATGATCCGCGACGCCGTAGAACTTGACGATCGGGCCGCGCACGTGCTCTTGGACCGCGACCCGGCCGATGCCGCGCACCGCGAAGCGCGCCAGGGAGGCGAGTACCTGATCGGCCCGGGTGTGCACCACGTCTTCGGTGGTCTCGGCGTGCACATCGCCGCGTTTGATCCAGAGGCTCTGGTGCAGGCCCACGAACTCGGAGACGACACGCGCATCTTCACGGCCGAGCCAGGTCGGAACAATGAGCGTGCGAGGAAACGGGATACCGCTCTCGCCCAGCCTGCGGACCAGTCGGTGGCGGTGGCAGGCGAGAACGCTGGTGGGTGTGTTCACCAGCGTCGCACCGCTGCGCTCGAGATTCACCAGCTGTTCGGACGCAGCCGCGCCCTGACACATGTTCAGATAGAGGTCGGCGGGAGGAACTGGTTCACTCTCGAGAGACGCTTCGGTGCAGCGTGTGAGGCGCCAGCCACGCTGCTCGAGAGAGCGCGCGACTGCGTCCATGATGGCCGCATCGTTTGTCAGATGCTGCCGGGGCGAGTATGTCGGCTTGCGTTGCAGCGCGACACAATGTCCCACTCGCTCGCGAATTGGCGACAATCTGTCTCCTCGGTGGCGGCTCAAGCCATGCACTAAGCTCCTTTCTCGCAGGAGTCTTGCCATGCATTGGCAAGCTCGAGGTCCCGGCGGCGATCCAGATCGATGATTTTCTCGATCTCGATGGCGCGTACGTCATGGCCCGTCAGCACCAAGGCGCGCAGGAACGTGCGCATGCGATCGACAGAGGCGGCAACTGCGGCATGGGCGACGGCGCGGGCGCGAGAGCTGAAGCCGTAAGCGCCGCCGGTCACGGTGGCTGGCCGCATCGGACGATCGCCAATGGCGATCACCCGCGTGTCGTGGTCGACCGCGGCGAACAACGGTCGTTCGTCATCGATGAATGGGGTCACAGCAAGCACGGCATCAGCTCCAGCGGCCAGTCGGCGATCGACACCATGGTAAAACCGGGTCCAATCGGACGGCCGCATGACCGTATCCACCATGGTGCAGAACACCGGCCCTTCGGGAGTCACTGCAAATCCCTCGGCCAACGTATGGAGCGACGACGGCGTGCGGCAGGTCTCGACGACGTAAGGAATGCGAATCTGCGCGAGATCAGGGATAATCGGCTCGAGATTGACTCCCTCGCGAACCATACAGGTAAGAGACCGACAGCCCAGGTCCTCGAGCCGGCGCGCCAGCCGAAGGAGCTGAGGCACTCCTGCCACCCGGACCAACGCCTTGGGCGCTGCGATGCCGTCGGCAGCGAGACGGCTGCCTTCTCCACCGGCAAGAATCAGTCCGTGCATGCGGCGAGCAACGCAGGCAAGTCAGTGAGCCGGGCGATACGGCAGCAGGCAGGGGAATCGCTCGGCGCCGGACGCTGGGCGTTGGCCAGCCAGCACGTGCCGAGTCCAAGTGCCGCCGCCGGGCGAATGTCACTCTCGAAGTTGTCTCCAATCATCCAGGCCGCGGGCGGCGCGACATGCAGCATCTCCAGGGTTCGTTCGAAGATTCGGGGATCAGGTTTCGAGTGTCCGACTCGCATGGAGTCAGTTGTGGCTGCGAAGAACCGGAGGAGATCCAACTCCGCGAGGCAGGGCTCCAGGTTGCCGGTGAAGTTGGACACGACGCCCAGCAAGTAGCGATTGCTCAACTTTTCGAGCGTGGATCGGTTGCGCTCAACGATTGCGATGGAGTCGCACTCGAAGCGCTCCGCCATGCGACCGAGATCGATGGAGCCACCGTCCGGGAGCAGCGACCGCAGCAGCGCTGTCTGCGCGGCGGTCATCGCCCGGAAGCCCATTGTCCGGACGGCGGGGTCGCGCTCCAGCAGACGGTCGGACTCCCGAAACCGGGCTTCGAACTCGGGGAATCCAAGTCGCCCGCCGACAGCGGCATAGGCACGGTGAAAGCGAACGGCCCAGGGATCGCCGTCGGCATCGAGAGTTCCGCCGAAATCGAAGAGGAGAACGGTGGGTCGCTGCATGCATGCCGGTTAGAGGTAGGCGTCGCATCTGCATTTCTGATGCCCGCGGCGACATTACCTTTCTACCATGGCACGCCGCCCTGATCCGGACGCGTTGCTCCAGCAGGTTCAGGCCGAGGAGGCCCGAGCCAAACGCGGACAGCTCAAAGTATTTTTTGGCGCGTCGCCCGGCGTTGGCAAGACGTTCGGCATGCTCGAGGCGGCGATCGCAAAACGAACCGCCGGCATCGACGTGGTCGTTGGGCTGGTGGAGACCCACGGACGGGAAGACACGCGCCGATTGCTGACCGGCTTCGAAACCATCCCCCGCCGCAAGGTCGAATACCGCGGGACTTCTCTCGAAGAGTTCGATCTGGATGCCGCCCTCGCCCGGCGGCCGGCCCTCCTCATTCTCGATGAGCTCGCCCACACCAACGCGCCGGGAGCCCGTCACGCCAAGCGGTGGCAGGATCTTAACGAGCTGCTCGCGGCCGGCATCGACGTATACACCACGATCAACGTTCAGCACCTCGAGAGCCTGAACGACGTCGTTGCGCAGATCACCGGTGTGTCGGTGCGAGAGACAGTCCCCGACTCGGTCTTCGACCAGGCCGATGAGGTCGAGCTGGTAGACGTGACTCCCGACGTGCTTCAGCAGCGGCTGCGCGAAGGGAAAGTCTACGTCCCCGACCAGGCCGCGAGTGCACTGGAGCGATTCTTCCGTAAGGGAAACCTGATCGCGCTCCGGGAGCTCGCGTTGCGCCGCACAGCGGACCGGGTCGATGCCCAGATGCGCGGCTACATGCAGTCGCAAGGCATCCGGGACACCTGGCCGGCCGGCGAACGTCTGCTCGTGTGTGTCGGACCTAATCCGGCGACAGCGCGAATCATTCGGGCAGCGGCCCGGATCGCGGCGCGGCTTCGAGGCGACTGGGTCGCAGCATATGTCGAGACTCCGGCACATCCCCGGCTGTCTCGGGTGGATCAGGAGGCGGTCACCCAGAACTTGAGGCTGGCCGAGCAGCTGGGGGCGCAGGCCGTGACCTTGAGCGGTCACCGTGTGGCTGAGGAAGTGCTGGCCTACGCGCGGGACCACAACGTCACTCGCATCATGGTCGGGAAACCGACCCACTCACGCTGGCGCGACCGGATCCGGGGCTCGATCCTCGACGAGATCGTCCGCGGCAGCGGGACCATCGACGTCCACGTCGTCACCGGAGACTCGGACGAAGGTCGGCCCTGGCCCGCACTGGCCCAGGC
>Ga0075421_100009203_pt1 | contig 12165 bp, 12 predicted proteins | sample SoiMetdeltSBSDD5_FD_75292 | JGI IMG/M metagenome (GOLD analysis project Ga0075421, IMG submission 75292) | Bulk soil microbial communities from a Populus tree surrounding site in Tennessee, USA - Soil MetaG P. deltoides SBSDD5 | ecosystem: Environmental > Terrestrial > Soil > Tree plantation...
CGCGGAAAGCCGCGCGCCCGCTAAAGCGTCGCCGTTGAGCTCCTGCAGCGATGAGGCTCTGCTCCGGCCACCCGGTGGCACCGGCCTGCGGGTTCACTGAGAGAGGGCGCACCCGAACTCCCTCCGCGCTCGCGCCACTAGGGCGCAAGCGGGGAAGCGCGGATTTGGGCCGGCTCGATCACACAGGCCGGTCGCTACGACGACTTGGGCCCCATGCTCTGCGCCGCCTCCACCATCAGGCGGGTGAGCTCCTGCGCCTGCAGGGCGTAGGCCTGCATCTGCTGCTGGGCGTGCCGGCTCTGGATGCCCAGCACGTCGGCAACATCCTTGGCGTTGGCCAGTTCGCTGGCCAGGTTGAAGCACGCCTCGCCGTTCTGCTTGGCGAACTTCACCGCCCGGTCCTGCACAACCTTGAAGCTGGAGGTCATGACGTTGGCCGGGGCGGCGCTCGCCCAGGTGCCCATGGCCTGCGAAAAGGCGTCCATGAACTGTCCGTAGGCCGCACGCGCATGCTCGACGTTGCGCTCGGTCAGCTCGCGCAATTGCTGGGGGAACTCGAAAGGCGGGGGCTGGGCCATGGCATCCTCCACGGGCTTGGGTGGGATGCAAGCCACCATAGCGGCAGCCGCGGGGATTGCCACCTCCAGTTTTGGGTATTTGCTTGCGATTGTCCAAAGAGGCGGTTACGGGGTCAGACCCCTTGCCTCCATGGTCGCGCATTAATCGTCGGGTTGGTGCCGAGGGGTCTGCCCCCCTTTTTACGTCGAATATTGCGCGAACTGCAGCGTGCCGGCACGCGCCCGGTAGTCGGTGCGCACATTCACCACCGCCACGCGGCCTGCATCGACCTCCCGCTGTGCCCGCTCGAGCGCACCGCGGATATCCTCGGCCTTGTCGACATATTCACCATAGCAGCCGAGCGCCTCGGCCATCCGCTCGTACCGCGTGTAGCCCAGGTCACGCCCTGGCTTGTCCCGGTTTGGATCGGCGGTCCAGCCGCCGTTGAGGCTGATCACCACCAGCACCGGCAGATTGTGCCGGACGGCCGTGTCGAGCTCCATGGCGTTGAGACCGAACGAGCCGTCGCCATGCACGCAGATCACCTGGGCTTCGGGCTTGGCCAGCTTGGCCCCCAGCGCGAACGGCAGGCCCACGCCCATGGTGCCGAACGGCCCCGAGTTGAGCCGGTGCGCCGGTGCGAACGTGGGCATCGACTGGCGCCCGTAGTTGAGGATCTCCTGCCCGTCCACCACCAGGATGGCGTCGCGCCGCATGAAACCGGCGATCTCCTCGCACAGCCTGAGTGGGTGGATGTCGCCGTCCTCCACCGGCTTGTTGGCGCCGGGCGCCTTGAGTTTGGCCTCCGCACCGTCGGCCAGCTGCTTGCGCCAGTCCTTGTAGCGGTCCGCGTCCACCTTGCCCTTCATGGCGGCGAGGAGCTGGCCCAGCACGCTCCTGCAGTCGCCGACGATGCCGATATCCACCTTGCGCGGAGCGGTGGCGATCTCTGTCGGGTCGATGTCGATGCGGGCGATCCTGGCATTCGCATTGAACCGCGGTGGCGCGGCGTGGCTGATGATGTAGCTCATGCGCGTGCCGAGCACGATGATGAGATCCGCCTCCTTGAAGGCCGTGGAGCGCATGGACAGGAACGAGAGCGGATGATCGTCGGGCACCACGCCGCGGCCCTGCGGCGTGGTGTAGAACGGGATGCCGGCGCGCTCCACCAGCTCTTGCATCTCGCCCCAGGCGCGCGACCAGATCACGCCGCTGCCGGAGACGATCACGGGCTTGCGGGCCGCCGCCATGGCCAGGACCAACGCATCGACCTGCTCGGGATCGCCCAGGGGCCGCGCGTTGAGGATCGGCCGGCCGCTTAAGGACCAGTCCACCTGCTCCTCGGGGATCTTGGCGTAGAGGATATCGCCGGGGAAATCGAGGTAGGTCGGCCCCGGCTTGCCGCTCATGGCGTGCTGGATGGCGTTGTTCACCTGCTCGGGGATGCGCTTCAGGTTGTAGACCCGGTCGGCCCACTTCACGCAGCCCCGCATGATGGCGACCTGGTCGATCTCCTGGAACACCTGCCGGCCGAACTGGTGGATCGGGCTCGACCCACCGATGGCCACCACCGGCGCGCAGTCGATCAGCGCGTTGGCGAGGCCGGTGGCGAGGTTGATGACGCCGGGGCCGCTGGCCGCCATGCACACGCTCGGTTTCTGCGTGAGCCGGCTGTAGGCGTTGCCCATCATGGCCGCGGCCTGCTCGTGACGCACGTCGATGGGGCGGATGCCCTCCTTGATGCAGGAGGACTCGGCCAAGAGCATGGGTCCGCCCATCAGGAACAGCAGGTTCTCCACGCCCTCCTTCTTCAGCGCCTTCGCCAGGATCTCCGAGCCCGTCAGCTCCGCCATGGTTGTCCTCCGATTGTAGGTTGGGTCAAGCGAAGCGCAGACCCAACAATGACTCGATTTGGACGGTGTTGGGTCTTCGCTCCGCTCGACCCAATCTACGAGCTACCGCCGCCTCACCACCTTCTCGCGCACCAGTCCCTCGATCGCCTCCGCATCCATACTGAGCCAGCCCGCCAGCACCTCGGCCGTATGCTCCCCGAGCAGCGGCGCCGCCGTCACCGCCGGCGGCGCACCGTCGTGGCGGACCGGCCAGCCGGGCATGACGTACCCCTCGACCGAGGCGTGCTCCATGGTCTGCAGGATGCCGCGCTCGTGGAAGGTCGCATCCTCAGCCAACTCCCTGGTGTCGAGCACGGCACCGGCCGGGATGCCGGCGGCGCTCAGACGGCGCATGGCCTCGTGCTTGTCGTGCTGCCGGGTCCAGGCTGAGACCATCGCATTGATCTCGGCCTCATGCGCCTTGCGCGTCTCGGGAGAGGCGAAGCGCGGATCGGCGATCAGCTCCTCGTGGCCCAGAACAGTCAGCAGCCGCTTCCAGTGCTCCGGGTTGGTGCGGCTGGTGTAGACGTAGACGTAGTCGTTGGGGCCGCCGCCCTTGCACGGGAAGATGCCGCAGGGCGGGTGGGCGCCGGAGACGGACTGGTCTCCCACGCGCTGCACCGGTCCGCCGCGGAGCGCCTGCGCAGAGAAGGCGAGGCGGATGTAGTGCAGCATCGCGTCCTGCATGGCCACCTGCACGCGCTGCCCCTTGCCGGTGCGCTGCTTCTCGTAGAGCGCGCCGAGGACGGAGATGGCGAGCACCATGCCGGTGCCGGTATCGCCCAGCGTCGGCCCCGGCTTCACCGGCGGCCCGTCCGACTGGCCGCTGATCGACATCACGCCGCCGGTGGCCTGGGCGATCATGTCGAAAGCGAGCGCGTGTTCATGCGGGCTGCCCTCGCCGAACCCCTTCACCTGGGCATAGACGATGCCCGGGTTGATCCCGGAGATCACGTCGTAGCCAAAGCCCAGCCGCTCGATGGCGCCGGGCGCGAAGTTCTCCACCAGCACGTCGGCCTTGGCCGCCAGATCGAGCACCAGCTGCTTGCCGGTCGAGCTCTTGAGGTCGACGGCGAGCGACCTCTTGTTGGCGTTGAAGATCAGGAAATAGAACGACTCGCCGTCGGGTGCCGCGAGGATGCTGCGGCCGGGGTCGCCGCCCCTGGGGTTCTCCACCTTGACCACTTCGGCGCCGAGCCACGCCAGCGCCTCGGTGCACGATGGCCCGGCCTCGAACTGCGACAGGTCCAGCACGCGCACGCCGGCAAGGCAGGCGAGCGGCTTCCCCTTCGACGGCATGGCGCTTCGGCTCCCGGTGTTCTGTCTTTGTTGTTTCAATTTAACCGCGAGAACGCTGCCGAGCGCAACAGCGGGGCGTGCATTTCAGCCATCGTACGGATGGGACGGGGTCAGACCCCTGGCCACCACCGTTGGAGCAAGAGCCACGGCGTCTTCGCCAGGGGTCTGACCCCGGTTCCTCAACACTACACCGTCGCCACCGGCGTCACCGGCGAGCCGACGGCGCCGGGGAGGCGCAACGGCGGCGCCGTGAGCAGGAAGCGGCTGCGGTTGTTGGCACGCAGCCAGTCGGCCAGCTCGGAGAGGCGCCACAGCTCGCCCAGGTTCACGCCGGTGCGGAACAGGCAGTGCTGGTGCAGCGGCAGGAGCGCGCACTGGCCCGGTCGCAGGGCCAGGTCGAGGATCTCGACCGCGTAGTTGTCAGAGATGAGCGCCACCAGCCTGCTCTCGGCGATCCACTGCTGCAGCCGCACATCGCCGCCGTCGAGTCCCGTGCAGGTGGAGTGGAGGGTGCGGCCGTCGGGCTTGCCGCCGGCCTCCAGGATCACCTCGTCGAAGCCGGTGCGGATGAGCACGAAGTCGCCAGCCTCCACCGTGATGCCGTCGGCCGCCATCACGCGCATGAGGTCGTCGTAGCCCACGGCGTGGCGCCTGCGGCCGTAGTGGGCATAGAGGTCGATCAGCACGGCACGGCCCTGCAGGGCCTTCACCGCCATGTTCTCCACGCCCAGCGCCCTGGCCGCCGAGGTGCCCTTCGCCTCCACCAGGGTGCCGGGCAGCGCGCCGGCCTCCCTGCCATCGGTTGGACCGGGAAAATCGGTCGCGCCGCGATAGCCGTTGTAGAACACCGGCTCCGGCACGCCGTCGCCGTCGGCATCGAACAGCGAGCCGGCGTGGGCGAAGCCATCCCATTGCGTCGAGTACTGCAGGTGCAGGATGGCGAGGTCGTCGTTGATGACGTCGACCATGCCGGGCGTCTCGCGCTCCACCCGGAACAGCCAGTTGGGCGTGTCGCCGCGAACAGTGGGGCGGATGACCGGCGGATGCCGGCGCGGGTTCAGCGCGTTGCCGCCCGGATAGTCGAGCGGCAGCGACAGACAGAACGCCCGCCCCTCCTTCACCTCGGCGATGCCCTGCTTCACCTTCTCCGGCGTGACCTCGTTCATGCGCCCAAGCTGGTCGTCCGGCCCGTAATCGCCCCACGTTGAGCCCTCGGGCCGGTTCCTCCAGCGTCTTGTTGCGGACATGGCGCTCCTCCCACGATCGGTGTCCCTTCCGGTTCTGACACCATATCGCCGGCCCGCCTTGGGCGCACCTCGCTCCGACTGTTGGAGGTACAGTGTCAGACACCGAGGATCCGACACCTGCTCCCGACGCCTACTGCGCTTCCTCGACCATGACGTCGATGGCGACCGGGCCCGCCCTCTCGAACACCAGCGTCATCTTGAAGTCGTCGTAGGCATCGAGCGGCTTCTTCAGGCCGATCAGCATCACGCTTGGCCCGTCGCCGGCGAGGCCCAATTCCTGCCCCGCCCTGATGACGAGCGCCGTGGCGCCCTTGCGGACGTTGCCCAGCTCGACCCTGGCTGCCCGCGGCGTCGAGGCCGAGACCAGCCGATCGGGCGCGCGGCCGCTGTTCCTGATCGTCATGAGAACACGGGCGGAGACTGCGCCCTTCTGGGTCTGCAGAGTATGCGGATGGACGATCTCCAGGCTCCTGGTCTTGTGGCTGTGAGACAACGCTGGCGCAGCCAGGGCGGCAGCAGCCAGCATGAAGAGTGCGGATCTGAGCATTGCGCTTATGTCCTTAGCGGAGGCAGGAGCGCGCAGCCAGGCGCAGCTCCCGCGCCGAACGAGCCTACCCGGGCTAGAAGCCCACCGAGACGCCGGCCAGCAGCCGCCAGTCCGGCTCGGCCTGCACGCCGTTCATGTCGTTGACGACCGGCACGCCGACCGAGACAAAGCCAGACCACTTGTCCATCGACAGCCGGACGCCGGGCGAGAGGTAGATCACGTTGCCACCCGAGTTGGGGTCGGTGACGCCGCCGATCCTCTGGCGGTCGTGCCACTCGCCGTTCAGCTCGAGCACGAGGTCGAGCGCCGGACCGCGCGCCGCGACCGGCTCCGGGTGATGATCGTGGTGATGGTCACGCCCCTTCGGCCCGCCGTGGTACATGGGCTCCGGCAGCCCCGCGTGCATGCGTCCGCCCGACCCGCCGCCAGACCCGGCACTCGGCCCAGCCGGACCGCCCAAGATGCGGTAGGAGACGGCCGCGTTGTAGAGGAGCCGGTCGCCGAGGTCGGTGTCCTGCGTGCCGGTGCCGGTGAGCTGATAGAGCACGCTGGTGTCGAACGACCAGGCGCCGACGCGCTTGGTGAGGGCGAGGCCCAAGAGCCCGTCCACCGAGCCGCTGCCGGGCTGGAACTCGGCCTCGAACCGCTCTCCCTCGTTGTTGATGACGTTGGTCCGGCCGGTGGGCAGCTTGACGCCCACGAGCGCCGCCATCTCCAGCTGCGCCGCCCTATTGTTGAAGAACCGATACTGGCCGAGCAGCGTGAGATCGCCGATACCGCTGGAGTCGCCCAGTTCCACGACCGAGTTCTCCGCCGGCGCGCCCTCCCCGGGGTGGTGGTGCGAGCCCTCACGGACGTTCTGGCGCACGACCACCGGCAGCCTGGCGCTGATCGTCAAGTCGTTGGTGAGGCCGTAGGCGATGACCAGTGACGGCGCCAGGATCGCATCCAGGCTGTGGGCATGGACGTGGTTGCCGGCAAAGTTGATGAGCTGGGCATCGCTGAAGGGATCGATGTTGACCGCCTCGAGGACGATGCCGACGACGCCCTGGCCTTTCTCCAGCGTGGTTGCCGAGATAGTGGCGATGGGGCCGGCGGCGCTGGTGGACGAGGCACCGGACGGATGGTGGGCAAAGGCAGGACAGGCGAGCAGCGCTGTGACGCCCGCGCCGAAGGCGATGGTACGAAGCATGACGATATGGACTCTCTGACAGAAAGAATGGCCGTAAGCGCCCACGGCGGGGCCACGGGCGACGACTGGGCTTGGTCTTTCAGACAGGGAGGGGCGGGGCGCGGCTGCGGATGCCGCCGAGGCTCAGGTGATCAGCCAGCGTACGGGCTGACGACCTGAACGGAAGGAGGATGCGTACCGGGAAGGCGATCGCCGCGAACACGAACGCGGCAAGCAGAGCCAACCCGGCCAACAGCGTGCAGGCCGTGCAGTGGCTGCTCTTGGCGTCGCGCTCATCTCCTCCGCTACCGCCGGGCGCGTCGCTGCCGGGCACCACCTGCATGCCATGCTCCGTGCAGAGCACGAGCGGGCCGAGGAGGTCGTCGACGGGCGCCACGGCCTTCGCTGGGGCCATGCACAGAACGCTGGCGAGAATGTTGCCCAGAACGGCAACGATCCCCAGCCAGCCCATCACGCGCGGACGTTCGCGACGGCCCTTCATGAGCGCCAACGCTAAGCGGGCGACATAAGACCGTCAACTGAGACTGATGGACACTGAGACTGATGGACCGGCCGGAAGTACCATGCAGCGGGACGTGCGGTGCGGCGGAGGAGCGAGCCACACATCCCACGTCCGCCTCACATGGTCGCGCTGGCGTAGCGGCCGCCGAGCGCGTTGAGGCCGTAGGCGCTGCCCGCAATGTCGAAGTTGAACGAGAAGTGCTGGCCGATGGCCAGCACGTCGCGCAGGTAGCGCTGCAGGGGATCGCGCGTGTAGAGCCCCTGCGCCCCGTAGCACGACCACAGTGTCTCCACGGCCTCCCGCGCCTGATTCACCGCGAACGCAGAATGCGCCCGGAAGCGCAGCTTCGTCTCCAGGTCCGGCGTCTCGCTGCGGGTGGCCATCGCCTGGAAGGCGATGGCCGACTGGCGCAACAGCGAGCGCGCGGTGTCGATGAGGCAGCGCGCACGGGCCACCTTGATCTGCACGGCCTGGAAGTCTGCGATCCTTGCGCCCGTGTAGGTGCCGGCCCGTGTGGCCATAGACGCCACGAACAGCTCGTAGGCGCCCTCGGCGGCACCCACCGCCGCCGGTGCGAGGGGATGGCTGGAGGCCGCGACGATAGGGATGCGGTAGAGGGGGCCGGGGTTCAGCACGCCACCTGGATGCTCGATACCGCCACGGCAGCGCTGCATCGGCAGGGCGCGCCGCTCGGGGACGAACAGGTCGGTGACGGCCACGTCCTTGCTGCCGGTGCCCTCCATGCCCATGGCGTACCAGGTATCGACGATCTCGTAGTCGGACTTGGGCACCAGGCACAGCCGCCAGTCGACGGGGGTCTGGCCATCGTCGGCGAGCACGGTGACCGCCAGCATGTTCCAGTCGGAGTTGTCTACGCCGGAAGAGAACGGCCAACGCCCGTTGACGACGAAGCCGCCGTCCACCTGGCGCGCGCGGCCGGCAGCGAGCGCGATGGACGAGGCAATGAGCGCGTCGGGGTTGGCATCCCACACCTCGTGCTGGGTCTCCGGGTGGTAGTAGCCGAGGATCCAGTGGTGGCAGGCAAGGTTGCCCACGTTCCAGGCCGTGGACGGACAGCCGCGCGCCAGCTCGGCGGGGATATCGACCACGGCCACGAACTCGAGCTCCATGCCGCCGAAGGCCTTGGGCTGATGGAAGCGGAAGAGGCCGGCCTCATGCAGGATCTGCTCGGTCTCGCGCGGGAGTCTGCGGGCCTCGGCAGAGGCCGCCGCCTGTTCGCGCAGGAGGGGCACGAGTTCGCGCGCCCGCCGCATGGCCTCGTCGTAGCCGACGCTGGAGAAATCGCGGCGCGTCGCTTGCGGCAGGGTGCCCGGCGTCGGTGGGCCCGCGTCAGTCGCATCGACCATGGTGGTTCTCCGAGTGGGGAGGCCAGCATAGCCGATCCGCGTCCGGGCGCAGCTCCGCGATGCGCGGCGGTGCGCCTGCGAATTGCGAGCGGGCCCTGCGAATAGATCGCCTGGACCGGGCGCCTCGCGCCCGACATGATCATGGTGCTGGCCTTACGGCCTCAGCGGCCTCTGCGGAGGCACAACCCAAGGACAAACCGAGAGGCAGTGCCATGAAGCTGGAAGCCTCAGGGCCGCTTGCCGCGACCGGTCTCGCAGTCGGCCGCGTGCTGCTGGCGGCGCTTTTCATTCTGGAGGGCTGGAGCAAGATCAGGGGCTACGAGACGGCGGCCGCCTACATGGACCGCTACGGCGTGCCCGGCATGCTGCTGCCCGCGGTGATCGCCCTGGAGGTGGGCGGCGGTCTTATGCTGGCGGCTGGCTGGCACACGAGGATTACGGCCCTGGCCCTCGCCGGGTTCTGCGTCGCGGCGGCGGCCCTCTTCCACAACCAGCTCCTCGACCGCAGCCACCTCCTCCACTTCGAGAAGGACCTTGCCATCGCCGGCGGATTGCTGGTGCTCGCCATCGCCGGCGCGGGGCGGTGGTCGGTGGATGGAGCGTAGGCCTTCCTACGGCTTCAGCACCCGGTTCCGCAGCACGCCGATCTTCTCGATCTCCAGCTCCACGACGTCGCCGTGTCGGAGCTGCCGGCCGAGCTCCAGGCCGCAGCCGGTGCCGACCGTGCCGGAGCCGATCACCTCGCCGGCGTAGAGCGTCTCCGAGCCGGAGATGTGAGCCAGGATGCCCGGCCACTTGTGGTGCATGTCGCGCGAGTTGCCGCCGCCCCAGCGCTCGCCGTTGATGCGCGCATCCATGGCGAGGTTGTGCGGGTCGCCGATCTCGTCGGTGGTGACGATCCAGGGGCCGAGCGCGTTGCCGGTGTCGAAGTCCTTGCCCTTGGCGGGGCCGAGCTGGCCGGCCATCTCCATGTACTGGGCGTCACGGGCCGAGAAGTCGTTGAAGATGGTGAAGCCGAAGATGTGCTCCATCGCCCTGTCGGGTTGGATGTCCTTGCCGGTCTTGCCGATCACCGCGGCGATCTCCAGCTCGAAGTCCATCCAGCTGGAGTAGCCGGGCCAGATCACGTCAGCGTCGTGGCCGATGACGCTGAAGCGGTTGGCCTTGTAGTAGATCGGCTGCTTGTACCAAACGTCCGGGAACGGCCGCTTGATCCCGGTGCGCTCCCCGAAGCGGGCAATGGCGTTCTTCAGATGCAGCTCGAAGGTGAGGCAGTCGCGCATCTGCCGGGGCTCGGGCAGGGGCGCCAGCAGGCGTACCGAATCGAGCGGGAAGGCGGCGGCGGTGGGCCATTGCGCGGCAAGTTTGCGGGCGGCGTCGAGGCCGGGGGCGGCGAAATCGATCAGCGCCAGCATGTTCGCGAAGGCGGGGTGGCGCTGGCCGAGGCCAAGCTCGGAGGCCTTGGCGAGGTCCAGGATCTGGCCGCGCGCCGTGTCCACGACCCCGAGGCCGACGTGGCCGCCGCGATTGAAAGTGGCGAGCTTCATGGGCGCGTCATTCCTCGAGAATCGCGACGGCGCGGGTCCAACCGGCCGAGGCGCCTTTGATCTTGACCGGGAAGCAGGCGACCTTGAAGCCGGTGGCAGGCAGCGCATCGAGGTTGGCGAGCTTCTCGATATGGCAGTAGCCGATCTCGCGGCCCGACTTGTGGCCCTCCCAGATCAGGCCGGCATTCCTGGTCTCGGCGTATTTCTTGGCCGTGTGGATGAACGGCGCATCCCACGACCAGGCGTCGGTGCCGGTGATCCGGACGCCTCGGGAGGTGAGATAGAGCGTGGCCTCGCGCCCCATGCCGCAGCCGGTGGCCACGTAATCGGGCTGACCGTAGCGGGCGCCGGCGGCGGTGTTGACCAGCACGATCTCCAGGGGGCTCAGCGTGTGGCCGATGCGGATGAGCTCCGCCTCGATGTCCGCTGCGGTGGCGACGTAGCCATTGGGGAAGCGGCGGAAATCGAGCTTCACGCCCGGCTGGAAGCACCACTCCAGGGGCACCTCGTCAATGGTGAGGGCGCGTTTGCCCCCGTCCATGGTGGAGGCGAAGTGCCAGGGCGCGTCGAGGTGCGTGCCGTTGTGGGTGGTGATCTCCACACGCTCGATGGCCCAGCCCTCGCCGTCGGGAAGGTCGGCGGGCTGAAGGCCCGGAAAGAAGGCGCAGACCTGCGGCGCGGTCTCCTTGTGGGCGAGGTAGGCGATCTTGGGCTCCATGCCCGGCGGGTCCGAGGCGATGCCGCTTTCGAGGGCAGCCGAGATGTCGATGATGCGGGTGGGCATGGGCTCCTCCGAGAACTCCCTCTCCCCGCGCATCTCCGACCTCGCAACGCGCTCCAACAGCGCGGGGAGAGGGCCGGGGTGAGGGGCAGAGGCACACTTCGACGTTGGTGGCTGTTGCTGCCCCTCACCCTAACCCTCTCCCCGCAAGCGGGGAGAGGGGATCCGCGCCAACCTCGTTTTCACCCACAGAAAGCCCAACTCTGGCCGCATTGGGGCACAGGATGCCCCTGGTCCTGGGGGCTGGAAGCGGCTAGGCAGTGCGACGGGGGAGATGCCCGCGGGCGGCAGCGTCCCCGTCCCCAGCCGTCGCGAGGCCGCGACGACCCGAGAGAGGGGCCGAGAGAGACGGGGCACTATCTATGCAATCTGGCGGTTTTTCGCTTCTGGAGCTGTTCTGGCAGGCGCATCCGGTCGTCAAATTCGTGATGATCGGGCTGCTGCTGGCCTCGGTGTGGGCGTGGGCCATCATCATCGAGAAGCTGTTCGCCTTCCGGCGGGCACGGCGCGAGGCGGACCGGTTCGAGCAGATGTTCTGGTCCGGCCAGTCGCTCGACGAGCTCTATATCGGGCTGTCGCAGACCGGGCGCACCTTCTCCATGGCCTCGCTGTTCGTGGCCGCCATGCGCGAGTGGAAGCGGTCGGTGGAGGGCAATATCCGGGCGCTGGGCGGCATCCAGATGCGGGTGGAGAAGGTGATGGACGTGACCATCAGCCGCGAGATGGAGCTGCTGGACCGTCGGCTGCTGTTCCTTGCCACCGTTGGCTCGATTGCCCCGTTCGTGGGTCTGTTCGGCACGGTCTGGGGCATCATGACGAGCTTCCAGGCCATCGCCGTGTCGAAGAACACCAACCTGGCGGTGGTGGCACCCGGCATCGCCGAGGCCCTGTTCGCAACTGCGTTAGGGCTCTTGGCGGCCATCCCTGCGGTCATATTCTACAATAAGTTCGCCGCCGATTCGTCGCGCCTGTCGCAGCGTCTGGAGACGTTCGCCGACGAGTTCTCGGCCATCGTCTCGCGCCAGATCGACGTGAGAACCTAAAGCGCGGAGCCGAGCGGATGGGCGTCAGTCTGCAGAGCGGCGGCAGGCCCGGGGGCGGCCGGCGCAATCGCGCGCGCAAGCACACGCCGATGCACGAGATCAACGTGACGCCGTTCGTCGACGTGATGCTCGTGTTGCTGATCATCTTCATGGTTACCGCGCCGCTGCTGCTGTCGGGGCTGCCGGTGGA
>Ga0075421_100009204_pt1 | contig 12165 bp, 8 predicted proteins | sample SoiMetdeltSBSDD5_FD_75292 | JGI IMG/M metagenome (GOLD analysis project Ga0075421, IMG submission 75292) | Bulk soil microbial communities from a Populus tree surrounding site in Tennessee, USA - Soil MetaG P. deltoides SBSDD5 | ecosystem: Environmental > Terrestrial > Soil > Tree plantation...
TGATCTCGTAAGGTAGTTTATCGTTTTTCGTTTATGGTTTATGGTTAATTTTAGCTAAGTAAATTTTTTATTATGGCTACCATTAACCGCTTTGAAGATCTGGAGATTTGGCAACTTGCAAGACTTCTTTATCGAAAAATATCAAAGCTTGCTGAAAAGATCAGAAAGAATCACGATTATCGCTTTGCCGATCAAATTAAAGCGGCTGCTGGCTCCATAATGGATAACATAGCAGAAGGTTTTGAACGGAATAGTCGGCTTGAATTTCTCAATTCATTAAGTATTTCGAAAGGTGAATCGGGCGAATTAAAATCACAATCATATCGTTCACTTGATGACAATTACATCCCGAAAAAAGATTTTGAAGAACTATATGAAGACACCGATAAAGTGTCAAAGAAAATCGCCAATTTCGTAAAGTATCTCAATAATTCTAAGATCAGGGGATTAAAATTTAAAAATAGAACGGATGCAGAACGATAAACGAAAAACGATAAACGATAAACGAACAAATCCGCTGGTAGGTATTATTATGGGCAGCGACAGCGACCTCAACATTATGCAAGCTGCATCGGATCTGCTAAAAGAATTTAAGATTGCCCATGAAGTAACTGTAGTCTCAGCACACAGAACTCCTTTAAGAATGGTGGATTATGCACAAAAGGCAAAGAAACGAGGTTTGAAAGTAATTATTGCCGGAGCAGGGGGCGCGGCACATCTACCAGGCATGGTGGCATCCATTACTTCTTTGCCGGTTATCGGTGTACCTATCAAATCATCAAACTCTATTGATGGCTGGGATTCTGTTCTTTCTATTTTACAAATGCCAAATGGAGTGCCTGTGGCAACAGTAGCATTGAACGCCGCAAAGAATGCCGGGATATTAGCAGCAGAGATCATTGGCACGTTTGATGAAAAGGTATCCAAAAAAGTAACGGTATACAAGAACTCTCTCAATAACGATGTGATCAAAAAAGTAGAGAAGATGAAGAAAGAAGGATGGGAAAATATGTTTGATTAACCAGAACCCGAGTAACTTGATTTAAAGGATTATGAGGAAAATTGGAAAAAACTGCTGCTACATTTTCTCATTATGTGTTATTATTAACTCTTGTAATCAAGAAGATTCCACCTCAAAAGTGCAAATAAAAAAACTCAATTACCCGTCTGCTTCTGCCATTGAATATTACGATGGAAAGTTATACGTAATGGGTGATGATGCAGTGAATATGATAGTGCTCGACACAGATCTTGCCGTTATCGATTCGATACCATTCTTTTCCTTTTCAGAAAAAAGGATTCCAAAAGATATAAAACCTGATCTTGAAGCTTCCGCAGTTGATACTAACGGTAACTTTTTCTTATTTGGGTCGGGGTCATCGGCGCAAAGAAATTCTGCATGGAAATACGATTTGAAAACCAACCATAGCGACAGTATCAATCTGGAGCCGTTATATGCAAAGATTAAGAATGCGGGAATCGAACAAATAAATATTGAAGGAGCATGTTTTATTTCGGGAAAGCTGATGCTTGTGAATCGAGGCAACAAAGGTTATCAGCATAACCAGCTTATTATAGTTGATAAACCATTTTTTAAAAATGACAGTACGTACAAGATCTCAATTCTCCCTTTTGAAATTCAAAAAGACACCGCATCATTCAAGGGAATTTCCGGGCTCACCTCTGCCACACAAAATGACCAGCTGATTATGACAGTTTCAACAGAAGATACCAGAAATGCATATGATGACGGTGCAATCGGCAAAAGTTATTTATGGATCATCGATAATATTTCAAACAAATTGAATGCTGACATCCTTAAACCTGACAGGATAATCGATCTTGAAGAGATCGATCCACATTTCAGGGGTCAGAAAATAGAATCAGCGACGGTCATTGAAGAAACAAAAAACTCTATTCGTTTAGTATTAGTAGCAGACAATGATGATGGAAGCAGCACCATCTTTAAAATAAGTATCAGCAAGAATTAATCTACTTTTCCTGGATAACTACAAATTCCTGCTCAAGATTTAATGAATGCTCGTACAATTTATGAATGAAATCTCTCCCCCACCTTCCATAATAATATCCAACATTGTCATACCTCTCTTGCAAGCCATCGCCGGGAAATAAATGCTCTTTGATCGTATTGATCTGCCGTTGCTGATCGGCGAATTTTCTCTTCTCGGCCCTCAGCATTTTCTTTTCCAGCTCCTGCAAACGATGAACCGTTCTCAATTTTAAAGCTTCTACATGTTTTTCCAGGGTGCTATCCACTGCCGATGCCTGCTTTTTAAAACTTTCATACATCTGCTCCAGTTCCGTCAATGAGCCATTCAGCTTCACTTCATTCTTACTTTCATTCATCACGATACGATTCAACAATTCCTGTTCAGATAAAAAGAAATCTTCGATCGTAAACCCCAATTTTGCGATACGCTCCTGCCATTTCTTTTCCACGATCATAAAGGAATTGCGGAGCACAAGCATCGGGAAAGGGATCTTATAATGATCAAACAGGTCTTTTAGTTGTAACCAGTACGCAGTTTCTCCCCCGCCACCGATAAATGCAAGATTCGGCAGTATCGTTTCCTGGTAAAGCCCTCTAAGGATAACATTCGGACTAAATCGATCAGGTTGCTCATGTAATTCTTTTAATATTTCTTCTTTAGAAAAACTCATCTCAGTACTGAGTACTGAGTACTTAGTATTAAGACTTGCGATCCTTTCACGAATATTATCTTTCAAATAAAACAAATTGATCTCTCTCGGATTTGCCTGCACCTTGTAGCCCGCTTTATCCAGCTGCCCCGCGGTTTTCTCTACAATATCAGAAGCAGTTTGATGCAGGAGGTCGTCCTTAAAGATCGGGATCATCTGGCGTTTCAAGGCTGCATTATCGGGTAACAATACAACCAATCCATATTCGCCAAATAATGCATTCACTATTTTAAAAGTGGAAGCCTGGATCGTATCCCCCTCCTTATAACATTCTTTCATCAACTTCACTATCTCGTTGCCAAAAGGCAACACGGACAGTTGGCCTTCCATTAAACCGATCAGCTTAATTAATTCCTTATCTACTTTCATCCTCCCGACGGCGCCGCTCTGTTTCGTATTCCACGCCAATTTCTGTCCCCCGATATAAATATGATTGAGTTCATCAAGATCGGCATCCTCGCTGCCGATATAAAAAACAGGAACAAAATTGTATTCGGGCAAATTTGCTTTACAAAACGCGGCGAGCTTTATCGTATGCAGTATCTTATAAATAAAATAGAGCGGCCCGGTAAAAATATTATTCTGATGTGCCGTGACGAAAGTGAAAGTATTTGCCGAAGCTAACAGCTCAATATTGTTCTGCGACTCATCAGTTATTTTAACGGCTGTATATTGTTTTTTTAATTCCTGCACCAGTACATCCCGGTTATAATCAAACTGCTTCCTGTCTTCAATAGCTTTCCTTATTCCCTGTAATGATGGTGGGTAAGCATAAAAAGATTTCAATGCCTGAGACTGATCAATATAATCCAGGATGGTTTTACTAAAGTGGCTGGTTTGGCGATAAGGTATTCGTGTAGCTATACAATCCATATCGTTAATACTTCTTTGTTACTTCGTTGGAATTGATTTTAAAAAATGATGACAGCTTCGAAGTACACGTAAAAATAAGAACTCCTGTTCTTTATTTTGTAAGACTTTATACAATCGGATCAAGATTTAAGAAAATCTTGCAGGATCAAATGCTGAAAGCTCGATGGTCGGCTTTTTACCTGATATTATTTCTTCGAGGATCTTACCGGTTCCTGCAGCGGCCGTTACGCCCAGCATGGCATGTCCTCCTGCATAAGAAAGGTTGTTAAACTTTTTATGCCTCCCGATATATGGCATACCATCAGGTGTTACAGGCCGGTAACCAAACCATGCTTTATTAATATCCGGCTGCGGCAAATTCATGGAAGGATAATATTTTTTAAATGCATGATAGATCGCCATCACACGCTTAGGCAGAATATTATCGCTATGCCCGCTAAGTTCCATCGTACCGCCAATACGCAACCACCCGTTAATAGGTGTGGTGGCTGTGCGGTCATCAACTAATATTGATGGATATTGCAAATTCTTTTGCAAGCCATCATATACTATGCTGTAACCTTTGCCGGGTTGCAAAGGCGTGTAAATACCAAGTTTATCTGAAATTGCCTGCAACCATGACCCATTTGCTATCACCAGTTCTTCGCATTCTATTTTTGCTTTATCAGTGATCACGGCAGTTATCCTGCCATTTGATGTTTCAAAACCCGTAACATCTGTATTTAACCAAAACTGAACGCCTTTGCTTTTCAAATAAGAATAAAGCGAATGCATGAACTTACCAGGATTCACATGACAGTCATCCAGGTACAACACACCACCGGCGACATCTGTTTCCACCTGGGTTTCATATTCCTGCACTTGTTGCGGGCTACACATAATCGTTTTTAATCCATATTCATTCGCCTTGTCTGCCAGGTGTTTTTCGTGATCGCCTGTCTTCTCATTTTTCCAAAGCATCCAACATCCTTTTTCGGTCATATCAAATGGTTCACTCAACTCATTTTTTATATCGTTCATCAAATGCCGCGTCAATTGCAAAAGGTTATTCATATGCGGTGCATTCTCTTCAACCTTCGCAGTGGTGGCACTCTTCCAAAAAGTTAGTCCCCATCTTATCAAATCCCAATTTAATCTTGGCTTGATGTAAAATGGCGACGAAGAACTCATCATCCACTTTAATCCCTTTGCTACGATACCCGGCGTTGCCAGGGGAATAAAATGTGATGGCGAAACATAACCCATATTCCCAAATGAACATCCAGTGCTAATGTCGCCGCGGTCGATCACGGTTACTTTATGCCCCGCTTGTTGTAAATAATAAGCACAGTTCAATCCAATAACTCCTGCTCCGATAATTGTTACATTCATAGTTTTATTTGCGAGTCCCGTTTATCGGGATCATGTAATTTCCTATAGTTTTTCTTTTATGTTATCAACTCAAGAATTACTATTAAGCTTCTGTTGTTTCCAATTTGCTGCTTCGTCACTCAAATTGCTCAGTTGTACGACAACAATTCTATTCAGCTATTTCGTCTCACAGATTGCGCGGATTTTACACAGATTAGTTTTCTGTGGGCATCTGTGTAATCTGTGAGAAATTATTTCATCATTTACCAGCCCCCGGATTTCAATTTATTTTGTCCGAATAAGTCGTGCACCGAAAACCCTGCCCGCCGTTTTGCCATGGTTTGCCTCGATCCTTACCGTAATTTTTTCTTTTCCTTTCAACAGGTCTTCGGGAACCTTATATTCAACATCATAAAATTTTCCTGTCTTCCCACCCTTCCACTCTTCCGTTGCGATCTTTATCCCGTCAACAAGAATATCAAATTTCCTGTCTTTATCATCCCCAATATAAGTCAATAACAAATTGCAAGTATTGACTTTGCCGGTCTTCATCTCAAAAGAAAAATAATTATCCCTTCTTGCTTCGCGTCCCATTCTTCCGATTGCATCGCTTATATAACTTCTTTCACTGGCCTTCAAATTATGATCTCTTTCCGGCTGCATCTCCCCGATCCTGAAATTATCAATTGTCTTTTCTTCAATTTCCTTTTGTCTTTTCTTTTCGGCTTCATACTCGGATTGCCTTGCTATCCATTCCGCATTAGTAAAATAATCCCAGTACACACTGTAATATTGATCATAAGTTTTATAAAAAGGAATAAGTGTTACATCAAATGGTTTGCCCACACCTTCCATTTCAAAGGTGAGCGGCGAACCAGCAACCGGCCTGATCCATTCATTGATGTTTTTATTATCGGTTAAAAGTACCGGCGTACCATACACCGGATCAGGCATGTCTTTACCTAATTGCCCCGCTAAAACAACCGGACCATACTTAAACGCGATACGATTTGGATTATCGGGCATTGGTTCGGTATACAGACTCATATTAAACCTGATCTCAAGTTTATCATTCTTTTTCATCGTTACCTTGATCGGGATATATCCATCCACCCTGTCAAACTCAAAATTGTTATCGTATGATTTGATATTTTGATTCTCCCTGCCGTTCATGAAAAATCTTGTTCGTCCTATTGACCAAAACGGTTTTCTTACCAATAAAGTAAATGTTCTGCCTGCATCACCAAGGAAAGTGAATGTCGCGGAATTGGATTCAGGAAATTTGGTTTCCTGCCTGAGAACGATTCCCTGTTCCTTCCACGTAACGATCGATGGAATAAAAAGATTGACAAATAATTTTCCATAATCATCATGACTATAGATCTGTTCAGCATATTTTGAATGGTTTTCTATCCCACTACCAACACAACAGGTAAAAGTTGTAAAAGGAGTGCTGAATTCCTTTTTTGATCCCATTCGAAGAGGAACAAAATAGGTCATCATTCCATTTTCCGGGTTTTGCGAAGAAAGAATATGATTATACAAGGCCCTTTCGTAATAATCCATCAATTCACCTGAAGGGTGCAAAGCGAACAAATGCCTTGTGAGTTTTAACATATTGTACGTGTTACATGTCTCACAGGTCGCATCGCTCAATCTCTCACTCAAAGAATCTCTTTTACCACAATACTCATAATTACTGTTTCCTCCGATAACATAACTATGATGACGCACCATGCTCTCCCAGAAATAGGATGCAATTGTTTTATCTCTTTGATTGGCGGTCAATTCATATTGCCTCGCACTGCCAATAGCCTTTGGAACATTGGTATTAGAATGTTTGCCCGGTAACGGATCGATTTGCTTTGCCAACTGGCCCATTACAAATTCATCGTAAAACTTGTAAGAAAGATCAAGGTATTTCTTATCGCCGGTGAAGGAATAAATATTTGCGAGCACATCATTCATACCACCATACTCACAATTCAGCATCTTTAATCTTGTAGAATCGGGCAGATGATTGACTGTGTTATAAGTCCAGTCAGCCATCTTTACTACAATATCCAAGGCCTTTTTATTATCACAATACAAATAAGCATCACATAAGCCCGACATTACTTTGTGCACCGTGTACCACGGGCTCCATCCGCCATTCAGATCAAAACCGGATGAACGTATCTCGCCCTTGGCAACTTTTCCAAAGATCGAATCCTCATTAGGTATTGCGCCTATATACCCGGTCCTTCTCGCTTTCTGACATTTTTCTAATTCACCAACAATATAGATGACGCGGTTCTTAAATTCATTATTTCCGGTCGTTACATACATCATGGCAGCAGCAGATAAATAATGACCAAGTGTGTGACCTGATAGTCCCTCACTTTCCCATCCTTTGTAAACAGAATCTTTTGTGGGGAGCCCCGCATGCAAATGAAAACGATGCAACAAACGATCGGGTTTCAACGAAAGCAAATAAGCACTGTCCATCTGCATCGCGTGGCTAAAGGGACTATTAAGCAATTTGACATCCTTTAAATTAAAAGAATAGGCTGCAATGGCAACGGCAGGTTTTACTTTAACCTTTGGATTATTTTTTTCAGGCACATAAGATTGTCCTGATGAAAATAATGCAACCAATAAAAAAGTAAATAAAATAAGTCTTCTCATCGGATCATTTCTTCCATTTAAACTCCAGCATTTTTATAAAATAACCACCCACTACACTTCTTGCCTGGAAGCCCACTTGCTTACCATCGGTTGTTTCATGCCAGTCGCTAAGAGGAACTCTTGTAGGTGTTTCGGTAGCGAACTTATAAACAGGTTTTATTAATGCTTCGAAATCTTTTGGGTCGTTGGCCATGGTAGCTGTCCAAAGTATCCAATCATTCTTCGTATACGTTCTGCGGCTATCAAGCGGCAACCCAAAATCATTTTGCTTTGTCAGGTAGTATTTGATCTCTTTATCATAAACGGATTGAGGAAAGAGACTTAAACCAAGCAGTTTATCCCAAACCAAATTATATTTCTGGCTCCATGTTCCTTTCTTATCAAATGTAAGTGCATAGTGGTCACCATCATCAGCCATTTGCATCCAGCGGGCCGCATAATCTGTTGCAATATTATGGTACTTGCCTGCTTCACCTCTTTTATTCAAGCCTTTCGCCATCTGTGCATAAGCAGCAATGCCAACAATTGCTTTCATTGACAAGTTCACATTGCGTGCAAGATGCCCTGCAAAATCATCGGTACATAATTGATTGGCCGGATCGAAACCATCATTTACTAAAAACTCAACCCACTTGCTCAACACATCCCAATGTTTTCTTGCAAACTCATACTTATTCTCAGCTTTACATATTGCCGCAGTAAGAATGATCATGTTCCCCGCCTCTTCGACGGGCATGTCCTCAGGATAAGTTTGGCCATTTGCCAATGGATATGTTCCAAGATCATGTGCCGGGAAAGGTTTTGTCCATTTGCCGCTTTCGCTATAATACATCAACGGCTCCACCATACCTTTTAGCAAAGCAGGATTATAAATTAATGTAAGTGGCGCCGAAGGATACGTCACATCAACGGTCCATATCGAACCATTACTGAAATTTTCTTTTTGCGGGTATAATACCTCGTTATTTGGTCCTCTTACCAATTTATGAGCAGCCAGTGATTGGCGATAAGCAAGTACACAAAGATCAGCATAGGTTTTTCCACCGGCTTTTAATGCATCCTCATAAAGCTGTTTATCAAAATTATTGCAACGTTCTTGTATAGACTTAAACTCATCCAATGACTTCTTCAGCATTTCTTCGGTCGAAGCAAAATTTTTCTTCCACCATGCCTGCAGGTTTTGACCAAAGTATTGAATCGAATACAAGTCATCGTAGCCAAGTAAAATAGTCCTCTGAAGAAGTTCGGATCTCACATTGCCAAAATCAATCTTAAGTTTGAACTGGTTGAAAAACTCAACTTCATCTGGTGGAAGTCCCGGTGGCACTGGACCAGAGCCACCCCTTATGTAGTTTGGAAATTCAATACCCGTTTGATCCCGCACTGCCAGAAATGAGTAACCCCAATCGATCCTGACGTCATCACCTTTTCTTTTTAAGACAGGTTGATCAGTTGTGCCCGTTTTTTGAAAAGCAATTCCATCTTTTTTATAAAAATCGGCATGTACATTTTGCGAGCTCCTGTTTCTAGCAATATCGGGCGAGCTGTTAAAAAACATTTTCACATTATGCGGCCGGTTGTCGCTTGATGTAGCACTAAATGTAATGAAGGAAACAGGACGTGAATAAAGATCAAGATCATTCATTAATAACGGAGATAAGAAATCGACTGTCAGGGAAACAGGTCCGCAATCAAATTCATATTTTGATTGTGTCGGGGTGATGGTGACTTTCTTCTGCACAGCCTGGTCAAATGGCTCACGCGGCAAACGATCATACAAACCCGCATCAATATAGGCCTGCCCGCCAGTATTCTCACAATACATGGCCAAAACATTTTTTCCCTTCTTTAATTTTTGCTGAACATCCTTTGCCAATTGGATCTCTTTATTTGCAGAACAACACCCGGCATTAAATATTTTTTCGCCGTTGAGGTAGATTTCTACATTATCGTCATATTTAGTCCTTAAAAACATTTCATTCACAGGTGGCGCTTGCCAGTCGAATTCTCTTCTTATCCAAATTTCCCTGCCCGACCAAAGAGTTTTTGGCTCCTGTTCCTTTGTACCAAACAGACCCGTACCCGTTTTCCATTTTGAAGCATCAAAATCGATAGCAGTCCAATTGGGTTCGGGTTTTGTCTCTGTATATTGACATGTATAAGTCAAGTCTTCTGCCCATGGAAGAATCGGTCTGTATTTTCTCGCTGGTTCGCCCAAAAACTTATAAACATTTCCATCGACAAGTAGCAATCCAAGTAATGAATGATCTTTTCCGGTCCAATGTTTAGTGGTGCTTTCATTCAGTTTATCACTAAAACTCCAGATGCTGAAATATGGATCATGCACAACAAGCGGGTAGGCTGGCGCCTTGTTTACCTGGCCAATTGATGTGAAAAGTGAAACGTGAAAAGTGAGAAATAAAAGGGAGTACCTAATATTCCTCATGACCGATTTATTCATCATGTTAATCGTAGTTCTATTTGGTTGAAAATTTATAAACTGTTGTCTGCGTATAAGTTTCTCCCGGTTTTAAAATCGTATTGGGAAAACCTGGTTGATTGGGTGAGTCCGGAAAATGCTGTGTTTCTAAACAAAGCCCTGCATGCTTGATATATTTCACTCCACCTCTTGTATTCTTTAATGTACCATCTAAAAAGTTGCCGCTGTAAAACTGTATGCCGGGTTCAGTTGTAAATACTTCCATATAACGACCACTGCCTGCATGATACAATGAGCCAGCCATTTCAAGACCATTGCCAGATCTGTTCAACACCCAGTTATGATCGTAACCTCCACTCACCTTCGCTATGTCTCTTCCGATCTTTTTTGGACTTTGAAAATTCATTTCAGGAACTGGTGCGCCAAGACCGTCGGCTGCTGTTACCGATTGAATTTTCCCGGTAGGAATCAATTTATCATTGACTGGAGTATACTTATCTGCTTTCAACATTAACTCATGATCAAGAATGGTTGAATCTGCACCTGCCGATAAATTGAAATAACAATGATTGGTAAGATTGACAGGTGTTGCCTTATCCGTTGTGGCCTTGTATTCGATCGTTAACTCATTATCCTTTGTAAGTGTATAAACAACCTCTGAATGAAGATTGCCGGGATAACCTTCTTCGCCGTCTTTGCTGTCATAAGTGAACTTTATTGATGAAACACTATCCGTGTTAATATCGCTTGCCTTCCAAACTCTTTTATCAAAACCTTTCAAGCCTCCATGCAAACTGTTGCCATCATTATTTGGAGCCAATTTATATTCTTTGCCATCCAAAGTAAATTTGGCGTTGGCGATCCGGTTAGCATAGCGACCAACTAAACAACCAAAATATGGATTACCTGTTTGTAAAAAGCCGGCCAACGAATCATAACCAAGCACCACATTTCCCATTGTACCAGATTTATCCGGGGCCATAATATCAGTAACCGTTCCCCCATAATTGAGGATCTTTACCGACATTCCATTAGGGTTCGTCAATGTGTATTGCGTTATTTTTTCACCATCAACCTCACCATATCCATCCTCAGCTACGGAAAATTTTGTGTAGGGCAACCCTACTTCCGCCTTACTATCGTCTTTCTTTTCTTCTTTATTCATGAGTTTACAACTTAACATTAAAACAAGCGATAAATATGCAAGCAATGTTTTTTTCATAAGTTTTTGTTTAAGCTCCGCCAGGGCGGAATGAGGTATATTAATAATTGAGTTTTACATCAGTGATCTTTGTCGGCATCCATACCTGCATTTCATTCTTTCCCCTGTTTGCCCATGTATAATATGGTATGGCAATAATTTTTTTCTTTTCGGTTTTTAAAGAAAGACCATCCTGGCCAACAATTACAACAGGCACTTCAGCGGTTAATGCTTTTACCGGCTCATCCAACACTTTATAATCGATCGTTTCAAACTTAGTGTTTTCCGGAACGATCACATTCCATGCTTTACCATTGTTATCTGCTCCTTCAATGCAATAAACGATTGGGCCTCGTTGAATGGCGATACGATTGTTATCTTGTTTTAATTCCTCTCTTGCCTTTATTTCCTTTATTTCCATAGGGAATCCTAATTCAAGGATATCGCCTTTCTTCCATTCGGATTCTACAACAGCATAGCCGTTTTCGAATCTATCATTAATCGCTTTCCCGTTCAACAAAAAACTAAAATGAGTCGGCACCCCATCATCTCCGCCGGTTTTGTATAACTCACCTGGAGCCACTTTATCAGAGTGCCATCCAGGTAGTCTTATATATATTTTGAACTTCCCTTTCTTCACCGGATCAATCATTAACTTCACTTTTCCCTCCCATGGATAATTCGTTTCCATCTTCATATTCACATTTCCGTTCTTTAACGGGATTGTTGTATTACTTCCCACAAACAAGTTCACATAGATCGCATCATCGCTCTTTGCATAAATATAATCTCCCAACGATGCGATCAATCTTGCAATATTTGCCGGGCAACACGCTGTACCAAACCATTCCCTCCTGTAATGCTGACCACGGCTTGCCAAAGGGTTTCCATAAAAGAAACGATCACCGCTCAA
>Ga0075421_100009205_pt1 | contig 12164 bp, 12 predicted proteins | sample SoiMetdeltSBSDD5_FD_75292 | JGI IMG/M metagenome (GOLD analysis project Ga0075421, IMG submission 75292) | Bulk soil microbial communities from a Populus tree surrounding site in Tennessee, USA - Soil MetaG P. deltoides SBSDD5 | ecosystem: Environmental > Terrestrial > Soil > Tree plantation...
ACGAGGCCGACATCGAGATCGATGTGGTGTACGACGGCGCCGACCTGGAAGAGGTGGCCCGGCTCACCGGCATGACCACCGACCAAGTGGTGGCCGCGCACACCGGCACGCTGTGGCAGGTCGGATTCGGCGGTTTCGCACCGGGTTTCGCATATCTCATCGGTGGCGATGAACGGCTCAACGTGCCGCGGCAGTCCGAGCCGCGAACCAAGGTGCCCGCAGGTTCGGTGGCGCTGGCCGGGGAGTTCAGCGGCGTCTACCCGCGGGAATCGCCCGGGGGTTGGCAACTCATCGGGCGCACGAATGCGGAGCTGTGGGATGTCGACCGCGACCCACCTGCCCTGCTCAGACCCGGCATGTGGGTGCAGTTCCGGGAGGTGCGGTCATGATCACTCTCGAGGTCCTCAACACCGGACCGCTCGCCCTGATCGAAGATCTCGGCCGGCCGGGGCTGGCGCACATGGGTGTCGGCCGCTCGGGCGCCGCCGATCGCCGTTCGCACGCGCTGGCCAACCGGCTGGTCGCGAACCCCGGCGACCACGCCACCATCGAGGTGACGTTCGGCGGGTTTTCGGCGCGGGTGCGGGGCGGCGACGTCGCTATCGCGGTGACGGGGGCCGACACCGATCCCTCTGTAAACGGAAAACCGTTTGGCACCAACAGCATTCACTATGCGCGCGACGGCGAAGTGATCACGATGAGTGCGCCGCATTCCGGCCTGCGCACGTACCTCGCGGTGCGGGGCGGCATCGACGTCTTGCCAGAGCTGGGCTCGCGCTCCTATGACGTGATGTCGGCGATCGGTCCGCTCCCGCTTCAGCCCGGCGATGTGCTGCCGGTCGGCGAGCACAGCGGCGAGCTTCCCGAGCTGGACCAGGCGCCGGTGGCCGCGATCGAGGACGAGGTGCTGGAACTGCGGGTGGTCCCCGGCCCGCGCGACGACTGGTTCGTCGATCCGGACATCTTGATCCGCACCAATTGGCAGGTCACCAACCGCACGGACCGGGTGGGGATGCGGCTGATCGGGATGCCGCTGGAGTACCGCTGGCCGGACCGTCAGCTGCCCAGCGAAGGCGCGACCCGCGGCGCAATCCAGGTGCCGCCGAACGGATTCCCGGTGATCCTCGGCCCCGATCACCCGGTGACCGGCGGCTATCCGGTGATCGGCGTGGTGACCGACGAGGACATCGACAAGGTCGCCCAGATCCGGCCCGGGCAGACGGTGCGGCTGCACTGGTCGCGTCCGCGGAGACCGTTCGAGGACTAGCCGAGACACCGGCGCCTCGCGCTGGTAGAACGGCAGTGTGCACACGCAGGAACCTCGCGTGCGCGGGATCCACACCGCCCGCCTGGTCCACACCGCCGACCTCGACAACGAGACCCGCGAAGACGCGCGCCGGATGGTCATCGAGGCCTTCGCCGGTGAATTCTCCGACGCCGATTGGGAGCACTCGCTCGGCGGCATGCACGCCCTGATCTGTAACCACGGCACGCTCGTTGCGCACGCCGCCGTTGTGCAGCGCCGGCTGCTGTACGGCGGGACTGCGCTGCGTTGCGGCTACGTCGAAGGTGTGGCGGTGCGCGAAGATTGGCGCGGGCAGGGCCTCGCCGGAGCGCTGATGGACGCCATCGAGCAGGTGCTGCGCGGCGCATACCAACTCGGTGCGCTGAGCGCGTCGGAGGCGGGTAGGCACATGTACACGGCGCGCGGGTGGCTGCCATGGCGCGGGCCGACATCGGTGCTGGCGCCGGCCGGTCTCAGTCGCACGCCCGACGACGACAACGGGCTGTTCGTGCTCCCGGTCACGGTCGAACTCGACACCACCGCCGAGATCACCTGCGATTGGCGCGACGGCGACGTCTGGTAGCGCGCGTACGTTGGAGAAGGTGACCACTCCAGCGTCCTTTCGCCCCACGCCCGAAGCCTTCGACAAGCTCTACCGCGGGGAAGCCACGTTCGAAGGCGCCCCTCCGCCCACCGCGATTCCGTGGGACGTGCATCAGGCGCAGCCGCGTTTGATGGAAGTCGAAGCGCTGGGCGGTATTTCGGGTGAAGTGCTGGATATCGGCTGCGGGCTCGGAGACAACTCGATATTCCTCGCCTCGCGCGGACATTCGGTGACCGGGCTGGACGGCTCACCCGCCGCGATCGAAGAGGCTCGCCGCCGCGCGGCCGACGCCGGTGTCACGGTGACATTCGACGTCGCCGACGCGACAAAGCTGACCGGTTACGACGGTCGATTCGACACCGTCGTCGACAGCGCGCTGTATCACTGCCTCGACGAAGACGGCCAGCAGGCCTACATCGCCGGGTTGTATCGCGCGACGCGGCCCGGCGCCCGGTTGCACCTGTGGTGCTTCTCCGACGGCAACATCAACGGTGTGATCGCGCCGATGGGCTCGATATCGGAGTCCAATCTCCGCGACACGTTGACGGCCAACGGCTGGCGCATCGACTTTCTCGGTCCCACCACGTATTTGGGCAACGCCCTCGCGTTCGGTGGTGACCGCGAGTTTCCCGAGGCTCTTGCCGAGCAGATGCCGCCCGAGGCTGTGGAGCAGATGCGGGCAGTGACCGAGCGGTTCGAGAAGATCGCAGAGTTTCTCGACGGCGACCGGGTCTATTTGCCGTTTACCGTGGTGCACGCCCACCGCGTCGACTGAACCTCACATCTGCCGTTTCAGCTACGTGAGCGGAAGTTCACGGCGGGGTTATCGCGAGGCGTTTTCGCGCAATAAAGCGTTCCTAGCGTGGGCGGCATGTCGCATCGCATCACGGACTGGGATCCCGAGGACGTCGTCGCATGGGAAGCCGGTAACAAGCGCATCGCCCGCCGCAACCTGATCTGGTCGGTGGCGGCGGAGCATATCGGCTTCTCGGTGTGGTCGATCTGGTCGGTGATGGTGCTGTTCATGCCGGAGGCGATCTACGGCTTCTCGGCCGGCGACAAGTTCCTGCTCGGCGCCACCGCGACGCTGGTCGGCGCCTGCCTGCGGATTCCGTACACGCTGGCCACGGCCACGTTCGGCGGCCGCAACTGGACCGTGTTCTCCGCGTTCGTGCTGCTGATCCCGACCGTCGGGACGATGTGGCTGCTGGCCCATCCCGGCCTGCCGCTGTGGCCGTATCTGGTGTGCGCCGCGCTGGCCGGCTTCGGCGGCGGCAACTTCGCGTCGTCGATGACGAACATCAACGCGTTCTACCCGCAGCGGCTCAAGGGTTGGGCGCTGGGCATCAACGCAGGCGGCGGCAACATCGGAGTGCCGATGGTCCAGATTGTCGGCCTGCTCGTCATCGCCACCCTCGGCAACCGGCAGCCCTATTGGGTGTGCGCGGTGTACCTGGTCGCGCTGGTGATCGCCGGGATTGGCGCCGCGCTCTACATGAACAACCTGGAGCAGCACAAGATCGACGTCACCGCCATGAAAGCGATCCTGCGGGAGCGCGACACCTGGGTGATCTCGCTGCTCTACATCGGCACATTCGGCTCGTTCATCGGCTTCGCCTTCGCGTTCGGCCAGGTGCTGCAGATCAACTTCGCCGCGGGCGGGCAGAGCGCTGCACAAGCGTCCCTGCACGCCGCGCAGATCGCGTTCATCGGACCGCTGCTCGGGTCGGTCTCGCGGGTGTACGGCGGCAGGTTGGCCGACCGCATCGGCGGTGGCCGGGTCACGCTGGCGGTGTTCGCGGGGATGATCCTTGGCGCCGGGATTCTGGTCGGGGTCAGCACGCTGGACGACCACACCAAGGGCGCCGCGACGGGGGCCATGATGGCCGGCTACGTGGTCGGCTTCATCGCGCTGTTCCTGCTGTCGGGCATCGGCAACGGGTCGGTCTACAAGATGATCCCGTCGATCTTCGAGGCCCGTAGTCGCTCACTGGAGGTCTCCGAAGCGGAGCGCGTCGCCTGGTCACGGGCGATGTCCGGCGCATTGATCGGCTTCGCCGGTGCCGTCGGCGCGCTTGGCGGGGTCGGCATCAATCTGGCGCTGCGGCAGTCGTATCTGACCAGTCACTCCGCGACCTCTGCCTTCTGGATTTTCCTGGCCTTCTATGTGGTGGCCTGCGCTGTGACCTGGGTGATGTACGTGCGGCGGCCGGTGTCGGCCCGCGAGGTCACTGCAGAACCCGTGGCGGACTTGGCCCGGACGTGACCTCCTTCGTGTGGGTCAGGGCTGCTGGGCAACAACGGCGTTGCCCAGCTCACATCGGGCGACACGGTTAGGCAATGGCGGGGTAATGGGTTGGAAACACGCTCCGCGAACACTGGCAACATGACGGAGCCCGACTGGGCACCGCTCACCGGGTTTCGGGTGGCGGTGACCTCCGCCCGACGTGCCGACGAACTGGGTGCGCTGCTGCAGCGCCGAGGCGCCACCGTGACCAGTGCCGCGGCTATCCAAATGGTGCCGCTCCCCGACGACGACGAACTGCGCGCGCACACCGAGGCATTGATCGACGTGCCCCCCGACATCGTGATCGCCACCACAGGCATTGGCTTTCGCGGCTGGGTCGCCGCGGCCGACGGATGGGGGCTGACGCACGAGCTGCTGACGGCTTTGGGCAAGGCCCGCGTCGTGTCGCGGGGTCCGAAGGCCACCGGGGCGCTACGTGCGGCGGGACTGCCCGAAGAGTGGTCGCCGGAGTCCGAGTCGTCACGTGAACTCCTGCACTATCTGGTCGAGGGCGGCGTCGCAGGCCAGCGCATCGCGGTGCAGCTGCACGGCGCCACCGACGACTGGGATCCGTTCCCCGAGTTTCTCGACGAATTGCGCGCGGCGGGTGCGGAAGTGGTGCCGATCCGGGTGTACCGCTGGCATCCCGCGCCGCGCAACGGCGAATTCGACCAGCTGGTGGCCGGCATCGCCGACGAGAAATTCGACGCCGTCGCCTTCACGTCGGCGCCCGCAGTCGCGTCGGTGCTGATGCGCGCGGCCGAGATGGGCATCGGGGACCAAGTGCTTTCGGCGTTCCGGACCGGCGTGCACGCGATGTGCGTCGGGCCGGTTACGGCTCGCCCGCTGGTGCGGTTGGGCGTGCCGACGTCGGCGCCTGAGCGAATGCGGTTGGGCGCGTTGGCCCGTCACATCACCGACGAGCTGCCGCTGCTGCAGTCGCGCACGGTGCGGGTGGCCGGGCATCTGTTGGAGATCCGCGGCACCTGCGTGCTGGTCGACGGCGTGGTCAAGGCGATTTCGCCGGCGGGGATGGCGACCATTCGAGCGCTGGCGCATCGTCCCGGCGCGGTGGTGTCGCGAACCGACCTGCTCGGCGCGCTGCCGGGCAGCGGCACCGACACTCACGCCGTCGAAACTGCGGTGCTACGCCTTCGAACGGCATTGGGCGACAAGAACATTGTGTCTACAGTGGTGAAGCGAGGATATCGGCTGGCGGTCGACGACGAGTTGGCGCACGCACTGTGAGCTTGGTGTTGGTGGCGCATGGCACCCGCAAGCAGCGGGGTGTCGCGATGGTCGGCGATCTGGCTTCGCGAGTGGCCGCGACACTCGGTCAGACGGTGCATGTGTCGTTTGTCGACGTACTCGGCCCGACGCCGTCCGAGGTTCTGGCGCCGACTGCGGGGCCGACGATCGTGGTGCCGGCGTTCCTGTCGCGCGGCTATCACGTCACCGCTGACATCCCAGCCCACGTCGAGGCGAGCGGTCATCGCGATGTCACCGTGACGGAAGCGCTCGGGCCGGGGCCGCAGCTGGTGCGGGTGCTGGCGGATCGGCTTATCGAATCCGGTTGGCGCCGCGATGATTCGGTGATTCTCGCCGCGGCGGGCACCTCTGACCCGGGCGCGCAGCGCGACCTGCACACGATGGCCACATGGCTCTCCGCGATCACCGATTCGCGGGTCGAGTTGGCGTTTGCCGCGACAGGGACGCCACGCGTGCACGAGGCGGTGGCCGCGCTCCGGCGGCGCGGCGCTCGCCGGGTTGTGGTGGCGTCGTATCTGTTGTCGGAGGGCCTGTTTCAGGACCGGCTGCGGGCCAGCGGCGCCGATGTGGTGACCGAACCCCTCGGCACGCATCCCGGGTTGGTACGGCTGATCGCGAACCGATTCAGCCGTGCCCGCTATTCGGTGGCAGCTTAGCGACCAGTGGGGTATCGACGCCGACCCGTCCCAACGCGGTCGCACCACCCGGTGATCCGAGCGGGGCGTCGCGTCCCGGTAGCTTCTCGGTGAAGAACGCACTGTTGTCGGCGAGGAAATGCTGCAAAGTCCTCAATCCATGCGCCGAAACGGTATTCCCGCAGAGAAAGTGGGAGTAAAGGCCTGCTGGAATACAGTTTCGGCGAAATGAGAAGCTAGGCGCCAACTTCGACGATGCCGTCGGCGGTGATGCGCGTGGCGTACACCGGGAGCGAAACCTCCGGGTCGTCGAGGCAGCTGCCGTCGTCAAGAGCGAACGCCTGCTTCTTGATCGGTGTCTGCACGGTCGCACGCCCGCCGCGGTCGCCGACGATGCCGCGCGACATCACCGCCGCTCCCGAGAACGGATCGATGTTGCCCACCGCGTGCAGTGACCCGTCGTCGAGACGGAACAGCGCGGCCTGGGCACCGTCGGGCAGCAGCACTCCCACTCCACGGTTGGGGATCAGGAAGTCGTACGCGCAGGCGGTCGTCCAGACCGCAACGTCGTTGAGCAGAGTCATATTTGGCTAACCCCGTACTTTCGGCATACCGATCGGAACAATACGGCCCGACTCCTCGGTGAATTTGACCGTTGGATCCACGACGTCTGGAGCGTTGACGAACGAGACGAATCGCGACAGCTTGTTCGGGTCCTCCAGCACGCCCTTCCATTCGCACGCGTAGCCGGCCACGTGGCGTTCCATGGCTTCTTCGAACTCCGCGGCCAGACCGAGCGAGTCGTTGCAGACGACGTCGCGCAGGTGATCCAGCCCGCCCTCCATCGCCTCCAGCCACGGCGCGGTGCGCTGCAGCCGATCAGCGGTGCGGATGTAGAACATCAGGAACCGGTCGATGTAGCGCACCAGCGTCTCGTCGTCCAGGTCGCTCGCCAACAGCTGCGCGTGCCGCGGCGACATGCCGCCGTTGCCGCAGACGTAGAGATTCCAGCCCTGCTCGGTCGCGATGACACCCACGTCCTTGCTCTGCGCTTCCGCGCATTCCCGCGCGCATCCCGACACCGCCATCTTGATCTTGTGCGGTGCCCGCAGACCCCGGTAGCGCTTCTCGATCTCGACGGCCATGTTGACAGAATCCTGCTGGCCGTAGCGGCACCACGTGCTGCCCACACAGCTCTTCACCGTCCGCAGCGCCTTGCCGTACGCGTGGCCGGACTCCATGCCGCCGTCGACCAGGCGGCGCCAGATCTCGGGAAGCTGATCAACCCGTGCGCCGAACATGTCGATGCGCTGCCCGCCGGTGATCTTGGTGTACAGGTTGAAGTCGCGCGCGATCTCGCCAATCAGGATCAGCTGCTCGGGGGTGATTTCACCGCCCGGCGATCGCGGCACCACCGAGTAGCTGCCGTTCTTCTGGATGTTGGCCAGGAAGTGGTCGTTGGAGTCCTGCAGCGAGGCCTGCTCGCCATCGAGGATGTGCTCGGAGCTCGTCGACGCCAGGATCGACGCCACCACCGGTTTGCAGATATCGCAACCCTTTCCGGTGCCGAAGCGTTCGATCAGCGCGGTGAAGGTGCGGATCGAGGTAGCGGCGACGATCGAGAACAGCTCGGCCCGCGACTGGCTGAAGTGTTCACACAGCGCCTTGGACTGCTCGACACCCTCGGCCTCCAGCAGCTGCTTGAGTAGCGGCACACACGAGCCGCACGAGGTGCCCGCCTTGGTGCAGCTCTTGAGCGACGGCACATCGCTGCAGCCGCCGGCGATCGCGTCGCACAGGTCACCCTTGGTGACGTTGTTGCAGGAGCAGATCTGTGCGGCCGCTGGCAACGCGCCGACGCCCAAAGTGCTTGAGCCACCGTCAGATCCGGCCGGGGCAATCAGCGCCATCGGGTCGCCGGGCAGGGGCTCGCCGACCATCGGCCGCAGCACGCCGTACGAGGACGCGTCGCCGACGAGGATGCCACCCAGGAGCGTCTTGGCATCATCGGACAGCACCAGCTTGGCGTAGGTCTGGTTCACCGGGTCGTTGACGACGACGTCGAGGCAGCTCGGTGTGCTGCCCATCGCGTCGCCGAAGCTGGCGACGTCGACGCCGAGAAGCTTGAGCTTGGTCGACATGTCGGCCTCGGGGAACTCCGCGGCGCCGCCGAGCAGCCGGTCGGCGACGACTTCGGCGCTGGTGTACCCGGGTCCGACGAGGCCGTAGCAGCGGCCCTCGATCGCCGCCACCTCGCCGATCGCGTAGATGTTGGGATCTCGTGTGGCACAAGACAGATCGGTGAGCACACCGCCGCGCTCGGCAACATCGATGTCCGCCGCCCGGGCCAACTCGTCGCGCGGTCGCACACCCGCCGCGAACACCACGACGCCGGCGTCGATGGCCGTTCCGTCGCTCAGCGTCACCCGCACCGCGTCGTGATCGGCGGACCGCCGGACGGGCCGGTTGCGTTGCGCCGGCTCAATCGCTTGGGTGCCGACGCCGACATGCACGGTGATGCCGAGCTCGCCGATCATCCGGCCGAGCAGCGCGCCGCCCGCCTCGTCCAGCTGCTGGGCCATCAGGCGGGGCGCCATCTCCACGACGTGGGTCTGAAGGCCGAACTGGCGCAACGCATTAGCGGCCTCCAGGCCCAGCAGTCCGCCGCCGATCACCACGCCAACCGGGGCGGGCCCGCCGACAGCACGCATCGCGTCGGCACGGATCGCATCGAGGTCGTCGAGGGTGCGGTACACGTGGCACGGCGGAAGGTCGTGGCCGGGTACCGGCGGCACAAACGCATACGAGCCGGTGGCCAGCACCAGCGCGTCGTAGTGCACACGGTCGCCGTCGGCTGTCACCACCGCCTTGGCCGAGCGGTCGATCTCGGCGACCCGGCTGCCGAGTCGCAGTTCGACCAGTTCGTCACCGGGGTAGTCGTTGCCGGGCAGGGCGAGCAGGCCGCGGTCCCAGTGCTCGGTGTAGCCGGTGAGCCCGACGCGGTCGTATGCGGCGTCGGCTTCCTCGGCAAGCACGGTCACCCGCCAGGCGCCGTCGCCATCGCGCGACCGCAGTGCCTCAACGAACCGGTGACCGACCATGCCGTGGCCGACGACCACGACGCTTGATTTTGACCGCATGCCGCAGAGGCTAAGCAGCGGATATTGCCGCAATGTCGCCTCATGTGAAGCGCCCATCACGGAGTCCTCACCGGCGCCGCCCGCAGGGTGTGAGCCGGTTCGCCGACGGCGAACGCGCTGCTGGAACATGAGCGTGGGTGACTCAAGTTATATAGGGAGCAGACCGGCGTGGTGCCGGTCACGACAGAGCAAGGAGATACCACCGATGAGCAACGTGACGCTATGGGCCCGGCCCGCGTGGGAGATCGACCGTTGGGTAAAGCAGGGCGTCTTCAACGGCTTCAGCCCGGCCGCCGAGGTCGCCAAGGACGGCGACGACGCGGTGGTCCGTGTTGAGCTGCCCGGCGTCGACGTCGAGAAGGATGTCAACGTCGAGGTCGACCGGGGCCAGCTCGTGATTCGTGGTGAGCGCCGCGACGAACGCTCGGAATCCAGCGACGGGCGTACGCTCAGCGAGGTCCGTTACGGTTCGTTCCGGCGGACGTTCAAGCTGCCCGCCCACGTCACCAGCGACGCGATCTCGGCGTCCTATGACGCCGGTGTGCTGACCGTACGGGTCGCCGGCGCCCACAAGGGTGCCGAAGCGCAGCGCATCGCGATCGAGAACAAGTAACACTCACGACCAAATCCGGTGGAGCCCAAAAGGTTCCACCGGATTTGTCATTAGGTCACCGATACCAGGTACTCGCCGCGGTAGCGCATGGTCCCGTCGTCTGCCTCGTTCACATCTACCGCCCAATCCAGGTAGGTCTCGCGAACCAGCTCGTCGCCGAGCTCGGCGCGCATGGCGATCAGCGGCGGAAAGCTGGTCAGCATGAAATCGACGTAGCTCTCGGGCGAGGGCTCGTCGAACTCGACGTTGTGCCGCTCGAACTCAACGGAGTCACCGAGCAGTTCGCGCACGTGCTCTTCGGTACCCCACAGCACCGGCGGTTGGAAGCCTGCCGGCGGCGCGGGCGAAATTGCGCCGAGCCGCTTGAACATCTCGCCGATGGCGCCCACCGGTGTCCAGCACGCGATCGCGATGCGGCCATCCGGCCTGCATACGCGTCGCAACTCATCCGCGGTGCGCTTGTGATCGGGCGCGAACATGTGCCCGATCGCTGAGATGACTCGGTCGAAACTGCCATCGTCGAATGGAAGCGACTGGGCATCCCCTTCCAGCCAGTCGACATCCACCTTGGCCTCGGCGCCCCGTTGGCGTGCGATCGCAATCAGGCCCGGGGAAAAGTCCAGGCCGGTGACCCGCGCGCCCAGCCTGGCCGCCGGGATGGACGCGTTGCCGGTTCCGCACGCCACGTCCAGTACATCCATCCCCGGCTCGATGTTGGCCCGCGGAACCAGGACGTCCGCGATCGAGGTGACTTTCTCCGCCACTGCCCGGTAGTCGCCGGTCCCCCACATGTCATCGGTCATGGCCGTAAGCCTTCGCCGGTCACCGCAGCAGGTAGAGGATTTCCCGTATTCGTCGCCAGGCTAATTCTCTTCGACCCCGAACGCGTCTCCCGTGTCCACCCCGATGACCCGCAGCAGGTTGGCCACCTTGCGGTCCAGACTCAAGCCCACCTCAGTGACCTCACTGATGCCGAGGCTCGCGAACGCCGAGCTGGGTTGATCCATCGAAAACACCGCGTTGCCGTCAGGGCCGCTGTACACAAGCAGCCGAAGGGGCGCGTACAACAGCGCCCTGGGGTCATGGCGAAACATCGTTTCGGCGATGACGTGGTTGCCGACCAGATACTCGACCGCCTTTACGTCATGACCGGCGACGCCGAGCAGCGGAGTGGCATCGATCTTCGCGTAGACCATGAGTTCGTTGGGCGCGTTGTCGGCCACCTTGGCGCGCACCTCGTCCCAGGTACCACCGGAGTCGACGATCCGTTGCATGGGAACGGGGTCGAAGGACGGCGCCGCGTCCTCGAAAGCCCTTAGAAACTCGTCGAACTCGACGCCAGTGAGCACGTCGACCCTCGTCATCGAATGGTCGTGCCTGTGGGCCTGGGTCATGGCGTTCCCCCTAGATGTGACCGGCGTTGGTTGGAGTCGTCGTGAGGTATGGGTTGGTGGTCGTGGTCGAGGTTGTCGTTTCGTCGTCAGTCGGCCCGTCGTCGGGTGCTGTCGACTCGGGTGGCCGAGTCAGAGCCGGGTTGTTCTGGCTGGTTTGGACACTCGGCACCGCGTAGCTCGTGCTCGACGTCGACTCCGTCGTGTACGTCGACGAGGTCGCCGAGGACGTGGGGAACTCGACTGGGTCGGGCGGTCCAGAAGAGTTGTCCGCGGTGCGGATCACCGCCCACACCAGCAGTGCCAGCAGCAGCAGCCCCGCGACTCCGGCGGCCACGATTACCGGTTGCTGATCGTGCCAGCTGGGCTCGTCGTCGTCAGGGCTCACGGCCGGAATGCTAGGCCCAGCGGGCCAACATCTCCTTGGAGTACGCGGACAGCGCGAACTGCCAGAACGGGCCGAAGCTGATCCGGCCCACCCCGAGCGGACCGAACGACGCAGGGTCGTCCTGGTCGGGCAGCGCGATAGCGTTGATCGGCAGCGGGAGCTCGGCGGCCAAGCGCCGCAACGTATCCGGGTCGTGGCGGCCCACGGGGTACAGCGAGTCGGCACCCGCGGTCGCGGCTTCCTTCAGCCGCGCGATCGCCCGGTCGACGCGGTCGGCTTCGTCACCGTCCTGACGAAGGAACAGGTCCGTGCGGGCATTGATCACCACGTGCACACCCGTAGCGTCGGCCGCCTTCCGCAGGGCGCCGACGAGCTCGGCATGCTCGCTGGACGACCGCAGCCGTCCACCTTCGCTGTGCACCGTGTCCTCGATATTGAGGCCGACGGCGCCGGCGTCAAGCAGGCCCGTGATCAGGCGCGTAGGGGCTTGGCCGTAGCCCGATTCGATGTCGACTGACACGGGCACGTCGACCGCGTCCGTGATCTGCTTGA
>Ga0075421_100009207_pt1 | contig 12163 bp, 12 predicted proteins | sample SoiMetdeltSBSDD5_FD_75292 | JGI IMG/M metagenome (GOLD analysis project Ga0075421, IMG submission 75292) | Bulk soil microbial communities from a Populus tree surrounding site in Tennessee, USA - Soil MetaG P. deltoides SBSDD5 | ecosystem: Environmental > Terrestrial > Soil > Tree plantation...
CGCGGCGAGTTGATGTCGGGATCCATCGTGCCGAAGCCGCCGAACCGCACGAACGGCGTGTTGCGGCCACCCGAGACCAGCGGGTGGGGATTGCCGCCAGGCGTGTCCGAATACGGGTTGTCGAGCCCGCCGGACGGGTTGGTCACGGTCGACCGGTTGCCGAACGGCGGGGCGCCGCTGTTGATATTGTGGTATTCGCCCGCCATGAAGTCGTAAGCCATCGAATACGAGGACCGCACAGCCAATCGGCCATCCCCGCGAACGTCCCACGCCACGCCCGCGCGCGGCGAGAGGTTCCACCACTGGATGTACATCCCTGTCTGGCGCGGCGGGAAACCGGGATCCCCCGGCCAGAGCAGTCCCGCGGGCGCCAGCGGGAACCGCTCGCTGATGATGCCCCGGTCGAAGTTTTCCTTCACGAAGATCGAGATGGCGTTGTTCTCGAGGTTCTGCCCCAGGAACGGCTCCCATCGCAGCCCGGCATTGACCGTGACGCGACTCGACGCGCGCCATGAATCCTGCCCATACGCCCCGATGTAGGTGTTGTTGACAATCACGCGGTTGATGTCGCCCTGCTCGACCGTGGCGATCCGGCCGGCCAGGAAGTCGGCCAGCCCGAGCCCCGTGTTCGACCCAGTGATGCGCCATGTGCCGTTGGCGCGCGACGAGGACTGATAGTTCCCCGCCCAGTAGCGGACGTTTCCACCGAACCCGAACTGGTGATTCCCGCGGACCAGCGTCAGATCGTCGGACACGTTGTAGCTGTCGTTGAAGAAGAGCGCTTCGGTCTGGTTCCCCGGGTAGAGGTCGAAGGCGCCCGTGACGGCCAGCACCATGTAGCCCGGCGCGTAGCAGTGATAGTTCCGGACGCCGACGTCCGTCGGGCAGAAGAACGGGTTCTGGTTGTTGTCCACCTTCGACTTGTTGATCGCGAACCGGGCGCTGTTGACCATCGCCGAACCGAACACCGACGTGGTGCCCAGGTTCACCGCGTGCAACATCGCGTCGGTGCCCTGGCCGGACGACTTCAGGATGTTGTCGTCGCCCCCGGCGTAGCCCGGTGGCTTGGTGTACTTCTGTCCGAAGTACCGCCCGAAGACCGAGTGATCGGATGTGAGCTGGAAGTCAACGCGCCCGAGCGTCTGATGCTCGTCGCTGTCGTTGCCGATCTCATAGGTGATCTCGCCGCACGGGTCGGTGGACTTGGGCAGCCGGGCGGAGATCTTCAGCGCCGCCGGACTCAGGAGAGCCGGATCGAGCCGGTTGTTCACATACGGCGCTCGCAGCGTCATCGCGCGGCCGCCGTTGCACTGGGCCGAGGCGAATGTGGTGAGGTCGCCCGTCAGCATCTGGGCCGTGGGTACGCGGGCGATGTTCGACGCCGGCCGCTGGCGAGTCGCGGTGCCCTGGTAGCCGCCGAAAAAGAACAGCTTGTCCTGCACGATCGGCCCACCCAGCGTCCCGCCGAACTGGTTGCGCTTGAGCCCGTCATCGGCCCGCTCGCCGTCCGGGCCGATCGCCGCAAACGGGTTGGTCGCGTTGAACCGATAGTGCCGCGCGAACTCGAAGCCGTTCCCCGACAACCGGTTGGTGCCCGACTTCGTCACGGCGTTGACCGACGCCCCCGACTTGACGCCGTTCTGCGCGGTCAGCCCGCTCGTCGCGACGCGGAACTCCTGGAGCGCGTCGGGAAACGGCAGCGCGTAGTTGATGTTCTCTTGCTGGTTGTTGTGGTCCGCCCCGTCAAGGACGTACGCGACGCCGGTCTCGAACCCGCCGCCCACCGAGATCCGCACACCACCCGGCGCGCTCCGCGACGTCGCCGTCGCTGTCTGGACCGACGCGCCCGCCAGGATCAGCAGGTCGGTGACCTGGCGGCCCTGAAGCGGCAGCTCGAGGATGCGCTCGTTCTCCACCACCGCGCTGATGCCCGCGCTGCGCACGTCCACGAGCGGCGCCGCGGCTTCGACGGTGACCGTCTCCTCGAGCGACCCCAGTTCGAGGGCTGCATTGATCGTCGGTGTCGCGCCTACCGTGAGTACGAGCCCCGTCTGCACGTAGCCACGGAAGCCCTGGAGCGATATCTCCAGGCGGTACGGGCCCGGCGGCAGATTCGTGAGCAGATAGGCACCCTCCCCGTCTGTCACGGCCGTGCGCTCGAGCCCGGTTGCCGTCTGTGTCGCGGTCACGGTGACACCGGGCAGCACCGCGCCACTTGAATCAGTCACCCGGCCGTTCAGTTCGGCCGTGGATGTCTGCGCCCAGGTGGGCACAGTGGTCACAAGAGTGGTCAGGAAAACGACCGACGCAAGGCTACACAGCGTCTTACGAGCGCGCGTCATACGTGTTTTCTCCGATTTCTGCTGTACGAGGAACGTTTTCGAGGCAAAAAACGTGCGAAACGCTTATAACAATTCGCTTGTCGGCGTGTCAATGCGCTGACATGCTGGAACCTTCCGGCCCGGACGCCGTATCTATAAGCAGCCCAAGGAGGTTATCGATGCCCGTTCGTGCTGCAATCGCCATGGCTGCCGTCCTGCCGGCCATCGTGCTGGCCTCTGCTTGCGCCGTCGAACGAGAAGAAGAGGGGGGCAAGACCACCAGGGTGGCGATCAGCACGCCGGTGGGCGGCCTCGCGGCGCGCATTGGAGACAACCCAGGCGAGACGGGACTGCCGGTGTATCCCGGCGCCCAACTGTCCCGCGACGAGGACGATGGCGATCCGGAAGGTGCGACGGTGTCGATCGGCACCCGATGGTTCGGTCTGCACGTTGCCGCAGCCGAGTACCAGAGCGGCGAATCACCCGAGCAAATCCTGGACTTCTACCGCGGTCAGATGCGGGCGTTCGGCGACGTCAGCGAGTGTCGCGGTGAGGTGAACTTCAAGAACGGCCGCCCCGAATGCCGTTCCAGGCCGCGCTCAACGGACGTTCAGTTGCTGGTCGGCACCGAGCAGCGTCATCGCATCGTGTCGGTGAAGCCACGCGGCCAGGGCACCGAGTTCGCGCTGGTCTCGATCCAGATGGGTTCCTGACCCGCCTTCGCCGGCGCTCAAACAAGTAGAGTCGGCTTCGGCGCGGCAGGCTCGCTGGCGCCAGGCTGAAGACCGTGCTATTTTCTGCGAATGACGAGACACTTCCTGCTAGCGGTCTCGGCCGGCGTGCTGTTGAGTGCCGCCACCGTCCCGGCGCATCACAGCGCTGCGTCGGCCTACGACACGGCCAAGAAGATCACGATGAAGGGCACGGTCACGAAGGTGGAGTGGAAGAACCCCCACGTCTTCTACTACCTCGACGTCGCCGAACCGTCCGGGTCGGTGACCAACTGGGCCATCGAAGGGTCAACGCCCAACCAGTTGTACAGGAATGGGTGGCGCAAAGACGACCTGAAGATTGGAGACGCCGTCACGGTGGCGAACTCGTCTCCCGCCAGGAACGGGTCGAAAAAGGCCTACGGCGGCACGCTGACCCTCGCGGACGGCCGCCGGGTGTTCGGCGGATCGGCCGCCACCGACCAGTAGGGGCGGAATTTGCTCCGCCCGTGGGCCGACCAATGTCGGCTCCGCCCGTGGGCCGAGCAAGCTCGGCCCCTACGGGTTGTTGCGCAGGGGAAGCGGCTGCTTCGGCGCATTCTCGTTGAAGCGCTCGTAGCCCGCTTCTTCCGGCACGCAGTCCCACGTGAGCAGCTTCCCGTCGGGAAGCTTCAGGTAATTGAACGTCGTGGTCACCGGCTCAAGGAAATACACCGGATCGGTCATCGTGACGATGACCTGCATCCGGTTGCCGTTCGGCACGAACCGCTCGACCGTCTGCATCTGATCGGACTGCCAGAGACCGGGGTCTCCCAGCGAGTCGAGGAGGCCCGCTTTCAGCGCCGTCGACTCCACGACCAGCGTGTCGCCCTCCCAGTGACCGGCGGATCGGCCGAGATGGGGAAACTGTGGCACGGTGAACGGGGCATCCTTCGCAGCCAGCCCGTTCTTGATCGGTACTCGGCGGTGGATGTCCATGAACTCGTAGTTGATCTCGGCGTAGTCGTCTCGGAGTTTGATCTCGATTGGCGGCGACGGCGTGTGCATCACGCGCTTGAACGTGGCCGGAATGCACCGCATCGCCGGGTCGTCATGCAGGTGATCGTAGCGGGCGCGCGCCGCGGCTCCCTCCGGCGTCAGCTTGAGGTTCTCCGTCCTGGTTCCGTTGACGATCCATACGCCCTCGAGCTCCGCCCGTTTACCCTGGGCGTGCATAGATATCGGGAGTGCTGTCAGCAGCGCAGCGGCCCACACGCCAATCAGTCCTGACGACCCCACGCGTCTCATCGCGCCACCTGCGGGCAGTCGAGGTCCGCGCCCTTTTCCACCGCGTCGGTGAGCGCCCCAGCGCCGCAGTCGCGGAGAATCGATCCATCCGCGAGTGTCGCGGTCTGGAAGTACGCCACGTTTTCCAGGCGCCGGCTCGGGCTGACCCGAATCATCACGGTGTCGCCGAGCTTCATTTGCTCGTATCGCACCTTGCGGCGGATCAGGGCGTTCTTGTCGGACCACTCGATGAACCAGTCCTTGGCGACGCCGTCTGCGCCCTTCACCGAGAGCGTGATCTGGGAATGCGGGTTTCGGATGTCGATCTCCTTGAGCACGCCCGTGAGGGTGAAGGCCTTGGTGGAATCGAAGTTGATGCCGACGGAATGGTGTGCGATCGACGCGCCACCGAGGCACATCCAGACGGCAAACGCCGCGATGGATACTGTCCGGCTCATCGATGTCTCCCCCCAGGCCATGAAAACGTGACCACAATATATATTCTCTGACGTGGATCTGACGACACTGGGCCGGACCCTCGGCTTTTCGTTCGCGGCAGGCGTCAACCTCTATGCCACCGTCGCGATCCTCGGATTGGCTTCGCGTTACGGATGGGTGTCCCTTCCTCCCCAGTTTCAGATGTTCAACAACGATCTGGTCATCGGCGCCGCGATCGTTCTCTACGTGATCGAATTCTTCGCCGACAAGATTCCCTACGTCGATACGCTCTGGGACATGCTGCATACCGTAATCAGGCCCGTCGGCGGCGCGCTGATTGCGGTGACGACCCTCGGCGAGGCATCGCCGCCCGTGGAAGGGCTCGTGGCGCTCCTCGGCGGCACGATCGCCGCCGGGAGTCACCTGACAAAAACGAGCACTCGTGCCGTCGCCAATACCAGCCCTGAGCCGTTCTCGAACTGGATTCTGAGCGTCGGGGAAGATCTCTTCGTCGTCGGTCTCGGCTTCCTCGCGCTCAAGTATCCAGTGGTGGCTCTGGCCGTCGCGCTCGCGCTGACGGTGCTCATCCTCGTTTTTGCGGCGGTGATTATTCGGACCGTGCGGCGGTGGTTTCGCCGGCAGCGAGTGGAAGCGCAGACGTGAGAGGGGGGCGTGAGAGGGGGTCAGACCCCCTTACGCTTTTGTAAGGGGGTCTGACCCCCTCTCACGCCTGCCCTCCCTCTACGGCTTTACTTCGGGAGCGTCGGCGGGTTCTTGTGTTCCGGGCCCTGGATGCCCTGGATGGCGTCGGCCAGCGAGTTTTCGTTGTCGGCGCAGCGCGCCGGCATCAGGCGAACGTCCTTGCCCATCCTGCGCAGGTTCCGGGCGTAGGTGAACGGCTTGGCGTAGAACACCGGGTCTTCGATTGTCACCGTCAGGCGAATCACATCCGGGCCGGTCTTCTGGAAGCGCTCGGTGAGGTGCAGCATCGCGCTGTGCTCGAACCCCGATGTGTCGATCCACGTTTCTTCACGCATCCCGATTGTGTCAACCACCAGCGAGTCGCCGTCCCATCGTCCGATCGAATGCCCCATCCACTCCGGATACTCGAGAATATCGTCCGGGTGCCTGCGGCCGTCCATATAGATCATCCGGTAGTCGATGTGCTCGGTGATGATCGCGATCAGGTCCGGCGTCTGGACGATCTGAAAGGGATTGGTCGACTGCAATCCTCTCGTCGGCCCGTACGGCAGGCATTTGTACGACGGCGAGTTCGCCATGTCGACCTTGCGGTAGCGCTCGGCCCCGTACGGCGTAAGCACGATCTCGCCCGGCTTGACCAGCACCGAGATGTCGGCGGCGGATCCGATCCAGAGCCCGGTGAAGTCCGGACGCGACTGGGCCGAGGCAATGGCGGTCGACGCGACGAGCGCCGCGAGCGCCGCGGCAATTGTTCGTTCCATCTGGTGCCGATTATTTGAACGGACGGCGCGCGGTGTCAATCCCGTGGTTTGGCCCGCCGCTCCCGCGCCCGGCGTTCCTGGTGGGGAGGGACTTCCTTCTCGGATTGCCTTCGCTCGGACACGATCGCCAGGCTCCACCCGTCATCCAGCAGCCGCTGTTGATAGCCCTGGAGAAACTGCTCGAGCGACGCGCTGCCGGCAAAGTCGTACGATTGGTGAGCATCCCCCGGCCCAAACATCAGAAGGCGTGCGCCGGACGGCCCGCGGGTGATCCGAATCGATTGTTCACCCCGCACGAATAGCCAGGCGTTCTCGTGGTAATCCACGTGTCACCTCACCGAGGCCTTCGGCTGACAGTCCTCGAACGTCGGATTGTTCGGCGCGTCGAGCGGGTGAAGCCCACCCGCCTGGCCGGAGTGATCGATCACCGCCAGCCGTTTGCTCACGAAAAGTACCTCGTAGGCCCAGGTCGGGAACGGGTCAAGGGCTTCGAGGCAGCTGGCGTTGTTGAAGTGGATGTGCGCGATCTCGAAAAACTGTTTGAGCCGCTCCACGAGCCGGACGTAGCGCTCCTGCTCGATCCAGCGCGAGTTCTTCATCTCCCAATGGAACTCCACGGCCATCTGATCGATCTGCTGCAGCACCTCGGCCGGTGTCGACAACAGCGAGTCCCACTCCGCGCCCTCGACGTCGATCTTGAGCACGATACGCTTCCCACCGTCGCCGTTCTTGGTGAACTGGTTTTCGATGGTGTCGAAGACGCGGCCTTCGACCGTTTCCGCCGTGGGGCCGACGCATTCGAGGTGAAACACGGCCTTACCGCCTGAACAGGCCGGTTGCGTCGGGTTGAAGCAGTCGTATTCGTGCACCGGCACCTCGAACCGGCTTGAAATATCGCAGCCCCATTTGTCGTAGCCAGCGATCCCGTACGAGTAGGCGCTCTGGATCTCGCCCAGCAGGTTGCCGCACATCAGGTAGCCGCCGTCATTCGCCTCGCCGAATCGTTCAAGCTGGCAATTGGCCAGCGCGACCGGCTGCAGCATCCCGAACAGGATGCCCCGCTGTTCCCTGTCAAACAACTCTCGGCGCTCCTGCACGCTCCTGGCCTGGCGACCCCTGTACACCTTGACCTGGTTGCGCACCACCGCGCCGAGAATCACGGTAACAAGCAGCGCCCCGGCGATCAGCCAGAATCGCCGCCGGTCTACCACACGCTCGGCCAGGGCTTCCCGACCATGAACTGGGGATTGGCGCCCGTGCGCGGCGTGTACTTCTGCACTCGTCCGGTTCTCACTTCAGCCGTGTAGAGATTGCCCTCCTTGTCGGTGGCAAACCCATGGATGCCCCACTGGCAGCCCTGGCAGGCGCCGAACGTCCCCCACGAATACAGGAAGTTGCCGCTGGCGTCATAGCCAACCAGCTTGTGCGATCCCTGGTCGGCCGCCCACAGCACGCCGTCATTTCCCATGGTGATGCTGTGGATGTTCATCGGTGGACGCGGGCCGGTGTCCCACTGGTCGAGGAACTTGCCGTTCTCGTCGAACACCTGGATGCGGCCGTTGTTGCGATCGTTGACGTAGACGCGCCGGGTCGTCGGGTTGACGGCGATGCCATGCACGCTGTTGAAGTAGCCCGGGCGCCGTTCGTTGGGAGCCGTCCCCTTCTCTCCCCACTGCATCAGCTTCTTGCCGTTCATGTCGTACTTGATGACGCGGGTGTTGTCGTAGCCGTCGGCGAGGTACCAGGTGTTGGCGTCCATGAAGGCCAGGAAGGTCGGCCGGGCGAAATGCGTATCGTCGTTGCCCGGCACGCCCGGCGTGCCCAGCAGCAGGACCTGTTTCTTGCCGTCGTTGGTGAACTTCGCGACAAAGTGGTTGTCGGCATCCACGATCCAGATGTGCTTTTCCGGATCGTAGGGGCTGATCTCGACGTCATGTGGACGGCCCCAGATCTTGTCCCACTGCGACCAGTCGTTGATGACTTTCCCGTTGCGATCGAATTCCACGATCACGTGCTCCCATCGCCAATCGACCCCCGGCCGGCCATCGCTGCCATCCGGCGCGGCCTTGCCCGAGCTGGGCGTGGCGCTGGCGGTTTCGCGCAGCGGCACGTTGCCACCGACCGGGAACTTGATGCCGGCGCCGAGCTGCGGCAGCCAGGTGGTTTCGATTCGCGCCGGCAGCACCGGCAGCTCTCCTTTCTGCGTCACGATCACGCGGTCGGGGCTCTCGGCAAAAACGTCGGTGGACTGCGACCAGGTCCATCCCTGGTGGTTGGGCAGGCTCTCGGCCAACGGCAGGGGCCATTTCTGCACCGGATCGTACGGGCCGAACACGTCGTGCCCGCCCTTGAGTCCGGGAACGGCCGCAAACCCCTCTCCGGGCTTCTTCGCCGCCGCCGCCGCCTCTCCCTCGGCAGAGCCCCGCGCGCAATTCGCCAGGAGGATGACCGCGAACAACGCCACGCCCGCCGCCGTCATGTTAAGAATTCGTTGTGTCATGTTCTGCCTCTCTCGCACACGATGCCTGTTCCGGTGGACAGAGGCTAGTCATCGGCTGATGCGATGTCAAACCCAGGTGGTAGCTTGTAGCCGGTAGCCTATAGTCGGTAGCACGTACGGTCTTGCTACCAGCTACCAGCTACCAGCTGCGGGTAATTAACCCGGCGGCACCGCCGTCATCGCGGCGCACGTGGCAGCCGGTACCGACGGAGCGCCGTTGATGATGGCGGCAAGCCGCGCCGCGATATTCGCATAGCCGGTGTCGTTCGGATGAAACCCGTCGCGTGAGAAGTTGGACGGCGCATAGAGTGTCGAATCGCACATCACGTCCATCACCACGACCCCGGTGGCGGCCTGGCGGTTCGCTTCGCGTGAGAACGCCACGGACACCGATTGCAGGACGCGCCGATGTTCGAGCGGATATCGGGCGGCGTACGGCATCGCGGCGAGGTTCGGCACGTTGAGCACGACGAGGAAGCTGTTGCGCGCGCGATTACGTACCCCCTGGATCAAACGGTCGTAATCGGCGCCGAACGCGCGCGCCTGGGTCTCGATGTACTGGGCGACCCCCGCCGCGGCCGCACCCTTTTCAATCGCCTCGCCAATCGCATTCGCGTCGTTCACCCCGCCGGAGATCGTCACGACCGTCGAATTGGTGGGAACGAACGGCATCTGACGATCGATGAAGTTGCCGGTGACCTCGCGGCCGATCTGCCGGGCAATCGCCTCGACGGCGGGACTCAGCACCGAGGCCGGGATGCCGAGATTCATGACCGTGACTTCGTGCGCCGCGCGAAGCTGCCTGGCGGCAACCGGCACGTAGCCGGTGCCGTTCTCGCAGGCAGTGAACGGCAGGCACGGCACACTGCTCCCCACGCCATTCGCATCGCTGGCGCCGATCGCGGTGTAGTGGATGGCGGCCGCCGGGGCCGGCGGCGTAATGACGGAGGGCGATGTCGGCGACTCGCTCTTGTTGCAGCCCAGCAGGGCCACCGACACACACAGGAGGGCGCTGGCCCGTCTCACCTTATTGCAGTCGGGCCAGTTGCTCGAGCAGCTTTCCCCTCGGACTATCGGCGGGCACGAACCTCTGCACCCGCTCGCCGGCGAACACTTCACCGGTGTAGATGTAGCCCCGCGAATCCGTGGCGATCATGTGCAGCCCGAAGAACTGGCCGCCGCTCTCGCCCATGCTGCCGAGTCTGCCGACGACTTTACCGTCCTCGCGGTTCAGGAACCAGATCGTGTTGTTCTTGATGTCGGAAATGTAGAGGTAGCGCTGGGCCTTGTCCGGCGAGAAGGCGACGCCGCCGGAGGCTCCGCGGTCCGAGGTCTCGCCACGCTTGGTCCCCGGCGGGGCGAGCGCGAACTCCTTCACGAACTTCCCGTCCTTGGTGGTCACGTGGATGCGATCCGCGGCGCGATCGGCTGCGTACACGAAGCCATCGTTGGAAAAGTTCAGCGTCAGGTGGCCTCTGAACTCTTTCGGCGGCGTGTTCCCCACCCACTCGTGGTCGGCGTCCTGCGTCGAAATGTCCGCCAACCGGTGGCCATACGCGCCCCACCCCCGTTTGAATGCAAACGTGGTCAGGTCGAACACCATCACGCGTCCGCCAAGATAGTTGTCGGCGACATACACTTCATTGGCGGCTTCGTCGAGGCGGATTTCTTCGATCCCGCCCACGATCATCGGGGTGCTGGGCGGGTACTTCTTGCGGAACGCCGCGCGTGCCGCCGCCTGGGCAGCCGGATCCGGCGCGTTGCCGCCCCGCCCGCGCGCTGCGCCGGGAGGCGGCGGAAGGAAGCCGGCGACCGGTCCCTGGCCGCCGACGCCCGGTGTGCGAGCTGGAATCTCTGACGGACCGAACTTTCCGCCATTTTCAAGCTCGGGAGTGTGCGCGATCTCGCCGACCAGCTTGCCGCTCTTCGTCTCGTACTTGCGGACGGTGTTCTGTCCAAGATACGCAAACCCCTTGCTGTCGATGTCCATGCCGTGCCCCTGGGGCGCGTCGAACGACCCGAGGACAGTGCCGTTCTTGTCGATATGAATCATCGAAGGCGGCCGGACGCAGCAATCCGACACCCCCAGCTCGGCTTCGAGCTCGAGATTCGTCATGTCGTTCGGGCGGTTGTATACCCAGACGGTGTCGTCGTTGGGCGCGACGGCCAGCCCGGTGACGCCGCCCATCTTCCACTTGCTTGGCAGCGGCTTCGGCCACTCCGGATCGTACTTGTAGCGGGGCGCTTGGCCCTGCGCTCCCACGGCGACATACAAGACAATGCCGCACAAGACGACGACCAGGAGGACGGCTTCGATCCAGCGGTGTCGATCGGCAGTCTTGTTCATGAAGCGATACCTCATCACGCGCCACCTCCGGCCGCAATTCTAGTTGATCTCCCGATCCCGCTGTGCCGGCGGGCTATCACCGCACGGTCATGGATCGAACGAGCGAGGGAGTGCTGAACGTCGGGTCCACGTCGATATCCATGCTGCCGCGAGGGCGCGCGTATGCAATGGCGGCCGCGCTCCGTTCCGCGTCGATTGGAGCGTCGGCAGCCGAGTCTGCCGCGATTTCATAGGGATACATCATCGCGCCACGACGATTGACGTGAAAGAAGCCGAGTGCGTGGCCGAGTTCGTGGGCGAAGACGGCTTCGATCCGGCAGACCTGATCGCCATGTAGCGATATCTGGCCGGCAGGCGCTCCGATGGAGGCGCGTCCACAGACCACATCGCCTGGAGGGACATCGGGCCCGCCGATGTTATCGTTGCGCTCGATCATGATCCAGCCAGGCTGCGGCGGACGGGGCACCGGCCCGGTTTCCCAGACTCCAACCTGGAACCGTCCCCCGGTGAGCGCCGGCACGATGCGGCGAGCGAGCACTTCGAGGCGTGTGGCGATGGACCTGGACAAACCCTTCTCGCCTTCGGTCTCCATGTAAAACGAAGGCGCCTGCGACAGCACCCACAGCGGTTGCAGGCGGCCTTGAATCCGGTCGAAGTCATCCCGGGCCAGCTGCCTGTAAAAGGCCAAATCGAAGCCGGCCTCCGGGATCAAATCCACTGGAGACGAAGCGTTGGTGATCCAGGCCTGCCGCGTGACGTAGCCGGCGAGGGAGACAGGGAGCAGCGTCGGAAGCTGGTCGACCTCCTGTTCCAGGAGACCGACGACGGCGCCAGTGACGGTGTTTTTAATCGGTGTCGAGATAGTGACCCGGGCCGGTGACGCGGATGGAGGGGTTGAAGCCGCGTTGGTACCGACGAGCGCGGATGACGGGCTCGTCGGAGTGGAACCGCCTCCGCCACACGCGAACCCGAGGGACAGAGCCACTACAACGCCGAGAGGTCGAATCATCAGTTGCGCTCAAGCACGGGCTCCACATCGAGCTCGGCTCTAGCGGTCATGTCTGTCGTGACATCGACGGGCAACGCGAATGTGAGATACCTGGTTTGCGAGACGAAGA
>Ga0075421_100009209_pt1 | contig 12163 bp, 5 predicted proteins | sample SoiMetdeltSBSDD5_FD_75292 | JGI IMG/M metagenome (GOLD analysis project Ga0075421, IMG submission 75292) | Bulk soil microbial communities from a Populus tree surrounding site in Tennessee, USA - Soil MetaG P. deltoides SBSDD5 | ecosystem: Environmental > Terrestrial > Soil > Tree plantation...
GAGAGAGCGATCTTCATTCGGATCGGAGAACTGCTCACGCGGGATGGGATTGGCCTGTTCGAGTTGGCGGTTGATTATTTCGAGCGCGGCCTGCGCCTGAACCACTGAAACGCCCTGTTTGAGCCTTCCAATGGCGTTAAATTGATTTTGACGGTTGCTCAGAAAATCTTGCGGGATCGGAGGCATAGCCGGCCGCGGTACCAGTATCTCGCTGTACATCATGACCGGGGCCCATAAATTGACTTTCATCGGAGGGGTCTCGCCATCGAAACCGGCGGCCGCAACGCCGACGACGGTGAATCGATGGCCATTCAAACCAATCGTCTGGCCTACCAGCGCCGGATCGCTGTTGAAACTGCTCCGCCAAAAACTGTGGCTCAGGACAACGACCGGATGCTCGCCGGGCGTACGGTCTTCCTCGGGCAGGAACGTCCGGCCCAAAGCAGGCTTGATTCCCAGCGCGTCGAAGTAATTCCCGGAAACCAGAGAGCCGAGCACGACTTCGCTGCGCTCGCCATTGCCGAAACTGATCTCCGAAGGCATGTTGGAGAGCGCCAGGCCCGACAACACTTCGTTGCGTTCACGCAAAACTCTGAAGTCAGGGTAAGAAAGCGATTCCTCCGAATTGCCGCGCATGATAGTGACGAGTTGGTCGGGCGCTTCGACGACGGGCAACGGTCGAAAAAGCGCTGCGTCGACCAGGCTGAAGACCGCCGTGTTCGCTCCTATGCCCAGCGCCACTGTAACCGCGACCACAAGCGTGAAGCCGGGGTTTTTCGCTAACATCCGGACGCCGAACCGCAAGTCCTGAAACATTTCGTCCTCCATTCTTCTTGGTTGCAGCCACAGCGCGTCTATAAACGCGCCCAGGCCGTGCCACAGCAAGGCAAGTTTGTTTCGCCAATCGATCTTGTCCCATTCGGCCAACAGTCCTTCGCGGTAGCGCAACTCGGCTTCCCACTCCTGCCGCCATCCAGGGCGCAAGCGGCGCGGCACGATCACGCCGATACCGCGGATCAGCCAGAGCCAGAAACGAAAAGTTCGTAGTCCCGCCTTTAGGTGGAAACTTGCCGAGCCGAAACGATCTTTTTTCATTGATGCGCTCGCCCCTTTTAAGTAGCGGAATCACGGGATTCAATGAAGAAGGTCTCGAGTGAATTCGTAACACATCTCCTCAATTCACAGCCGCCTAAAGGCGGGACTACGAACTTCACTCGTGGCGTAGCGCGACCAGCGGATCGACCTTCGTCGCGCGCCGCGCCGGAATGTAGCAGGCCAGCCAGGCAACCGCGGCCAGCGCCAGCGGCACGACGAGAAAGGTGATTGGGTCGCGCGCGCTCACGCCGTAGAGCAGATTCGCCACCAGGCGCGCCAACGCCAACGCCGCCGCCAGCCCGATCGCCATGCCGGCGAGCGTCAGTCGCAATCCCTGTCCGATGACCATATTGAGCATGTCGCGCGCCTGCGCGCCCAACGCCATTCGGATGCCGATCTCGCGCGTGCGCCGCGCCACGGCATAACTCATGACGCCATACAAGCCGATGGCGGCGAGCAGCAAGCCCAGGCCTCCGAGCGCCGTCATGAGTCCCGCGATCATCCGGGCCGACCACAGATGCAGGCCGACCTGGTCGCGCAAGGTAGTGATGTTTTGGATCGGCAGGTTCGGATCGAGCGCCGCGACCTCGCGCCTGAAGGCTGCGACGATGTTTGTCGTCTCCGTTGAGGTTCGCGCCATCGCGTAAAATGACGGCGCGTAAGTTTGCGTGAGCGGCTCCCACACTCCCCCCCACCGCTCTTCCTTCAGCCCGAAGTATTTACAGTCACTGGCCACGCCGACGATCACCCTCCACGGGGAGTTGTGATCGGGGCCGATGCGGATGCGCCGTCCGATGACATCGCCGATGTCTTTGAGGTTGGGCCAATGGCGGCGGGCCAGCGTCTCGTTGACGATCACGACGCGCTCGGACGAAATCGTGTCACGGGCCGTGAAATCGCGGCCGCACAGGAACGGAATTCCCATTGTTTCGAAATATCGCAGGCCGACGTGTTGCCACGCGGCCATGATTGGCGGGCCGTCGGTTGGCGACGGTTGGCCCTCAATGCTGATTTGACCGAGCATTCCGATGAAGCTCAACGGAAGGTAATTGGCGATAGTGACTGAACGTACGCCTGGCGTCGCGGCTAGCCTTTCGACAAGCTGCTGGTAAAACTGCCGCCCGCGCTCTTCGCTGTACCCTTGCAAGCCGAGGTCGAGTGTCATCACCAGACCATTGTCGGTGTCGAAGCCGGGATTGATTGCCTGCGCATGGCGCAGACTGCGAATGAACAGCCCCGCGCCGACCAACAGCACGAGCGACAAGGCGACCTGCGCAACGACCAGCAGATTGCGCGACGAGAACCGACCCCGTCCGTCGCCCGTCCCCGTCTCGTCCTTCAACGCCGGAACCACGTCCGGCCTGGTCGCCGCCCAGGCCGGGGCCAGGCCGAAGATCACGCCCGTCAACATCGACAGCAGGAGCGTGAATCCGAGCGCGCGCCAATCCAGGCGCAAATCGGCCCTGAACTCCATCGGCGGCGGGAATGGCGGTTGAACCGACATCAACAGTTGATTGATCCAGAAAGCCAGTAGCAACCCGGCGGCGGCGCCAAGGAGCGCAAGCAACAAGCTTTCAGTCAACAACTGGCGAATGAGCCGCAGGCGCCCCGCGCCCACGGCCAGCCGGATTGCGATCTCCCTGCGCCGCGTGGCCGCGCGCGCCAGCAATAGATTCGCCACGTTTGCGCATGCAATCAGCAAGACGATCCCCGCGACGACCATCGCCAGCGTCGCCCCCAGCGTCACCATTCGCCGCAAATTCGTGATTAACGATCCTTGCGCGGGCGCGAGCGTCAGTCGGCGGCTCTGCTGAAACGTCGCCGCATCCTCATTGAACCGGTTCGGCGGAGGATAAGTCTGTTGCAATTGGCGATTGATCGTCTCCAACTCGGCTTCGGCCTGCGCGCGCTTAACGCTTGTTTTGAGCCGCCCGATCGCCGATAGCGTCTCCGCCTGCCGATCATTCAATAATGGCCCCCCATTCGATTGCGCCGTCGCTCGCATCATCATCGGAACCCAAACATCGGCGCGCATGGGGATCGAAGCGCCCGCGAACCCCTCCGCCGCGACTCCGACCACGGTGAAGCTGTGGTTATTGAACATCACCGTTTTACCGATCAACTGCGGGTCGCCGCCGAACGCCCGCTGCCAGAAATCGTGGCTGACTACCACGACCGGATGCGCGGCCGGCGCGCGATCTTCTTCGGGAAGGAAGGCGCGACCCTGCGCCATCGGCGCGCCCAACACTTCGAAGAAATTGCTCGTGACCAGTTCCCCCATCACCACTGCGCTGCGGTCGCCATTGCCGAAAGCGAGTGTGATCGGCTCGTAGGCCGCCACTCCGACGAAGACCCGGTTGCGGCCGCGATAATCCACGTAGTCCGGATACGATAAAGTCGGGCCGCTGCCGTCGCCTCGCGCCAGCGTGAACAGCCCGTCGTTATTGGTCCCCGGCAAAGCGCGCCAAAGTAACGCGTCGGCCAAACTGAAGATCGCCGTGTTCGCGCCGATGCCTAAAGCCAGCGACAACATGGCCACCGCCGTGAAGCCTTTCTGCTTGAGCAGCATTCGAGCGCCAAACCTCAAGTCTTGAAACATCTCGTCCTCCATCCTTCTTGGTTGCATCCACAGCGCATCCGCAAACGCGCCCAGGCTGTGCCACAACAGAGCAAGCCTGGCGCGCCGATCGAGCTTGCCCCATTGAGTGATCAACCTCTCGCGATACTGCAATTCGGATTCCCACTCCTGCCGCCAATCGGCCCGCAATCGACGCGGCACGATCACGCCAATGACTCGAATCAGCCAGAGCCAGAAACGAAATCGTGTTGTGCGCGTCAGATCAGCCATAAACCTCTATGCGCCATTCTTCCGCCGCCGCAGCGGCGCCTTGAATTTAGCCGCGCGTTTTAACGCACGGGATGGAAGTGAAAACTTTTTTCGTCGCGTCAGCGACGATTGAACCTGCCACAACATCCGACGCCCGAGGCGAGATTCAATCGCCGCAGACGCGACGAGGCGATGAATGTGTCGCTAGCCGCGCGTTGAAACGCGTGGCTAAAATCAACCGCCGCTATGCGGCGGAGAGACTTGCGTCGCTACTCGTGTCGGAGCGCGATCATCGGATCAACATTTGCCGCTCTGCGAGCGGGCAGGTAGCCGGCCAGCGCCGCCACCCCGATCATCAGCAGCGTGGCCAGCGCGATCGTCGTCGGGTCATCCGGCGTCATGTCGAACAGCAAAGCGGAGACCAGCCGCGTGGTCACCATCGCCGCCGCCAATCCGGCGACGACGCCTAGCGCGACGAGCAGCGACACCTCGCGCATCACCAGCCAGGCCACGTCCCTTCTTTGAGCGCCGAGCGCCATGCGGACGCCGATTTCGTTGGTCCGCCGCGTTACCGCGTAAGACATCACGCCGTACAACCCGACGCAGGCCAGCAGCAGCGCGAACAGGCTGAAGGCGCCGCCGAGTTGCGCGACGAAGCGCTCCTGCACGAGCGTTTCATTCACCGCCTCACTCATCGTTTGCAGTTCGACTACTTGCAACTGCGGGTCAATCTCGCGCACGACGCGTTGAATCACCGCGGCGTAAGAAGCCGGATCGCCATCAGTGCGAAGTTGAACGGTCAGGGGGAGCGGGATTGGCGCCTGGAAGTAGTAGAGGTAGAAGGCGCGCGGCGGTTTCTCGCGCAGATTGGTGAATTTGGCGTCTTTCACCAGGCCGATGACCTCGATGGGCCTTTTCACGCCATTCATGTCGAAGCGTTTGCCGATCGGATTTTCATTACCGAAGAAATAACGCGCCATCGCTTGATTGATGACGGCGGAAAATGGGGCGCCCGGCGCGGCGTCAGTCTGTTCTGATGGCGGCGGGGACTCCTCCCGCGGCCCGAAGTCTCGCCCCGCCAGCAGTGGCATTTTCATCGTCTCGAAAAATCGCGGCCCTACCACCAGGATGTTGCAATTCATGTTTTCGTCAGGGGCCGGGTTGTAGCCGGGGACGGATACGGGGCTTAACAAAGTACCGCCTGTCAACGGAGTCATCGTCGTTAGTGTGACCGAACGCGAGCCCGGCAAGGCTTCCAATCGCGATAGCGCCTGTTTGTGCAGGTCTATAAGTCGCGCAGTGTCGTAGCCGGCGCCGGCGTCGATCCTGAACTTCACGATGTTCTCGTAGTTGATCCCGGCGTCGAGAGTTCGCAAATTGCGCAGGCTGCGCGCGCACAACCCTGCGCCGACGAGCAGGAAAAGCGAGAGCGCGACCTGCGCGACGACCAGCATTTTGTTCAACATCAGACGCGAACGGCCCGGGCTCGCGCCGGTCTGGTCCTTCAGAGAGGCCGTCAGATCGAGCCGCGTCGCCTGCCACGCGGGCGCGAGGCCGAACAACAATCCTGTCAGGACGGAAACCGCAATCGTGAAGCCGAGCACGCGCGCGTCGAGCGGGATGTCGAGCGCCAATCGGTTTTCACGCGGGAGGTATACAAGCAACGCCTGAGAGAACCAATGCGCGAAAATCAACCCAGCGCCGCCGCCGAGCGCGGCCAACAAAACGCTCTCGGTCAGAAACTGGCGGACCAGTCTGAAGCGTCCCGCGCCGACCGCCAGCCGCACCGCGATCTCCTTGCGTCGCGTCGCCGCGCGAGCGAGCAGCAGGTTGGCGATGTTGACGCAGGCGATCAGCAGCGTTAGCGCGACCGTGGTCATCAAAATTACCAGCGGACGCCGGAACTTCAGCCGCAACCACGTAGTGCCGGCGCTTCCCGATTCCAACACAACGCTTTGCTCGAAATGCTCTCGCCGCTCGGTCGGCGTCCAATTGGCGGCGCTCTCGCCGGCGATGTCTTCCTGGCGTCGCCGAAAAATCAAAGCGACCTCGGCCTGCGCCTGCGCCATACTTACTCCGGGCCGCAAACGCCCTATCATCCGAAGCCACCACTGGTTCGACATCTGGCGCGACGCCTCATCATTGGCCGCCTTGATGGGCCACCAGATGTCAGGCTTGCTTCCGACCTCGAAGCCGAAAAAGCCGGGCGGCGCGACGCCGACAATAGTCAACGCCGTGTCGTTAACCATCACCTGCCGACCAACAACGCCCGGATCGACGCCGAATCGACGCCGCCAAAATTCGTAACTGATGACCGCGCCTGGCTGCGAGCTTGCCGGATTGTCGTCCGCCTCAGTAAGAGCGCGGCCCACAATGGTATTGACCCCGAGCCCGGAGAAGAAATTGCCTGAGACCCGTTGCTGCTGAATCGGTTCCACTGCGCCGCCGCCCGGCTCCTTCACTATCAGCCGCCCGTCCCCCACATAGCTTCCTGTGATGACGCCGGAGAAGGATTGACTTTGGTCGCGGATCATTTCGTAGAAAGAGTATTGGAAGCTGTAACCCGGCCCTTGCTTCTCGATGATCGAAAAGAGCGCCAACTCCTGAGGCGCTTTGACCGGCAGCGGTCTCAACATCATCGCGTTGATCAAACTGAAGATCGCCGTGTTGGCCCCGATGCCAAGCGCGAGCGAGAGCGCGGAGACCAGCGTGAACATACTGTTTTTGAGCAGCATTCGGGCGCCGAAACGCAGGTCTTGAAACATCTCTTCCTCCAGTCTCTTCGGTTGCAACCACAACGCGTCCGCAAACGCGCCCAGGCTGTGCCAGAGCAATGCAAGTTTGTTGCGCCAGTCGAGCTTATCCCATTCAGCGAGCAGCGTTTCGCGGTATTGCAACTCGGCTTCCCACTCCTGTCGCCAGCCGGCGCGCAACCGGCGCGGCACGATCACGCCGATCAAGACGATCAACCAGAGCCAGAATCGAAAGCGTGTTATGGGCGTCAGATCAGCCATCAGCCTACCGTTGGTTGAAAATCACGGCTAAATTCAAGGCGCCGCGGCGGCGGCGGGGAGAAAGGTCTTGCGGTCTCGTGAAAGCGCCATTGCGCCTCATTCGTGCCGGAGCGCCACTAACGGATCAACTTTCATCGCCCGCCGCGCCGGGATGTAGCAAGCCAGCAACGCCACCGCGGCCAGCAGGGCCGCGATCGCCGCATATGTCAGCGGGTCGGTCGCTTCCACACCGAACAAGAGGGTCTTCAGCCAACGCGTCAACCCCACCGCGGCAAGCAGGCCGAGCGCCAGTCCGAACGCCACCAGCTTCATGCCCTGCCCGACCACCAGCTTCAACACGTCACGGGCTTGCGCGCCCAAAGCCACGCGCAGGCCGATCTCCTGCGTGCGTGAGCTGACCGCGTAGGACATCACGCCGTAAATCCCCACCGCCGCGAGCAGCAGCGCCAGCAGCGCAAAGAGCGCCAGCAGCCCCGTGTTGAAGCGCGGCTGCGCCACCGTCTCGCTCAGCAACTGCTCGAGTGTGCTGATGTTGGAGACCGCCTGTTCGGAGTCGACTTGCCGTATCGCCGCGCCCGCCGCCGCGGCCACGCTGAGCGGTTCCCGCACTGTCCGCAACACCAGCGTCATGGCCGGCGCAGGCGCTACCACATAAGGCAGGTACATGCCCGCTTCCGTGTCGGTATTTAACCCAGATTCCTTCACATCGGCGGCGACGCCGACGATGGTGAGCCAGGGACTATCCGGCGCTCTGCCGATCCTGATGCGTTTGTCCAGCGGGTTTTCGTCTGGCCAGTAGCGCCGCTGAAACGCTTGATTGATGATCACCGCGCTCATTTTTTGCCAGCCTTCTTCTTCAGTGAACGTGCGCCCGGCTGCGAGCGGCGCGCCCATCGCGCGGAAGTAATCGGGCGAGATCGAACGGTAATTGACGGAAACGCTTTCTCCGGGAGCGGGCGCGGGGCGTCCCTCAATCTGAAAACCTATGGCCGAATTGCCTCTGAGCGGCAGGCGATGAGTCGCCCCGGCGAATTCGACGCCGGGCAATGTTTTCAGTCGTTCCAACGCCTGTTGCAAGAAGGCCGCGCGCTGTTCGCGCCGCGCATACTTCGCTGGGGAGAGATTGATCTCCATTGTCAGACCACGTTGCGCATCGAAGCCCGGCGCGACCTGCTGCAAGCGAGCGAAGCTTTTGAGCATCAGCCCTGCGCCGATCAGCAAGAGCAGCGCGAACGCGATTTCAGCGACCACCAGCGATTGGCGCAACCGCCGCGAGCCGCCGCCCGCCATCCGCGAGCCGTCTTTGAGCGCCGTGTTGATGTTGAGGCGCGAGTGCTGCCACGCCGGCGCCAGGCCGAAGATCAAGCCGGTCAGCAATGCGATCGCCAGCGTAAAGCCGAGTACAGGGAGATCGAGCGAAGCCTCATTCAAGCGCGGGATATTGCGCGGTCCAATTGTCGTCAGCAGGTTCACGCCCCACGCCGCGAGCAACAGCGCGCCCGCGCCGCCGAGGAGCGCCAACAGCAAACTTTCCGTCAGCAACTGCCGCACGATGCGCCCGCGCCCCGCGCCCAAAGCCGCGCGAACAGCCAGCTCGCGTTCGCGCGCCGCATTCCGCGAAAGCAACAGGTTGGCGACGTTAGCGCAGCCGATCAGCAGCACGAATAGGACCGCGCCGAGCAGCATGTATAAGGGTTGCTGCATCTCCCCGCTGATCGCTTCGCGCAATGGCTGCATGAATACGCGCCAGCCTTTATTCGTGGCCGGATAGGCTTGATCCAAACGCACGGCGATCGTCTCCATCTCGGCGCGCGCCTGATCGAACGTCGCGCCCGGTTTGAGCCGGCCCAGCACGCGCAGGAAATGCGATACGCGTTCGCCCTTCGGATCGAGCGCGTATGGCAGCCACAACTTTGTGTCATCCTGCGGATAGCTGAATCCGGGCGGCATGATCCCGACGACCGTGAAAGCTTGCCCATCCACTTTGATCTGTCGCCCGACCAACTGCGGGTCGCCGCTGAAGGATTGGCGCCACAGAGCGTGGCTCAGGATGACTACGCGCTCGCCGCCGGGCGCGTCCTCCTGCGGCAAAAAGGCGCGGCCCACCGCCGGCCGCGCGCCGAGCGTCGCGAAGAAATCCACCGTCACCCGCGCGCCATTCACGCGCTTCGGCTCGTCGCCGGCCTGCACATTGAAGCCGTCTTCGCGGAAGGCCGCCATCTGCGCGAAGACCTGATTCTGGCTGCGCCAGTCCAGGAAGGTCGGAAACGTGACCGAAGTTTGCGGCACATTGGTCGGCGGATGGCTCTCCCGTATCCAGACAAGCCGCTCCGGTTCTGGGAAAGGCAGCGGTCGCAACAGCACTGCATTCACTACGCTGAAGATCGCCGTGTTCGCGCCGATGCCTAACATCAGCGTAAACGCAGCCACAGCGGTGAAGCCCTTATGCTTGAGCATCACCCGCACGCCGTATCTCATGTCTTGAAACATTTCGTCCTCCAGTCGTTTCGGTTGCAGCCAGAGCGCGTCCGCAAACGCCCCCAAACTGTGCCAGAGCAAATCGAGTTTGCGGCGCCAATCGAGTTTGTCCCACCCGGCCAGCAGCGTTTCGCGGTAATGCAGTTCCGCTTCCCACTCCTGCCGCCAGTCGGCGCGCAAGCGCCGCGGCACGACCACGCCGATTAGCCCTACCAGCCACAGCCATGGTCGCGCGAATGTCCGTCGTCTACGCCAGCGCATGACTCACCCCTTTCCGCGCGCAGGTTTGAGTTTGGGCGCGGGTTGTTCGAGATGATCCAGCAGCCGAAACCGCTTGCGCGCTTCCGCGAGCGCTTCCCGGCCCTCTTCGGTCACTTCGTAGTATTTGCGAGCCGGACGCTGCTCGGCCTGCGCGATGCTTTGCCGCTCCCACTTGGAATCGACGTAGCCCGCATCCTCCAGCCGCCTCAACGCCGGGTAAACCGTCCCGCTCGCCAGCCCCGTCACCGTCATCACTTCAAGGCCGTATTTGTAGCCGTTGTCGAGCGCCTGAAGGATCAACGCCATCGTGTAAGAGAGATATCCTTTGGCCATTCTTCGCTCCATTCTTTCTGGGCGTCGTTCGTCGCGACATGAACGACGCTTCTGTCTGATAGTTCAACAATTCATGTAGACACCTATACGTATAGGCTTCTACATAGGGTGTTGTCAAGAAAAATCAAGTCCGCAACCCCGGCGTCGCGCCATTAATTTTTGTCACCTGGATTTGTCGCCTCTTCTGACTGAGGGTGATGATGAGGCAAGCGGCTGATTGGGACATCGGCACGGTACCGCGCGCGTGAGCAAGCGGATGACCTATGATACATCCGCTTGCTCACGCGCGCGGTACCGTGCCGACTCCCCTCTATTTGAATCCTTTGGCCGTCAGTTGCGCCTTGAGCGCTTCGGCCACGACCGAATCGAAGCTGTTTCGTACGCCCGATTTCGCCCGTTCTTTCTTGATGAATTCCGCACGGTCCTTCGACAACTGCATGATTTCCGCGCGGATCTGCCGGCGTTGGGCCTGGCGTTTCTCGATCTCCTGTTTCCGTTCGGCGGGCGGAAGTTTGCGAAGCTCTTCGGGTAGCTCTTCGGGTTTAATGTCTTCGAGATTCACGGTTCCATTCTCAAGACTCTGCAAAAAGTCTCCGGCGTAAGACATGGAATTGATGGCCTTGTTCATTGCGCGGTCGGCCTGCGCCGGTTTAGGGGCGGACGACGCGATTAAACCCTCCGCCGCTGACTGCGTGGCTCTCGAGAGGTCCTGGGCTTGCGCCCCGCCATAGGCGAGGTAAGTTCCGCCGAGTTGATTGCCGAGGGCGCTGAGCTTTTCGTCATACGGCGTGGCGATCGCGACGACGCCGCTGTCTTGCGGGATGGCGAAGTACCGCCCTCCGCCATGTTGGGCGATCTCCTGCCAGACTTCCTTGGTCCCCGAAATGTCTCCGCACTGAATGGCGTTGACGATCATGCCCTTGCGTCTGGCTGCGACCGCAGTCGCCTTCGCATCCGGCTCGTCCTGGTAATCGGTGTGAGGCGGGGCGTCGCCGACCAGAAAGACCACCTGCGCGATCCGGTCGGATTGTTGCGACCATCCGGCCTTATGCACGGCGTCGGCCAGCGCTCGCCGCACATTCTCCGGCTCGTCCCCTCCCCCCTCGGCCCGGTAATTCATGAGCGTCGTATAAACGGCGTCCAGATTGTCAGTCATCGGGAAGACTTCGGTGACGTAGCGGTCGCCGCGGTCGCGGTAGGCCACCAACCCGATCCGCACGTTAGGTCGCGAACCCGATTGCATCACTTCATTTACAATTCCCCAGATGCGTTGCTTCGCGCCCTCGATCAACCCGCCCATCGAACCCGTCGTATCGATGGCGAAGACCATCTCGAGCGTTTTCCTCTCATTCGAGTTCTTATCGTTCACGAAATCTTTCGGCTTATCGTCGCTCACGGTCTCATTCGTCTTCTTGTCGTTCACGTCCGCCCCCGAACGAGTAAAGCCGAACACGATCAACAGGACCGCGAAAAGCAGCAAAGCATTACAGAATAGTGTCTTCCAAAATATCGTCCTCATAAGCGAAACCTCCGCTGGAAAATGCCTTCGACGCAGTGGAATGTCGCACAGGCGCCTTGCCGATGGGACCGCGCATGCTTTGAACGGAGATTGAAGACCGCCTTGCGCAGATTCGAAAACGGTAGGGCAAACTGGCCGCTTTGCCCGGGATTCCCGCAAGACCGCATCGAAGGATTTAAGGCCACATAGTGACGAATAAATTCGTCACTACAAAGACCGCGTCGAAGGAGTAAAGGCAAAGCGGCCAGTTTGCCCTACCGTCGCGCCGCGCTTTTCATTCTTTCCGAGACGTGTAAGTCCCATACGAGCAATCTAAGGTGAAATGCGGGGTTAATTGACGGGCCGACGAAGCCAGAAGATCGAGCGCGCCGGCGCCGCCTTTTCTTATGATCCGGCATAACAATTGCGGCCAAATTATTTGGACATTATGCGCGGAACATATTGGGAACACTTTTCACACGAGGCCGATATGGGCGTTCGCGGCGTCGGCGCGACAAAGGAGGAGGCGTTCGAGCTGGCCGCCGTCGCGCTGACGGCGGTGATCACCGACCCTGAAGGCGTCGCGCCGTTGGAAGAGATCGATGTCGAGTGCGAGGCGCCCGACGACGAGTTGCTGCTCGCCGAATGGCTGAACGC
>Ga0075421_100009210_pt1 | contig 12163 bp, 14 predicted proteins | sample SoiMetdeltSBSDD5_FD_75292 | JGI IMG/M metagenome (GOLD analysis project Ga0075421, IMG submission 75292) | Bulk soil microbial communities from a Populus tree surrounding site in Tennessee, USA - Soil MetaG P. deltoides SBSDD5 | ecosystem: Environmental > Terrestrial > Soil > Tree plantation...
GTCGTACGCGGAGATGCCGCCGGGGACGTTGAAGGATTGCCAATACCAGGGCTTGCGCTCGGGCTGCCGCTGGTCGATGGCGAGCCCGAACCACCGGTAGCTCCGCCAGCGCCTGTCGAATCCGCCGAACCGTCGGTCGCACCGGCGCCCGTGGCGCCCGCTGCTCCCGCGCTGCCCGCCGCACCCGCGCCGCCGGCGCTGTCGGAAGCGCTGGCGCCCGAACCGCCACCAGATGCGCCCGAGCCTCCGCCCGAGGCGCTCGCGCCCGAGCCACTACCGCCGCCCGATGCGCCGGCGCCCGAGCCGCTGCCGCCGGCGTTGGCGATATCCACCGCCAGCGGGCCAGCCGCCAGCGCGATCGCCAGCAGCAAAGAGAACATTGCCATCATCATCTTCATCGAGATCCTCCTTCGAGACTGCGCACTCATACTCGAGAACTACGGCGGCATGATGGGAGCAACGGATATGCCACTTGATCGCCGCGCGATCCGCTGGATGCGTCGGGAGCCGCCGTGCGGCCCGCTGGGTCGGCGTGGCATAATGAGGAGGTTTTGAGACCGAGAATGGCGCTTCCGCTGATCGACTCCGACGCCGCGCTGCGCGTCCGCAAGCCGGAGTGGCTGAAGGTCCGCGCGCCCGGTGGCCCAAACTACATGCGGCTCAAGTCCCTCATGCGCACAGCCAACCTGCACTCGGTGTGCGAGGAGGCGCACTGTCCCAACATCGGCGAGTGCTGGGAGGACGCCACCGCCACGTTCATGATTCTCGGCGACGTCTGCACGCGCAACTGCGGATACTGCGCGATCGCGCACGGGCGACCTGTCTGGGAGGACCGGGAGGAGCCGGAGCGCGTCGGTCGCGCGGTCGCCACTCTCGGGCTCGAATACGTCGTCATCACGTCGGTCAATCGTGACGACCTCGCCGACGGCGGCGCCGCCCACTGGGCGGCCACCATCGGCGCCGTGCGCCGCCATGCGCCGGCGTGCCGCACCGAGGTGCTCATCCCGGATTTCCAGGGCGCGCGTCCATCGCTCGAGACGGTCATCGCCGCCGGCCCCGACGTCCTGAACCACAATACCGAGACGGTGCCGCGACTCTACAAGCGCGCCCGGCACGGAGGACGTTACGAGCGCACGCTCGACCTGTTCCGCCACGCCCGCGCCATCGCGCCGTCGCTGCCGCGGAAGTCGGGGATCATCCTCGGCCTCGGCGAAGAGCGCGACGAGCTCGTGGCCACGATGCAGGACCTCGTCGGCGTGGGCGTCTCCATCCTGACCCTCGGTCAGTATCTCCGTCCGTCGGCCGCGCACCTGCCGGTCGAGAAGTACTATCACCCCGACGAGTTCGCCTCGCTCGCCGAGCAGGGACGCGCTCTCGGCTTCACGCACGTCGAGTCCGGCCCTCTCGTCCGCAGCTCGTATCACGCCAAGAAGCAGCTCGACGCAGCGGAAGCGGAGCCACACGCATCGAGGCCAGGCCACCCACGGCTCAAGCCGCTCGCGCCCCACTCGCTACAATGACCGAGTACGGGATCATCCTCCTCGTCTTCGCGTTCGCGGCGGCGGTGGCCGGGGCCCTGCTGTTCATCCCGACGCTGATCGCGCCGCGGCGCCTCACCCCGGTGAAGGCGGCGCCGTTCGAGTGCGGCAAGGATCCGCTGGGCGTGTCGGAAGGGCGGTTCGCGATCAAGTTCTCGACGGTCGCGATCCTGTTCATCCTCATCGACATCGAGCTGCTGTTCGTGTGGCCGTGGGCGATGCTCTACCGGCGGCTCGGCGTGTTCGGCTTCGTGGAGATGATGGTGTTCCTCGGGATCCTCATGCTGGGGTTCCTCTACGTCTGGCGCAAGGGAGGTCTCGAGTGGGAGTAGGCAGCTTCTTCACCTCGAAGCTCGACGAGGCCATCGGCTGGGCGCGGAAGTACTCCATCTTCCAGTACCCGTTCGTGACGGCGTGCTGCGGCATGGAGTACATGGCCACGGCGTGCTCGCATTACGACGTGGACCGGTTCGGCGCCGGGCTGCCACGGTTCTCGCCGCGCCAGGCCGACGTGCTGTTCGTGGTCGGGACGATCTCGCACAAGATGGCCCCCGTCCTCAAGCGCATCTACGACCAGATGACGGAGCCGAAGTGGGTGGTCGCCTTCGGCGTCTGTACCTGCACGGGCGGGTTCTACGACAACTACGCCACCGTCCAGGGCATCGACACGATCATTCCCGTCGACGTCTACATCCCCGGCTGTCCGCCGCGTCCGGAGTCGGTGCTGGACGGCCTCATGAAGCTTCAGGACAAGATCGCGGCCGGGGCTCAGCGCTACTGATGGAGGGCGCCGCCATCCTCGACCGTCTGCGGGCGCGCTTTGGCGCGGCCGTGGTGGAGACGCACGCCCATCGCGGCGATCACACGGCGGTGGTGGAACGGGCGGCCATCGTGGAAATCATGACGTTCTGCCGGGACGAGACCGATCTCGGCTTCGACATGCTGAGCGATCTCACCGCCGTCGACTTCCTGAAGTTCCCCGGGCGGGAGGATGGCCCGCGATTCGAGGTCGTCTACCATCTCTACTCGCTCGCCCACAACCATCGCGTCCGGCTCAAGATCCGGGTCGATGAGGACCAAGCGGTGGTGCCGACAGCCGTTTCGGTCTGGCCCATCGCGAACTGGCTCGAGCGCGAGGTGTGGGACATGTTCGGCATCCGCTTCCAGGGTCACCCCGACCCGCGCCGGCTCCTCATGTACGAGGAGTTCGTGGGCCATCCGCTCCGGAAGGACTACCCGATCAACCGCCGGCAGCCGCTCATCGGCCCCAAGATCTGACGATGGCCGAGACGACGCGCCGCGAAATCATGCTGGGCGAGGGAGCGGGGACCGGCAGCAGCCAGGACCTGAAGGTCGGCATGGGCCCCGCGCACCCCGCCATGCACGGCATCATCCGCATCGTGGCCGACCTCGACGGCGAGATCATCCGGAAAGCCGACGTCGAGATCGGGTACCTGCATCGCGCGTTCGAGAAGGACTGCGAGGTGGGCGGCTGGAATAATGCGATCCCGTACACGGATCGGCTCAACTACGTCTCGCCGTTGATCAACAACTTCGCGTACGCCTCCGCCGTCGAGAAGCTCCTTGGCATCGACGTGACCGAGCGGTGCAAGTACATCCGGACGATCATGTCCGAGATCTCGCGCGTGTGCGACCACCTCACCTGTGTCGGCGCCTCGTCGATGGAGCTCGGCGCCTTCACTGTCTTCCTTTACATGATCAAGGCCCGCGAGTTCCTGTGGGAGCTCGTGGAAGACGTGACGGGCGCGCGTCTCACCATTTCGTATGGTCGCGTCGGCGGCGTGAAGGCCGATCTGCCCGACGGCTTCGAGGCCAAGGTGCGCGCGGCCTTCAAGCAGACGCGCGAGGTCCTCGACGAGGTCCACCGGCTGCTGACCGGCAACCGCATCTTCATGGACCGCATGGTCGGGGTGGGCGCGCTGTCGCGGGAGGACACCATCGCCTACGGCATCACGGGGCCGCTGCTGCGCGCGGTCGGCGTGCCGTACGACGTCCGTCGCGCGGCGCCGCACTGGGCCTATGACCGCGTCGACTTCGAGGTCGTGACCCAGCCGGCCGGCGACAATTACGCGCGCTATCTCGTCCGCATGGCCGAGATGGAGCAGTCGATGCGGATCGTGGAGCAGGCCCTGGCCGCCATTCCGGGCGGGCCGATCAACGTCGACTTCGAGGGGCGGGCGATCGATCCCGCGGCCTACGTCGACCAGGGCAAGCAGGGCAAGACGGAGGGATTGCTGCTCGTCCCGATACGGCTCTCCCCGAACCTCCAGGGCCAGAACAAGCCGGCCTGGGATCGCGTGAACGCGGCCGACAAGCGCGTGGTGCTGCCGCCGAAGGAGACGACGTACGGCTCGATCGAGGGGCTGATGAACCACTTCATGCTCATCATGGAGGGCTACGGCATTCGACCGCCGGCCGGCGAGGCGTACTTCGCCTCGGAAGGCGCCAACGGTGAGCTGGGGTTTTACGTCGTGTCGGACGGCGGCGACCGCCCGTATCGCGTGCGCTGCCGCCCGCCGTGCCTGCCGCCCATGGCCGCGCTCCACCGCATGGTCGAGGGCGAGATGGTGGCCGATCTCATCCCGACCTTCGGCTCCGTGAACATGATCGGGGGCGAGTTGGACCGATGACTGAAGCGCACGGACCCGCGCCCGCCTCGAGCAGGCCACCCACGGAGAAGCGCGGACTCGCGGAACCCGCTACAACATTCTCGTCCGAGCAGCTGGCCGAGGTGCGTCGCCTGCAGTCGCTGTACCCGGATCGTCGCGGGGCGCTGCTGCCTGTCCTTCACCTGGCCCAGGAGACGTTCGGCTACGTCTCGCTCGAGGTGGAGGAGTACGTGGCCTCGCTCTTCGACCTCTCGGCCGCGCACGTCCACGAGGCCGTGACGTTCTACACGCTGTTCTTCCAGCAGCCGAAGGGGCGTCACGTGATCGCGGTCTGTCACAACCTTTCGTGTCATCTCGCGGGCGCGCCCGACATCCTGGCCCACGTCAAGGCGCGGCTCGGGATCGAGCCGGGCGAGACGACGGAGGACGGGCGGGTGACGTTCCAGGCCGTCGAATGCCTGTGCGCGTGCGAGGCGGCGCCGATGGCCCAGATCGACGACCGCTACGAGCTGAACCTCACGCGCGAGAAGGTCGACCGGATCCTCGAGGCGCTGCGCTGATGGCCGAGCGTGTCCTCATGCGGAACTTCGACCGGGCCAGCTCGCACACGCTCGCGGTCTATCGCGAGCACGGCGGCTATGCGGGCTGGGACAAGGCGCGGCAGATGGAGCCGGCCGCGCTGGTGGAGGAGGTCAAGCAGTCGAATCTCCGCGGCCTCGGCGGCGCAGGGTTTCCCACCGGCGCGAAGTGGTCGTTCATTCCGAAGAGCCACACGGGACCGGTCTATCTCGTCGTGAACGCCGACGAGGGCGAGCCCGGCACCTTCAAGGACCGCTACCTGCTCGAGAAGGATCCCCACGCCCTCATCGAGGGGATGCTGATCGCCGCGCGGGCCATCCGGTGCGCACTCGGCTTCGTCTACATCCGCGGTGAATACGTCGAGCCGTGGCGGCGCTTCAGCGCGGCCGTCAAGGAAGCGTACGACGCCGGGCTGCTCGGGCAGGGATTCGACATCGTCGTGCATCGGGGCGCCGGCGCGTACATCTGCGGCGAGGAAACCGGGCTGATCTCGTCGCTCGAAGGCAAGAAGGGCTGGCCCAAGGTCAAGCCGCCCTTCCCGGCCATCAAGGGCGCCTTCGCCCAGCCGACGATCGTCAACAACGTGGAGACGCTCTGCTGCATCCCGCCCATCGTGACGCGCGGGGCCGCCTGGTTCGCGGGGCTCGGCACCAAGACCCAGGGCGGCACGCGGATGTACTCCGTGTCGGGGCGGGTGAAGCGTCCCGCGGTGTACGAGACGTCCGTTTCCATCACCCTCCGTCAGCTCATCGAGCTCGCGGGCGGCGTGAGCCACTCGGGGCGGCTGAAGGCGGTGGTGCCCGGTGGCGGCTCGGCGCCCATCCTGACCGCGGACGAGATCGACGTCGTGATGGACGTGGACGGACTCAAGAGCGCGGGCTCGATGATCGGCTCCGCCGGCGTGATCGTCCTCGACGAGAGCGCGTCGATCCCGGAGGCGCTCCTGGTGCTGGCCCGCTTCTACGCCCACGAGTCGTGCGGACAGTGCACGCCCTGCCGCGAGTCGACGGGCTGGATCTACAAGATGGTCCACCGGATCGTGGACGGCCACGGGCGCAAGGATGACCTGGACACGATCGTCGACGTCGCCCGCCGCGGCGCCGGCACCACCATCTGCGCCTTCTACGACGGCGCCGTCGGCCCCTACATCTCCTACATCCAGAAGTTCCGGGGCGAGTTCGAGGGTCTATGCCGAAGTTGACCATCGACGGCAAGGAGATAGACGTCGAGGCGGGGACGAACCTCATCGAGGCGGCCCGGCGGCTCGGCATCGAGGTGCCGCATTACTGCTACCACCCGGGGCTGTCGATCGCGGGCCAGTGCCGGCTCTGCATGGTCGACATCGAGAAGGCGCCGCGCCCGACCATCGCCTGCAACACGCAGGCGGTCGACGGGATGGTCGTGCACACGCAGACCGACCGGGTGAAGGAGACGCGGCGGTCGATGATGGAGTTCCATCTGATCAATCACCCGCTCGATTGCCCGGTGTGCGATCAGGCCGGCGAGTGCTGGCTGCAGATCTACTACATGAAGCATGGGCTCTACGAGCCGCGGATGACCGACGAGAAGGTCCACAAGCCGAAGGCGGTGCCGCTGGGACCGCACGTGATGCTCGACGCCGAGCGGTGCATCCTGTGCTCTCGCTGCGTCCGGTTCTGCGACGAGATCACGGGCACCGGCGAGCTCGGGATCTTCAATCGCGCGGACTACTCCGAGATCGGCCTCTTCCCCGGCCACGATCTGCAGAACAACTACTCCGGCAACGTGGTGGACATCTGTCCCGTCGGCGCCCTCACCGACCGCGATTTCCGCTTCCAGGTCCGGGTCTGGTACCTCGACACGACGAAGTCCATCTGTCCCGGCTGCGCGCGCGGCTGCAACGTCGACGTCCACGTGAATCGCAAGCGGCCGCATCACGCGGGGGGCCGCCGGGTGGCGCGCCTCAAGCCGCGCTTCAACGCCGCCGTCAACGCGTGGTGGATCTGCGACGTCGGGCGCTACGGGTTCGGTGACGTCGACGACGAGACGCGGATGACGCGCCCGCAGCGCCGCGTCGAGGGGCAGGCCGTCGACACCGACTGGGGCGAGGCCCTGGGCGCCGTCGCCGACGCGCTCCGGCGCTACTCGCCCGAAGAGATCGCGATCCTCGCCTCGCCGAAGCAGTCAAACGAGGATCTCTTCGCCCTCAAGCGGCTCTGCGAGCACCGGGGGATCCGCCAGTTGGCGTTTCGCGCACCGACGCCCCCCGCGGCAGCCGGCGACGACTTCCTGCTGCGCGCCGACCGACATCCGAACACGCGTGGCGCCGAGCTCCTCGGTCTCGAGGGCGACGTCGCGGGCATCCTGAGCGCCGCGGGCGCCGGCCGGATCAAGCTCCTCTGGGTGTTCGAGCACGATCTGCTCGCCAGCGGCTGGCCCATCGCCGAGACGACGGCGGCGCTGGACCGGGTGGAGACGCTCGTCTGGAGCGGCGCCAACGCGAATGCCACCACCGCGCGCGCGCATCGCGTGCTGCCGCTCGCGGCGTGGGTCGAGCGCGACGGCACCTTCACGAATTTCCTCGGCCGCGTGCAGCGGTTCCGGGCCGCCGTGGAGCCGCTGGGGGAGGCGCTCGCCGGCTGGGACGTCGTCGGTCGTGTGATGACGGCGCTGGGGGCGCCGGCGATCGGGACGCGGGCCGAGCACTGGTTCCGCGAGCTTTCCAAGAGCGTGGCTGCGTTCGCCGGCCTCACGTATCAGGCCATCGGCGACGGTGGCGCCATGATCGCCGGCGCCGCCCCCACGACCGCGCCGGCGCCGCCCGGCCGCCGCGCCGACGCCAAGGTCACGGCGTGACGGCCACCCTCACCGACTTCGGCATCGCGTTCGCGCGCGTGGCCTTCGTGATGATGTTCATCCTGAACCTCGGCGGCCTGCTGACCTGGGTCGAGCGCAAGCAGTCGGCGATCATGCAGGACCGGATCGGCGCCAACCGCGCCTCGATCCTCGGCTTCCGCATCATGGGGCTCTTCCATCCACTGGCCGACGCCATCAAGATGCTCACCAAGGAAGATTTCCTGCCGGCGCGGGCCGACCGCTTCCTGTTCAAGCTGGCGCCGTTCGTGTCCGTCTTCTTCGGCCTGGTGGCCTTCGCGTCCATTCCGTTCGGCGATACGCTGCGGATCGGCGACCGCGTGATTCCGCTGCAGGCGGTCACCCTCAACGTCGGCGTGCTCTACGTCTTTGCCATGCTCTCCCTCGGCGTTTACGGCGTGATGATGGCCGGCTGGTCCTCGTCCAACAACTTCGCGCTGCTCGGCGGGCAGCGCGCGGCCGCCCTCATGATCTCGGCCGAGATCGCCATCGGCGCGTCGATCATGGGCGTGATCATGGTCTACGGCTCGCTCGACCTCATGGAGATCGTCCGCGCCCAGGGCGCGCCGCTGCTGCCGCGGCTCTTCGGCGACTGGATCCCCGCCTGGGGCCTCCTCACGCAGCCGCTCGCCTTCGTCCTCTTCGTCACCGCCGGCATCGCCGCCACCAAGCGGATTCCCTTCGACATGCCGGAGGGCGAATCGGAGATCATCGGGTACTTCGTCGAGTACAGCGGGATGAAGTTCGGGATGTTCGCCATGGCCGATTTCCTCGAGACGGTCGTCATCGCCGGGCTCACCACCTCGCTGTTCCTCGGCGGCTGGCAGGTCCCGTATCTCCACCCCGACGGATTCGTCTTCCCGTGGGGGGCGACGCTCCACGTGCCGCACGGCCTCGTCGCCCTGCTCCAGGTCGGGGCCTTCTCGCTGAAGGTAGTCGTGATGATCTTCATCATGATGCTGGTGCGATGGACGCTGCCGCGCTTCCGCTACGATCAAGCCATGCGCCTCGGCTGGCTCGGCCTCTTCCCGCTGTCGATCCTGAACATCGTGCTGACGGGCCTCGTCCTGCTCCTGGTGGGGCCGCGAGCATGAAGCTGCTCCAGCGGTTCTACCTCCGTGAGGTACTCTCGGGCCTCGGGCTCACGGCAGCGCACTTCTTCCGCAACATGCGCCTGCACGCGGCCCGCGCCCTTGGCCGCAAGGATGCGCACGGGGCGGTCACCATCCAGTATCCGGAGGAGCGGCGGCCGTATTCGCCGCGACTGCGGTCACTTCATCGGCTCGTGCGGCGCGAGGACGGCTCGCCGCGCTGCGTGGCGTGCATGATGTGCGAGACCGTCTGCCCGGCGCGGTGCATCTACATCGTCGCCGACGAGCATCCGAACCCCGAGATCGAAAAAATCCCCGCGCGCTTCGACATCGACCTCGGCAAGTGTGTCTTCTGTGGCTTCTGCGTGGAAGCCTGCCCCGAGGACGCCATCCGCATGGACACCGGCATCCTGGAGTTCTCGTCCTACAGCCGCGGCGGCATGATCTACACGAAGGAGGCGCTGCTGAGTCTCGAGCCGGCCGGTGCCGACGGCGTGCCGACCTCGCCGGTGCCCATCCCGGCCGATCGCCGGGTGGTGGGGCCGTGAGCGTCGTCGCGTTCGCGGTGCTGGCGGTGATCGCCGTGGGCTCGGCCCTGGGCCTCGTCCTCAGGAAGAACGCCATCCATGGCGCCCTCTTCCTGGTCGTGAACCTGGGCACGGTGGCCGCGCTGTACCTCACGCTCCGTGCGGAGTTTCTCGCGGCGGCGCAGGTGATCGTGTACGCGGGCGCCATCATGGTGCTCTTCGTCTTCGCGATCATGGTCCTCATTCCCGGCAAGGAGGAGACGGGGCCCGACCTGCGACGGCCGTACCGGCTGCTGGCGCTCCCGGTCGGCGGCGCGCTGCTGCTCGAGCTCGGCCTCATCGTCAGCTCGCGCGGCGGGCGCACGGCCGCCCCGGCGACCACGCCGGGCGGGGTGGAGGCGATCGGCCGGCTGCTGTTCACGGACTATCTGTTTCCGTTCGAGCTGACGAGTGTGCTGCTGCTGGCCGCGATGGTCGGTGTGCTGGTGCTGGCGCGACGACGGGCGTCCTGATGGTCCCCGACATCTGGTACCTTGCCCTGAGCGCCGTGCTCTTCTCGATCGGCGTGGTCGGCGTGATCGTGCGCCGCAATCCGCTGGTGATCTTCATGTCGATCGAGCTGATGCTGAACGCGGTGAACCTGTCCTTCGTGGCGTTCGGGCATCGGCTCGGCTCGCCGGACGGCCAGGTGCTGGTCTTTTTCGTGATGGCGGTGGCGGCGGCCGAGGTGGCGGTCGGGCTGGCGATCATCGTGGCCATCTTCCGGCTGCGCCAGCGGCTGTCGGTCGACGACCTATCCGTGATGCGGTGGTAGGAGGCAGGGGCATGGCCCAAAAGACTGCGACACACGCCGCCAGGGCGGGGCTTGGCATCGACGCCGAGCTGGCCAGGCGGCTGCTCCGGGACATGGTGCTCATCCGACGGTTCGAGGAGAAGGCCGCCGAGGCCTACGCGCTGGGCAAGATCGGCGGGTTCCTTCACCTGTCCATCGGCGAGGAAGCGGTCGCGGCCGGCGTGACCTCGGTGCTGCGTCCGGACGATTACGCGATCTCCACCTACCGCGAGCACGGGCACTGTCTGGTGAAGGGCTCGGATCCGCGGCGCATCATGGCCGAGCTCTTCGGCCGCATCGACGGCCTCTCGAAGGGCAAGGGCGGCTCGATGCACCTGTTCGACAAGTCGACGAACTTCCTTGGCGGCCATGCCATCGTGGGTGCGCACCTGCCGCTGGCGGCCGGCGTGGGCTTCAAGATCAAGTACGAGGGCGGCGATCAGGTGATTGTGTGTTACTTCGGCGACGGCGCCGTCCCCCAGGGCGAGTTCCACGAGGCGCTGAACCTGTCGGCCCTCTGGAAGCTGCCGGTGATCTGGGTCTGTGAGAACAACCGCTACGCCATGGGCACCTCGCTCGAGCGCGCGCTGGCCCAGCCGGAGATCTGGAAGTTCGGACCGACGTACGGCATTCCGAGCGAAGCCGTGGACGGCATGGACGTGCTGGCCATGCGCGAGGCGACGCTGCGGGCGGTGACGCGCGCCCGCACGGAAAAGACGCCGGCGCTGCTGGAGGCGCGGACGTACCGGTTCCGCGGCCACTCCATGCGCGATCCCGCCGGCGCCGTCTACCGCACGAAGGAAGAGGTCGAGCGCGAGAAGCAGCGCGACCCGATACTGTTGTTCCGCGATCGGGCCACGAAGGCGGGACTCCTCAGCCCGGAGGAGATCAAGCACATCGAGAAGGACGTCAACGATCTGGTGGACGAGGCGGTGGCCTTCGCCGACGCCTCCCCCGAGCCGCCGCTGGAGGAGCTCTTCACCGACATCTTCAAGGAGGCGTGAGATGGCGGTGATGACCTACCGCGAGGCGCTCAACGTCGCCCTGCGTGAGGAGATGACGCGCGACCCGCGCGTGTTCGTCATCGGTGAGGAGGTCGGCCTCTACGAGGGCGCGTACAAGGTGACGCAGGGCCTCTTGAAGGACTTCGGACCCAAGCGGGTGGTCGACACGCCCATCGCAGAGTCGGGCTTCACCGGCGTCGGGATCGGCGCGGCCATGACCGGCCTGCGACCCGTCGTCGAGATGATGACGTTCAACTTCGCCCTGCTGGCGCTCGACCAGATCGTCAACTCGGCCGCCAAGCTCCTGTACATGTCGGGCGGCCAGTTCAACGTGCCGATCGTCATCCGCGGCCCCGGCGGACCCGCGCATCAGCTGGCCGCGCAGCACTCCCAGTCGATGGAGGTGTACTTCTATCACGTGCCGGGACTGAAGGTCGTGCGCCCGTCCACGCCGGCCGATGCCAAGGGACTGTTGAAGGCGGCCATCCGCGACGACAATCCGGTGATCTTCATCGAGTCCGAGACGCTCTACAACGTCAAGGGCGAGGTGCCGGACGATGCCGACTTCGTCATCCCGCTCGGGCAGGCCATCGTGCGGCGCGAGGGGACGGATGTGACCGTGATCGCCTACATGGGCATGATGTACCGCGCCATGGAGGCCGCCGAGGAGCTTGCCAAAGAGGGGATCTCGGTGGAAATCGTCGACCCGCGGACGCTGCGGCCCATGGACACGGACACCATCATCGGGTCCGTGCGCAAGACGCATCGTGCCGTCGTGGTCGAGGCCGGCGCGGGGTTCGCAGGCATGGGCTCGGAGATCGCGGCCTTCGTCACCGAGCATGCCTTCGACGACCTCGACGCTCCCGTCGAGCGCGTGACCGGCGCCTCGGCGCCGATGCCGTACGCGAAAAATCTGGAAAAGGCGAAGACGCCGACCAAGGACAAGATCATGGATGCCGTCCGCCGCGTCTGCTACACGAACGGGGGCTGACCATGGCCGTGACCAAGGTGCAGATGCCGAAGCTGTCGGAAGCCATGGAGAGCGGCAAGATCATCAAGTGGCTGAAGAAGGAAGGCGACCCGATCCAGAGCGGTGACATCCTGGCGGA
>Ga0075421_100009213_pt1 | contig 12161 bp, 4 predicted proteins | sample SoiMetdeltSBSDD5_FD_75292 | JGI IMG/M metagenome (GOLD analysis project Ga0075421, IMG submission 75292) | Bulk soil microbial communities from a Populus tree surrounding site in Tennessee, USA - Soil MetaG P. deltoides SBSDD5 | ecosystem: Environmental > Terrestrial > Soil > Tree plantation...
GCCTCGACGGTTCCCCAAGCGGCCTTGTACTCCGCACTCCCGAGGAACTGGTGCAGGCCGCCACCGACGCAGCTGCCGTTGAGGGTCACCACATTGATAAGGCCCTGGCACACGCTGCACCGCCGCCACCCCCGCTGTGCGTCCACTAAGCTCCCCCTTCCACCTGGTCGAAACGCAACCCGCTGTCACCCTCTCCCCCGCCGGTCAGCTTGCGCCTGGCCGGCCAGAGATGTCTGCTGCCGCCCTGCCACCGCGCGTACTGCCAGGTGCGCACGACCCGCGCCCCGGACCGCGGCACCTCTTCCTCGTGCACCCACGATCCGACCGCGGGCAACAGGGTGCCGACCGGTTCCAGGTTCACCGGCTCGCCGTCCACCAGCCGCGTGAACGGGACCAGCCGTAGCCGCACCGACTCCATGTCCTCAAGCTGTTCTGGCAGCAGCGGGAACCAGTGGTCGGGAATCTCCGAGATCACGTGGTAGGCGGGCAGGGTCGGCTCCGCGGCCGGCGGCGCATCCCGGCCGGCCCACTGGGCGAAGCGGTCGAGCCGGCGTCCCTGGTCGTCGGCGACGATCGACTCGACCGCCCAGGCCACGTTAGCCATCTCGTCGCGGAACAGCATCACCACGTCGGTCGGCTGACTCTCCAGCGAAGCCGGCAGCGAGGGCGCCAGCAGGAACCACGGACTGGTCGGCCGTTCCTGGTCCGGCAGCAGCGGCTGGTCGGCCTGAGTGAGCCCGAACAGGTTCCACCCGTCCTGGTCGGCGGCCATCGCGGACAGCTCGGTCGGCGTCCCGAAGACGTCCCGCACGACGAACCGTGTCAGCCGGCTCAACGTCCCCACCGGCAGCCGGACCGGTACGACGAACCAGTCGTTGCCGTACACGGTCGCGTATGCGACCAGCATCATGCGGCCGAGGTCGATGGGTGCGGCATCCACCGAGCCCGGGTCGAACCGCGCGTCCTCCATCTCCCAGAACCGCGGTGCCGGCATCCCACCGAACCGGGCCGGCGCCGGCACGGCCACCTGGTCGACGGACAACGGTTCACGGGGCTCGCCCGGTTCCGCGGCGACTGTGTCCACAGTGGACCAATCGAGCCGGCCACCGACGTACTCGCTCGCCTGGAGCTCGACGCCCGGCAGCCCGGACGCCCGCAGCGCGAAGCGGTGCTCGAATCTGTTCTCGTCCCAGGAGTCCTCGCTCGCGGGTATGACTCGTGGCACCCGCCCGTTCCACCAAACCAGCCAGTCCCGTGCCAGCTCGGCGAGCTGGGCCGGCGGGGTGGACAGCGGGCCCATCGCGTCCAACTCAGCCTGGTCGCCGTCGGCCAGCTTCTGCAGGCATCCGGCCAGCAATGCGCCGTCCGGCACCTCCGACCGCAGCATGCCGTCCGTTGCGTCGGTCAACGGTCCGGACGCGAAGCCACACTGGCCGACGAAGGCGGCGAGATCACCTGCGTGGCCAAGGGCAGCAAGAGTACGGCGCAGACGCAGGCCACCCTCCAACCGCAGGCGCGGGGTCGGGCCACCGCCGTGCTCCTCCACCAAACGTTCGAGCGGCGCCTGCGAACCGTCGTACGGCTGCCAGGTCTTCTCGTCGGCACATCGCCACTGGTCGATCACGTGGGCTTCGACCGCGAGCTCGACCCAGGCGGGCGAGGCGGCGTTCTCGTGCTGGAACTCACCGAATTGCCATTGCCGGCCCAGCAGCCACAGCGGGTCGTGCAGCAGTGCCGCCAGTCCCTCCTCGATCCCGCGTCCCCGCGACGGTGTTTCGTAGCGAGCCATCAGGTCATCACTCCTGCGGTATCGGGAGAACGGAACCGACCTCGGGAACGTCGGCCAGGTCGAGCGTGCGCAGCCGCGCGAGGCGCAGTGTCTCCTCCACGCAGGCGTGCAGGTCTTCCCGGCACCACCCCCGGGCGAGGTCCGGCGGTACGGCGATCAGCATCGCCTGCGGTGCCCGCGCGCCGGGGCGGTCGAAGTCGAAGGTCACGCCCACAACCTCTTCCGGACCGTGCGTCCCAGCCGCTCGCGGCACGACCTCGGTCCACGAGTCGACCACCAGCCCCCGCGACCGCGAGCCGTCGTCGGCCTGGAGCACCACGGAGGTCTGCGTGTGTGGCGACTCGACCGGAGCGGCGATCGCCGACCATGCCGTCGCCGCACCCGACGGCCCTTCCGGCTGGACGACCACGAACTCAGCCCGGGTGCCAGCGCCGAACACTTCGCTCGCCACCAGCGCACCGTCGAGCGCCTCGACCATCGGGCGGACATGCGACAGGTCACACAGCCAGTCGCCGATCTCGTCGGTCCCCGGGACGGGCTGTGGCGACGGTGGCAGGTCTGCGGTCAGTCTCGGAACGAGGATGACCGACGGATGCAGGAGCGCCGCCGTGGTCGCCAGCACGGCGGCGAGCCAGGCATCGGCCGCCGCGGCGTCGGCCTCCGGATCGGGCGGTGCCGGCGGAGGTTCCAGGCTCGTGTCGGCGAGCAGCGCCCTGACCTTTTCGGGGTCGCCGCCTGCTCCGACGGGAATTCCCAACGAGGCCAGCCGGTCCATCGCGTCCTCGGCCGCCGGGTTCGTGGCTGCCTGCTTCACCTCCGCGAGCCACGGCCGCACCCGCTGGTCGAGCTCGCCGAGATCACACCCCGAGGACGGCGAGGCCGCCGCCGGATCCAGGTGCGTCACGCTGAGGGGAACGGCGGCGCAGACGGCGGCCCGAAGTCGTTCGCACAGCTTCATCAGCCGGTCGAAGACGGCGTCGTCGAGAGCAGGGACCTCGGCGCGGACCGTCTCCGGTGGCCGAACGAGAAGATCGAGCGCACACCAAGCCATCCCGTCGAGCTGCCACCGCGAGGCCGGACCGAGCCGGTTGCGGATCCAGCCTTCGAGCCCCGGTTCGAGCCTGACCAACGGACGGTCGTCGGCCCATCCGGCGGGCAGCACCTCAGGAAGCAGCACGCCGACCTGATGAGTGACCGCGATCCCGCTGCGCGGCGTCCGCAGCACGTCGTACTCCGTGGGCAACTGCTGGCCACGTCCGATCGCATCAGCGGCCAGACCGGCCCGCAGCGGGCTGCCGCCGACGAGCTGGTGGACGCTTTCGGCCAGCAGCAGATCGCCCACCGCGTCGAAGGTCTCGTCCAACTCGGCGGCGATGCGGAGCAGTGCGGGCCCGTCGCCGCCGACCTCGGTGCCGGCAGCAGCAGCCAGCGCGCCGAGATCCTGTTCGAGCCGTCGCCGGTCGCGGCGCAACGCCTGCCCGTCGACCACGTTGCGGGCCCCGATCGATACGCGTGCCTCCTGCTGGTCCGCCGCCGCGGGCTCGACCAATGGCGCCAACGGGTAGGCCGCCCGGAAGCCGCGGATGAACCGGTCGAGGTGTGCGTCGTGCAGTGCCCGCTCGAACTGGTAACCGAGCAACGCGCCAATGGTCTGTCCGGCCCGCACCCCTTCCACGGCCGCCAGAGCCCGCCTGACCCGGGCGGACTGGATGTCGACCGCGAACGCACCCTTGTCGGAGTGCGCCTGCCACCCGGACCGCAGCACCGCGGCCGTCGTCGCGTGGTGCAAGGACGGGGTGACCAGATACCCCTCACGCGGTGGGTTCGGGTCCGTCGGCTCGACGTTCTCCAGCCAACCGTAGGCACCGGTGCGGATCCCGCCGGGGCGCTCGGCGCGCAGTTCGGTCAGCCGTCGCGTAGAGAGCGAGGTCACCCAGGCATCGATCCGGCTGGCCAGGGGTTCGAGTGTCTGTCGGAAGAGCCGTTCCAGGCGCGGCAGATCGGCCACGGCCTCGTCCTCGAGGTCGACGTAGCTCGCGAACAGCTTCCGCAGCGCCTGGGCATCGGCGACCGCCTTATCGACGGCGTCGGGCAGCACCGGCCCGGACGAGAGCGTGTTGAAGATGGCGTTGTAGGCCCACTCCGCCTGCTGGTAATAGAGGCTGTTCGTCGGTGCGTGGTGCAGCTGCCAGAGGGTTCGCGCGATGGGAAAGTACTGCTCCTCGAACTCCGCGGGCACCGGCGCGACATGCGTCTGCCGCATCCGGCCGATCGCCTCGTCGAAGAGAACGAGCAGCTGTGCCAGCGGCCGCGCGGCCAGGAAGGCCCGCAGTTCGGCGGGGAGCAGGCTCGGGAACGGCTCCAGCCAGTCCGGCTCCGGCGTTGGCTCGTCGGCCGGCGGCGCCTCCCGCGCGTGTTGCCAGGCGAGCGCGAGCGTCGGTGGGACCGCACCGACCGCGGCGGGCGGTGGGGTCCGGTCCATACCGGAGACGAAGTACGGCCACCGCCCGAGGCGGCGCGGGCTGGCCTCCCGGCTCAGCAGATCCAGCAGGACGGCGTCCTGGTCCGCCGCTTCGCCCACCTGCACGGCGCGATCCAGGTGCTCAGCGAACGCGCGCTGGAACGATCCCACGAACCAGGCGATCCGGTCATCGGCGTCGGCCGGGCTCCACAGCTCGAGCGAGCTGACCGGCAGTACGCCGTACGGCTGCCGGCCGATGCGGACGAGGGGAAGGGGTCCGCGACCGCGAACATAGGCCGAGAAATGCGCGGAGGCCTCGGCGTACCAGGGTTGCGTGGTCGGGCCGATCCCCGGCCGGTTGACCTCTTTGGACGACCGCCAGACCATCGACCACGCGAAGGAATCGGCCTGCAGGAGTTGCAGCTTCTCCAGCAGGGCCTCGTCGTCATCGGCCGGATCCGATGCTGCGGCGAGCACCGACCGGCCGTCGACACCGAGCGCCCGGGCCAACCGGGCCGCGTTCTGCGGACTCGCCTGATCGAAGCCGGCCTGCCGTTCGGCGACCACCTCGGGCGGCGTTGGGGTGTGGCGCGAGCGCCAGCCGCTGCGGCTGCCGGGGGTGTTGTTCGTCGGCGTGAACACCGGTAGGAGCGACAGCCCGCCGGAGTACGCGTGTGCCGCCAGCGCGCCCTCGACCCGCGCGGCGCCGGTGGCTGCGTCCTGACTACCGACGCCCACCGCCGTGAGCACGTCGAACCGTTCGGCCGGATCCGACAGTGGCGCGACAAGACCCATGCCGACGGCGACGGCCTTCTCGAAGTCGACCAGCCAGCGACTGGCCGGATCGAACGGCAACCCGTCGGCCTCGACGTCCGCGGACTGCGGCGCGATCCCCAGCGGCAGCGTGTCCGGGATCGGCGCACCGGCCGTCCGCCACACCAGAGTGCCGTCGCGGTAGGCCGAGAACTCGAAATGGTCGGGCAGCAGCAGGGTGTGCGCGGCCCGGGTCCACGCCTCCGGCCGCCGCTCGACGTCGGGGAAGACCGGTACGCCGGGGGGTTGGTTGGTCGGCGTCAGCGCCTCGCGGACCCAGGTCGCCCGCTCACCACCGGTCGCCCCGGCGAGGGCCAGCCAGGCGGCCTCGTGACGTCGTGCGTCGGCTCCAGCGGCGAAGATCTCCCGCCAGTACGTCGTCCCGGCAAGCTGCTCGCCGTCCGTCAGCGCGTGCTCGTGGCGGTCGACGTGGACGTCGTCGGGGTAAACCCGGATCTTGAGTTCGTTCTCGCCGTAGACGGCCTCCAGCCGCACCGGCAAGAGCAGCACCGGATCGAGATTGTCCGACGGAAACAAGGGTTCTCCGACCGCCAGGGTGGCGTAGCGCAGCACCGCCTCGTCGTACGCGGCCGACGCCGCGGCAAGCACCACCGACGCGGCGTCCAGCGCAGGCTGCAGAGCCTGTACCGCCTCGAATGGCTCCCGGTTGCCCGGCACGTTCGGGTCGATGACCGGGAAGCTGCCGTCGGGCTCCCGCCAGAAGTCGGCGTTGGCCTCGGCGGTGTGCATCGCTCGCAAGGCGAACTCCCGGGCCGCCCGGGCGTCGGCCACCGCGAGCCGGGCCGCGGTGATCTCGGCCATCAGAGCTCCCCCTGTGGATGCAGCAGGACGTCGGCCTGGATGGCCACTCGGAACGGCCGCTGCAGCGTGATCCGGGCAATGTCGGCCGCGTCGCGATTCCAGCGCGCATCGCCGTCCGCGGGGCCGAACGGCACGCCCGCGATCGCGTGCCCGCGCGCGACGGGGACGAACGCCGGATGCTGCCCGCCCTCCGGCGGCGGCCAGACCGCGTTGTCCCAGGAGTCCAGGTTCAACGGTGGCGACTTGGCGTTGTCGAAGCCGAACCGGAGCCGGAAGCTGTTCTCGGCAAAGACAAAGAACCACCCGGGTGCGGCGGCGCTCGCCGGCGTCATCAGCTCGGCTTCGGCGATCCGGAACGCGTACGCGGCCGTCTGCTGGTCTACCCGGATGACGAACTGCGGCAGCTCCGGCGGCTGGTTCGGGTCTGGCCGATGGTGGCCATTGCCATCCGGTGGCCCTGACCGGACGGCGGTCACCAGCATGCCGGGATAGCGGCGCACGACGTCACCGCGGACCAGCAGGACCGCGAGTGCCTCGTCCTGGAGCAACCGGTCACCGAGCGCGGCCGCGTCGATCCAGGTGTTCAGCGGCCTGATGTCGGCAGAACCGTCAGGCCGGGGCCAGAACGTCGTGAATGGAGTCCCGCGCTGGTCCGTCGGGTACTCCCGCCAGAGCAGCTCGCGCATCATCTCGTGGTTGATGCCGACGAGGTAGGACTCGATGAACTCCGAGTTCTGCCGCAGCAGCGCGACCCGGTTCGACGGCAGCTTGCCGAGGCCCGGCATGAACCACTCGGGATCGGAGTCGAGCAGCGCGAGCGCGGTGGGGATCGGAAACGTCGGGTACGCCATCACCGGATCGGCCAATGCCACCATCGCGAACCGGGCCGGCAGCGTCGTCTGCGAGGCCAGGCGTTTCCAGTGACTGTCGCTGGGATGCAACGACGCCACGAGCCGGCTCGCGATCCCGGTCGCCGCTATCGGCACGCCGTACTGCGTGACCGGGCCGAACGCGTTGCGCTCGGTCATGTCCTCCCGCACGCTCGCCGTCAGCGCGGTCACGGACTGGATGTCCTGGACGATCGACGTACTGAGCTCGGCCAGGTTGCCGGCCGCGGCAAGCCGCAGCACGGACGCGTCCAGTTGCTGGAACCGGTTGGAAAGATCGTTGCCACCGGCCACCTGGTTGACGGCTGCCACGGCCGACATGGCCGTCATCACCATCAGCTGGCCGGCGACCGCACCGGACATGACCGCGCCGACTCCGGCCGGATCGACGGCCGGCGTCACGGGTACGACCGGCTCGCCCGCGGGCACGCTCACCTCGCCGGACAAGCCACGCGGGACGATCCCGGTCACCGAGACTCCGGCGCGGCGGGCCAGCTTCCCGGCCGGGCGGACCCGCCGAGCGAAGGCTGACGTCGCGACCCCGTTCGGAAGCCGGCTCATCCGAAGCTCGAGCGACAGCGTGGTCGTGTCACTCGTCCTGGCCCGCCTCTGCGCGGGTGCGGCGAGCGCGATCAGCTCACCTGGCGTGAGCCGTGCAACGTGCCGGTCGTGGACTCGCTCGGCCACCGCGGCCGTCAGCTCGACCGTGGCCCGCAGCCGGTTGGCCTCGCGGATCGCGCCGACCTGTTCCCACGCCTTCGCCATCAGCTCTTCCTGATGCGCCCGGACATACGTCGCGCCAAGACCGGCCGCGATCCGGTTGGGCACGCTCGCGTTGAGCTGACCAATCCACGCCAGCGCGGACTCGACGTGGTCCTGCAGCACGTGGCGGGCGCCGTAGAGAGGGGGCGCGAGGGTGCCGGGTGTGTCGCCTGTCGGACCGGCGAGCAGCCTTTCCGCCGGAGCGTTCAGGTGCGCCCGCAACCGTACGTCGAGGCTCGCTCGGACCTCCGGGGTCGCTTCCGGATCGGGGATGGGCGGATCGGCGAACGGGCGGAGCGCCCCGGAGACACCGACCGGCTGCGCCTCCTCGCTCAGGGCCTTGTCGCCTGTCCATGGTGCACGGACGTCGACGGGCCGGGTGGACGAGGCCAGCAGCGCCTCCGGATCGGCCGGACGAAGCCGGGTGACGAGATCCTCGAAGTCACCGTCGGGCCCGGTGGTGAAGGTCCAGTGGTCGTAGACCGGCAACTTCACCAGGCCACCGGCATCCACCGACCAGGCGAGCTCGTGCTGCCCGGTCGGCGTCTGACCGAGGCCTGCCGCCACTCCGGAGCTGAAGGCGGGCACCAGGCAGGCAAGGTAGGTGACGTCCCGGGACAGTCGTCGCGGACACACGAGTCTCGCGAGGGCCGCGGTCGTCGCCGTGGCGCCGCCCGCGAGCTGACGATCGCCGACGCTGCGCTGTACGTGCGCCCATCCCCACGAGTCACGCAGGTCGGGCAGCTGCGCGACCTCCGCCTCCACGAACGGCAGCGGCTTGCCCTCCTTCACCTGCGCGCTCGCCGCATCGAGCACGATCAGCACCAGCCACGGCCTTAGCCGGCCGTTCGTCGCACGGGCAGGCGTCAGGACCCAGGGCAGCTCGGGCGGAGTGACCTCGACCGCCGCGAGGTAGTTCGGCTCGATGTCAACTGCTCCGGCCGGTGGCTCCCGGCGGGTGATCGAGCCGGCCACGATACTGGCCACGTCGCCCGGACCGAGCATCCGCATGTCCGGACCCCTGACCGGCGCGGTCTGATCGGCCGGTCCCATCATCGTTACCGACGGCGAGAACGCGGGAGCCGGCAACGTACCGAAGTTGTCGGTCGCCTCGATGGCCTCACCGAGCGGTCCCTGCAGGTAGGAGCTGAAGGTCAGATCGCCCATAGCCGCCTCAGAGCTCCCAGGCCTCGACGGCCATCAGTTGGTCACCGGTCACGTGCGTGAGCTCGGCGGTGGTGGCCGCCGTGATGTCCGTCGCGGCCATCGACCACGTCGACGCCGCTGCTACCGACGGCACCGGGTCGACGCGCACGACCTCGTCCGGCACCGGCCACCAGGCGCTGGCCTCCGCGCTGATCAACGCCTCCAGGAAGCCGATGTCGCCGAGGATTCCGGTGGGCAGCGGGCGCGGTCGAGGGATGTCGCGAGCCACCACGCGTTCCTCCCAGTTCAGTCCGGCAGCTCGTGCCTCGGCACCAGCGGCGGGGGCGGGCTGGAGTTCGATCCCCGCCCGCAGCCGAAGGAACGCCTCCGCCGTGAGTGCCTCGTCGTCGGACTTGCTCGGGACGAACTGGCCGGGCGCGAACTGGGCCCGGATCTCCGTGGTGTGGTGGGCCGGTTCGCCCGGGCCGAACTCACCGGTGACGAGGTCCCAGCGTTGGGGCGGGCATGGGACTCCGCCGTACCGGCCGATCTCCAGGCCGAGCGGGACGACCTCCTGCCGTACGGAGACCGCGCCGTATGGGTCGACGACCGTGGCGTCGGCCAACGACTTCCGCGCGGCTTCGGTCAGGACCAGGCCGGGCGGCGCGGAGCCTCGCGACCGCCACGCGGCCGGTTCCTCGAGGGCGGCACGCAGCTCCTTGCCGATGTCGCGGGCGGTGACCTCCGCCGCCGACGATCCCCACCCCAGCTCGAAGTCGAACGAGACCTCGAAGAAGAACAGGTCGATGGAGCCGCGACCACGGGCCAGGTAGGGCGCCGGCCCTTCGAGATGGAACGCCAGGCTCACACCCATCAGCGTCTCCCCGAACGCCCGCAGGGCGATGCCGCCGGAGACGTCCGCGATGAACCGGAACGGCGAGTACTGCACGAGCGCGTCGAAGCCGAAGTACCCGCGCAGGCCGCAGCCGGCCACCTCCGCGGCGAGCTCCAGCCGGACGCCGAACTGCAGCGTGTTGGACGTCAACGCGAAGTAGTTCTCGCAGCGCATCGAGATCCAGGAGATCGGGCATAGGTCCATCGACAACCGGCGCAGCGCCGGGACGCCGCGCGGCACCGCGAACGCGGGGTGGAAGCCGCCCGCACTGATCACCAGCGTCGGGTCCGGGCCGCCGCGGGTCAGCAGTAGGAGATCGCCGGTCAGCGGGACCCCAACGATGTGCGAACCGGTCAGGCTCGCCACGAACATCACGCTCGGCTCGGCCGGATCGACGAACCCCGCGAACGTGGCCTGCAGGAAGATCAGCGGCGCCGCCGGGTCGGGCAGCGCGAGCACGAGCTTGCCGACGATCGTCAACCGGACCTGCCGGGACGACTCGACCAGCACCGCGACGGACAGCGTCACGATCCGGCCGCCCCAGCCGAGCTGGAACATCGGCCCGGCAACGACCGAACCACGCGCCGCGGGGAAGATCGCGGGGAGCGCTTCGATCGCGGACCGGCCGGCACCGACCGGGTCGGACGGGAACAGCAGCTGGGCCGCCGTGCCGTCGGACACCGCCCGCAGCAACGCGTTCCGGTCGATCCGCCGGTTGACCCCGACCACGCCGCCCATCCCGGTGATCGCGAAGCCGAAGCCGATCTGCACACCGGGCGGCGGGAACGTCGCGCCCATGATGACCAGGAAGGACACTGGCCCCTGCGCCAACAGGCCGAACGCGCTCGCGGTCATCGGCGGGATGTTCACGGTCAGCGCGCCCGCCAGGTCGTCGCCGAGTCGGACCAACGTGCCCGAGCCGCCGACGACCGGCAGGTCGATCAAGACCCCGACCCCTTCCGGCACGGCGGGGATCAGGCCGGACGGGTCGGGCAGCAACGGGGTTCCGGGCTTTAGCGAGACGGGCAGACCGAAGCCGAGTCCGTCGACCTGCACCTCGACGGGCGCCCCCGGCAAGGCGACAGTCATCAACGTGCGGAACGAGACCTGCACTGTCGATGCGGCGTCCGCGACCCCGAGCACAAGGTCCAGCCAGCGGTCGTCGGTCCCGGTCAGCCTGGTGCTCAGCGACGGGCTCCCACCCAACGCGATTCCTGCGGCCGGGGTGAGGCGAAGATCCAGGTCGAGCGGGAACAGCAGGTTGACCGGCAGCACCCCCTTGAGGAAACCAGGGGTCAGCGCCACCTGGCCGCCCTCGAGTGTGAGGTGAGCGCCGCGATCGAACCCGCCCTTGATGCCGGCGGCCACGAACCCGCCGAGGTCGACGGCGCCGAACAGGACCGACGGCCCCGTCTCCTGGCCCAGGCGTTCACCCCGGGACGACCTCGTCAAGCCGAAGTCGATCCGGCTGCCGGCCGCCAAACGGTTGACGGTCGGCGGCTGGTCCGGGTGGAAGACGATCTCAAGCTCGTCACTGGTGTTGCCGTTGACGACCAAGGTGAAGTCGTCCAGTACCGGCAACCGGACCAGGTCCCCGCCCGTCAGGCCCGCGGCCCGCAGCACGAGCTGAGCACCATCGGCCGGGACGACGCTGATCAGCGCGACCGCACCGGCTCCCGACGTGGCGACGTACGCCAGTCCGCGGGGCGCGCCGTCGTCCGCGGTCGCCCGCCAACCGTGGACGCCCACGTGCGCGGGCGGAGCATCGACCGACAACCTCGCGAGCACGGCGAGCAGCGGGTGGTTCGGTGAGACCTGCTGCAGGATCCGCCCGGCGTAAGGCGTTCCCTCGAACCGTGGATCGACCGGGAGGGCCGCCAGCTCGCCGGCCAGGGCGGACGCCGCCTCGTGAAAAGCATCGACTACCTGGCGGCTCAGAAGACCGAGCAGGCGTTGCCCCGGAATGTCATTCATGATTCCCCTGTGGATCGGCCCGTTCGTAGGTTAACGGCGTAGGTCACCGTCGAGACTTGGGGCGGCCCGCTCCAATGTCCCTTGTAGATGGTTTGAATCGGTCACGTGAATGCCCACGCGAGGGTGATGCCCAGTCGCTGCTCCACCAGGGTGAGGTCGCTCATCATCGCCCGTCGCCCGCCCGTCGTGATGCCGCCCCACAGCAGGCCGACCGCGTTGCGCGTTCCGGATTCGATGACGACCGAGCCCGAGTCTCCGGCCCGGGAGAAGATCCCGTCCGGGCATTCCGCCGGGTTGAAGAAGATCTCGAACTGCCGCGTCATCGCGTACAGGTGCCCCGGCGGCGGTGAGCCGCTCCGCCACCAGATGGTCAACGAGATTCCGACGATCTGGCCGCCGGTGGGACCGGTCTGGGAGCCGCGTTTGCGGACGAACATCTTCACCTTTGGCGCCGCGGTGCCGTCCACCGACCCGAAGCCGTCAGCGATCTCGTTGGACAGGGTCCGGCCCTGCTGGGTGGCCTCGTCAAGGGCGAAGATGGCGGCGTCGACCTGCCGGCCCAGCCACAGCGTTCCACCGGCCGGCGTCGGGGCCGTTTGGGACACCGGCGAG
>Ga0075421_100009214_pt1 | contig 12161 bp, 8 predicted proteins | sample SoiMetdeltSBSDD5_FD_75292 | JGI IMG/M metagenome (GOLD analysis project Ga0075421, IMG submission 75292) | Bulk soil microbial communities from a Populus tree surrounding site in Tennessee, USA - Soil MetaG P. deltoides SBSDD5 | ecosystem: Environmental > Terrestrial > Soil > Tree plantation...
GTCATCGGCTATGGGCTGCTCGGCAGCACCTGGCTGATCATGAAGACGGAAGGAACGCTGCAGGACCGCGCCTACCGCCTCGCCTGGCCGTTCGGCCTCGGCACGCTGGCGCTGATCGGGGTGGTCAGCCTGTGGACGCCGTTCCTCGACCCCTCCTACAAGGAGCGATGGTTCAGCTGGCCGAACATTGCCTATCTGGCGCCGGTGCCGCTCTTGGTTCTCATTGCGGCGATTGCGCTGTTTCGTGGTCTGGTCACCGGCGCGGAGCGCCAGCCATTTCTGGCGGCGCTGTCGCTTTTCGTCCTAAGCTATGCCGGATTGGGCGTCAGTTTCTGGCCGTGGATCGTGCCGCGGGCGATCACCATCCACGATGCGGCGGCGCCCGATACGAGCCTGGCCTTCCTGCTGGCGGGAGCGATTTTCCTGCTGCCCATCATCCTCGGCTACACCATCTGGGCCTATTGGGTGTTCCGCGGCAAGGTTCACCATGACGCGGGCTACCATTAGGCGGCGAGCAGCGTGGTCGGCTCGTAGAATCGGTATCCCAGATCCTCCGCCACCGCCTTGTAGGTGACCTTGCCGTCGATGATGTTGAGGCCGTTGAGCAGATGCGGGTTCTCCAGCAGCGCCTGCTTGTAGCCCTTGTCGGCAATCGCCAGACCGAATGGCAGGGTGACATTGTTGAGGGCATAGGTCGAGGTGCGTGCCACGCCGCCCGGCATGTTGGCGACGCAATAATGGATCACGCCGTCGACCGAATAGGTCGGTTCGGCAAAGGTCGTCGGGCGTGACGTCTCGGCGCAACCGCCCTGGTCGATGGCGACATCGACGATCACCGAGCCCGCCCGCATCGCGCCGACGATGTCGCGGGTGATGAGCTTGGGCGCGGCATGGCCGGGGATGAGGATGCCGCCGATCACCAGATCGGCCCCGGTGCAATATTCCTCGATGGCGCCGGCAGTCGAGTAGATGGTCTTGAGCGAGGTGCCGAAGCGGCCGACCAACTCCTCCATCCGCTCGACATTCTTTTCGATGATGACGACGTCGGCGCCCATGCCGAGTGCCATCGAGGCGGCATTGGTGCCGACCACGCCGCCGCCGATGATGACCACGCTCGCCGGGGCAACGCCGGGCACGCCGCCGAGGAGCACGCCGCGACCCCCTTGCGACTTCTCCAGGCAGTGGGCGCCGGCCTGGATCGACATCCGGCCGGCCACTTGCGACATCGGCGCCAGCAGCGGCAGCCCGCCGCGCGGGCCGGTGACCGTCTCATAGGCGATGCACACCGCACCCGATGCGACGAGATCCTTGGTCTGTTCGGGATCGGGGGCGAGATGGAGATAGGTGTAGAGGATCTGGCCGGGGCGCAGCATCTTGCGCTCGTTGGCCTGGGGCTCCTTGACCTTCACGATCATGTCGGCCCGTTTGAAAATCTCCTGTGAGGTGTCGACGATCTCGGCACCCGCCGCGATATATTCCGCGTCGGCGGCGCCGATGCCGAGGCCGGCCTTGGCCTCGATCAGCACCCGATGGCCGTGGCGCACCGCCTCGCGGGCGCTCTGCGGCGTCATCCCGACGCGATATTCGTGATTCTTGATCTCCTTTGGCACGCCGATCAGCATGACAGTCATCTCCTTGGAAGGCGGCCCGCACCATACGTCAATCAACGCGGAAGATGGTTGCATAGATCGCCCGGTTGTGGCTGGCTGTCAGAATATGGTTCGAAGGAAGCCCGATTTCACGCAATGAAATCCGAAAATCTCGATGATATCGACCGTCGCATCCTGGCCGGCCTGCAGCGGGATGCCAGGCAGCCGATCGCCGAGCTGGCGGCGGCGGCCGGCCTGTCGCCCTCCGCCTGCCACCGCCGCATCAAGCTCCTCGAGGAGCGCGGCGTCATCGCCTCCTATGGCGCGACTCTCGACCGGGTGGCGCTCGGCTATTCGATCGAGTTCTTCGTCGAGCTGTCGCTGCTCAATCAGACGGAGGATGCGCTGTCGCGCTTCGAGCAGGCGGTGCTCCGGGTGCCGGAGATCCTCGAATGCCACCTGATGAGCGGGCAGGCGGACTATCTCCTGCGCATCGCCGCGCGCGATGCCCAGGACTATGAGCGTATCCACCGCACCCGGATCGCACGTCTGCCCGGCGTGTCCCGCATCATCTCGTCGCTCGCGCTCAGGACCATCAAAGGCTGGTCCGGCTATCCGGTGGGGTGAGGGGCATTTCCTGGTCGGCGCGATATTTGTTCCGCCTGAAGCTTGTGCAGAATCTTGCCCAGCTGTCCTAATCGCTCGTGCAGGAATTGCATGCCAGGGCGGTCGTTCTCGGACGGCGGACGAGAGTATCGGTCGAAATGCTTGACGATGGGCTCGAGCGCCCGCAACGCGCCCTCCCGACTGCGCGCCTCGAGCTGCACGCGGATGGTCGACTCCGCTTGCTCAGCCCATCGATCCGGAGCTTTCTTTAAAAACGCCCGATAGAGTTCGATGGCCATTCTATCTGGATCGGTTTGGCGTTGGGGCGGCAGTTCGGTATTGTCGAGTGCAATGAGCATGAGATTGATGAACCGGTTACCCTTGACTATCCGGGAACGCATCTCCTTATGCACGGTCCGCAGAATCTCTTCCGCATCGTTTTGCGGCGTTCTCGCATCGATTTGCGCGAGCGTTCGTCGCTTCAGATTGCTCTCTTCGGCACTGTTCTTGATTTCTCTTTCCTCGACAAGGTCGCCAAACCGGACGTGTCTAGGATGACCGCTGACCGAGCGCAAACGCTCCAACGGCGAGGCCTGAAGAGGCTTGCGGGCAGGCAGTTCCTGCGATGTCCGGGTTCCCTCGATCAATGCCTGCTTCAGGGCTTTGTTACGTCGCGGCTGTCGCTTCGCTGCCTCGCCACTCAACCGCGAAAGCTTGTCGCGCAAGTCCTCTGGCTGCGTCTTGTCCGTTTGCGTTTCGCGCCTGCGAAGATCGGCGACACGCCCACGTTTTCGCAAGGGTCCCCTCGTCGGCGCGGAGTTCGGTGCCGGCGCGGGTTCAGGCGGTGCGGCTGCATCCTGACTTGACCGCGAAAGCTTTTCCTGAGGCTTCTCTGTTTTTGTCTCGCGCTTGCGGAGGTCGGCGGCATGGGCTCGCCTTTGCAAGGGTCTCCTCGTCGGTCCGGCTTCCGGCGACGATGCGCTGGCGGTAATTGAGGCAGCGAGTTCGTGGATCTCTGCCGTCAATTGAGCCAGTCCAGCTTTGTCGATCTTCGGCCATTCGGCTTCTATGACGGTCTCCGGATGTGCGGTGTCCTCCTTGGCCGGGTCGCTCCAATCTTGGAATTTCTTGGCCCGCGTCGGATCGAAGGTGGGCCTGGGCTTGGGCTCAGGCTTCTGCATTCGCTTCATCGTTGCTGGTGTGGGCAGGTCCGCGAACTGCCTTTCCTGCTCCTTGAGCCTATCGGCGTCTGCCGCTTCCTTCGCTCCACGCACCAGAATTTCGGCTTGCTTCAACTCAACAGGAGTGAGCGTCACGGATTGCTCCAAAGGCTTCTTCTCGATGTCAGTCTTCTGCTTCGCGAGAGGCTGTTGCACGGCCTTGGGATCAAAGAAAGTCCCCTCCCTTTGGGGCTTGGGCTCCTCGCCAATGATTGCAGGCTGCAGATGTTCGAGAGCGGCTGGCGTTTCTTCAGGCTTTTTTCGCCCAACCCAATGCATTCCAGTCTGGCTCTCGATGCTCGTTTCGAGTTCCTGACGGCGCTCCTCCGACATGAGTTTTGGGAGGGTTGCTGCGGCGGGAGGCAAAGGCGGCGGCGGTGGCGATCCCGTAAACCAGTCAATAGTATTTGACAGACCCTCTTTCGCCGCTGCTACGAGTTCCGTTGCCTTCCTCTCAAGTGCCTCTCCAGCTTCCCCAGCCGCGTCCTTCACGGTGTTCACGAATTCAGTTGCGGCCTCCTTTGCTTGTGTTGCGATGCGATTGCGAACCTCCTCCAAGGTGTCTTGACTGATCTCGATAGGATTGGCCGTGGTCGGTATCGCGGGGAGTTCCGGCACGTGCTCGTCAACGGACTCCGACCTGGCTTTGAAGAATGGTCGCTCGAGTCCCTCGAGAAGCGGATCGGAGGGATCTGCCGGTCGGAAGCTCACCGGCGTTCGAGAAGGCTGCGGCACGGCGATGGTCGGCTTCTGCTTGTTCCAGGAAAAATGCGCGAAGAACTCGGCAACCGCGCGCCGGAATTCCGTGAAGTCCGGCACCCGGTCTGCCGCGCCCCGCCTGAATTGTTCGAAGCGCTGTTCAAGGGAGTGAAATGCATCGACAATGCGCTGCTGAGTGACGCGGAGGACGGCCATTGCTCTATCCTCAGCTGCGAATGACCATGAGGCTCGGATCGGTCGCCGGTGCCGGGGTGTGGTCCGTGGTGGGTAGCAGCTCGTCGGCCTCGCCCGACAGCCAGAAGGCAACATATTTGACAAATCCGAGGAGGCGCGCCTCAAACTGGCCGGGGTCGAGCGGCGTCACGTCGATGCGCTCGCAGATCAGCGCGCTTTTGTCGCGACGGTCCATGGCGATGCGGCCGAAGCCGGTGCCGGAGCCATGGTAATTGGCGGTGAGCAGCGTCTGCAGACGGTTGACATTTTCAAGGTCGGCGATGTCGAGCGGCGATGACAGCTCGATATGATTATCATCGATCTTGACCAGGTCGATCGAGATCTTGTCATCGAAAATCAGCTCGAGATGGCCATTGGCATTGAGCTCCAGCACAGGCAAGCCGGTCAGGTCGCGCAAGACGGCAATGGCGTGATTTACGTCCTTCATGGTCGGGTCCCCCGGTACAGCGGTCTGCGATTTGGCTCGCTAATCTATCAGCCGGCAGGAGCGGGGCCTGTACTGTTTGGCACAGCTGCGGAGGAATTTTTGTGATCTGCTGTGGCGCCCGGTCGCGCCATCGCCCAGCCGCCTCAGGCAGCGCGCACCGTTTCCTGGGTGATCACCTGAGCAAGGTGCCGGACCCCATCTTCGATCCGGCTCTCGTCGATCGAGGAGAAGCCGAGGCGGAATTCGGAGCACGGCAGCGACGGCCTTGCGTAATTGATCCGGCCTGGTTCGATGAAGACCGAGCGTTGGCGCGCCGCATGGGCAAGGTGCTCCGCGTCGAGCCCGTCCGGCCCCTTCACCCAAAAGCTGGTGCCGCCGAAGCTTGGAATGGTGGCGCAGCCCGGCAGATGGCGGTGAAGCGCATTCCCCAAGGTCGCCCAGCGGGCGCCATAGGTGCGGTGGAGCCGCCGGATCAGCGAGTCATGATGGCCGAGCGACAGGAATAGGGCAGCGGTGCGCTGGTTGTTGTTGGGTGTGTGGCGGATCATCAATCGGCGCAGCGCCCGCGCCTCCTTGATCAACGCTTTCGGGCCGACCATGAAACCGAGACGAAGCCCGGGGAACAGCGTCTTGGAAAGGCTTCCGACATAGATCACCCGGCCCTCCTCGTCGAGCGACTTGAGCGCCGGGCAGGGCTCGCCGACATAATTGGTCTCGAATTCGTAGTCGTCCTCGATGATCAGCAGGTCGCGGCGGGATGCCAGATCGAGGAGCTGAAGCCGGCGCTCGATCGGCATGGTTACGGTGGTCGGAAATTGATGGCTTGGCGTGGTAAAGACGACGGCGGAGCGCGACAGCCGCTCGCTGACCACGGCGCCGCCAGCGTCGATCGGCATGTACTCGATCTGAGCCTCGCGGAGCGCGAAGATGTTGCGGGCATCGGGAAAACCCGGCTCCTCCATTGCCACCGGTGTTCCCTTCTGGACAAGGAGCCGCGCCAGAAGATAGAGCGCGTTCTGGGCACCGAGGGTGATCAGGATCTCCTGCTCATGCGCCATGATGCCGCGACGCGGCAGGAGTCGCCGGCGGATCTGCTCGACCAGCAGCGCGTCGTCATGTTCCCAGGTATCGTTGGTCCAGGTGCCGAGCCAGCGCCGCCCGAGCGCCTGGCGGGCACAGTCGCGCCATTCGGCGATCGGGAAGAGATCGTGATCGACCTGGCCGTAAATGAAGGGATAGGCATAGTTCTGCCAATCGAGCGGCTTGGAGATGTTCTCCATGAGGGCAGGGCGGACGGTGAACCGATTTTCCCACGCCGGTCCGGATCGGCGCGGATCCGACAACGCGGCGGTCGTCCGGGCAGGCGACCGCTGGCAGCTGGTCACGCCATCCATCGCCTTGTCGGACACATAGTAGCCTGACCGTTCCCGGGCCACCAGGTAGCCGTCGTCGAGCAGCGCCTGATAGGCGATGACCACGGTATTGCGTGACACGCCCAGAACCTTGGCCATCCGCCGCGTCGAAGGCACCGGCTCGTCGCGCTCGAGCTGCCCGTCGAGAATGGCGGCGACCAGAGACTCCCGGATCTGCGTCTGCAGGCTCGAATGGTCGTGACGACGGATCTTGATAAGCCAGTCGCGCAACGGGGCAGTCTCCTTCGACCACCCATCTTAGAGGCGAACGTCGCCAGTGAAAACCCGTCGTCGGATTCCTTGCCTTTTGGCGCTCATCCTGTAGCTTCGGGCGCGATCCATGAGCCCGAGAGCGAACCCGCCATGTCGGAGCCGCAAGTCGATCTGTCCCCCAGGACCTGGGACAGGATCACCACGACGACCTGCTACATGTGCGCCTGTCGGTGCGGCATTAAGGTCTATCTCGAAAACGGCCGCGTCCGCTACATCGAGGGCAATCGCGATCACCCGGTGAACAAGGGCGTGCTGTGCGCCAAGGGCTCGGCCGGGATCATGCAGCACAATTCCCCGGCTCGGCTTTCCGAGCCGTTGATCCGGGTCGGCCCGCGCGGTGCTGGTGAGTTCCGCGCCATCGGCTGGAAGGAGGCGCTCACCACGGCGACGCAGTGGCTCGGCGACATCCGCTCGAGCGATCCGCGAAAGCTCGCCTTCTTCACCGGCCGCGATCAGAGCCAGGCCCTGACCGGATGGTGGGCCTCGCAATTCGGCACGCCGAACTATGCCGCTCATGGCGGCTTCTGCTCGGTGAACATGGCAGCGGCCGGCCTTTACACTTTTGGCGGCTCGTTCTGGGAATTCGGCGAGCCCGATTGGCGCTATGCCAAATATTTCCTGCTGTTCGGCGTCGCCGAGGACCATGCGTCGAATCCGATCAAGGCGGGGCTCGGTCGATTGAAGGCCCGTGGCGCCAAGATCGTTTCGATCAATCCCGTTCGCACCGGCTATTCCGCCATTGCCGATGAATGGATCGGCATTCGGCCGGGAACCGATGGGTTGCTGGTCGCAGCGCTGATCCATGAGCTGCTGAAGGCCGGTCAGGTCGATCTCGACTATCTCATTCGCTACACCAACGCGCCGTGGCTCGTGATCATGGATGAAGGCGCCGGCGATCATGGGCTCATTGCCCGCTTCGAGGGCGCTCCTCTGGTTCTCGACCGGCGCAGCGGCCGGCCCGGGCTCGCGGCGGACCCGCAGGTCAAGCCGGCGCTCGACGGCGAGGCTGAGCTGCCCGATGGCCGCCGGGCGGTGCCGGCCTTCCGCCTGCTGGTCGAGCGCTATCTGTCAGCCGACTTCAGCCCAGAGGCAGTTGCCCAGCGTTGCGGAATCGCGGCGCCGATCATCCGTCGGCTTGCTGCCGAGCTCGCCGATATTGCCTTTCGCCAGGCCATCGAGCTCGATGTGCCATGGCGCGACGTCCAGGGTCGGCGCCATCCCAGGATGATCGGCCGGCCGGTGGCGATGCATGCCATGCGCGGCATCTCGGCCCATTCGAACGGCTTCCACACCTGCCGGGCCATTCACGTCCTGCAACTCCTTCTCGGCAGCATCGATGTGCCGGGCGGCTACCGCTACAAACCACCTTTCCCCAAGCCCCCGCCGCCTTCCGTGAAGCCCGCCGGGAAACCGGACGAAATCGCGCCGCTGACACCGATGCCCGGGCCGCCGCTCGGCTTCGTCACCGAGCCTCGGGACCTGCTCGTCGATGAGGCCGGCCATCCCTGCCGCATCGACAAAGCCTATTCCTGGGAGGCACCCTTTGCCGCCCACGGGCTCATGCATATGGTGATCGGCAATGCGGCACGCGGCGATCCCTATCCGATCGACGTGCTGTTTCTCTATATGGCCAATATGAGCTGGAACTCGGCGATGAATGTTTCCAGCACGATCGCCGACCTCACTGCCAAACGCGCGGACGGCGAATACAAGATCCCGAAGATCATCTACGCCGACGCCTATTGCTCGGAGATGGTTGCCTATGCCGATCTCGTCCTGCCGGACACTACCTATCTCGAGCGCTGGGACTGCATATCGCTGCTCGACCGCCCGATCTCCGAAGCCGATGGTCCGGCCGACTCGATCCGCCATCCGGTGGTGGCGCCGGACCGCGATGTCCGGCCGTTTCAGGACGTGCTGCTCGATCTCGGTCACCGGCTTGGGCTCCCCGGCATGGTGACGCCGCAAGGCACTCCGCGCTACCCCGGCGGCTATGCCGACTACATGGTCAATCACGAGCGTGCCCCGGGGATCGGGCCGCTTGCCGGATTTCGAGGGCGCGACGGCTCGAAGGCCGGCAAGGGCGAGCCCAATCCCGAGCAGCTCGAGCGCTATATCGAGAATGGCTGCCATTGGTATCGCGAGCTCCCGGCGCATATGCGCTATTACCGCTTCGCCAATCGCGACTATCTCGACTGGTCGGTGCAGTTCGGTTTCAACGCCAAGGCGGATGCCATCGTCATGCAGCTCTATTGCGAAGCGCTGCAGAGGTTCCGCCTCGCGGCGCAGGGGCATGGCGATGTCCAGCCGCCGGCCGAGCACCGGGCCCGCATCGAACGCTATTTCGACCCCTTGCCGCTGTGGTATCCGCCTTTCGAGGAACAGGCGGTCGACATCGCTTCCTATCCGCTGCACGCGATCACCCAGCGGCCTATGGCGATGTACCATTCCTGGGGATCGCAGAATGCCTGGCTGAGGCAGATCATCGGGCGCAACTGGCTCTATATGTCCGCCGCCAAGGCTCGCGAGCTCGGTCTCGAGGACGGCGATTGGGTGCGCGTGCAAAGCAGTCACGGCGAGATCGTCGTACCGCTCAAGACGATGTCGGGTGTTAATCACGACACGGTGTGGACCTGGAATGCCATCGGCAAGCGCAGCGGTAGCTGGAACCTGGTGAAAGACGCACCGGAATCGCGGCAGGGCTTTCTCCTCAACCATCTCATTGCCGATCTCCTGCCGGAGCGCGGCGGCGGCTTTCGCTATGCCAATTGCGATCCGGTGACCGGTCAGGCCGCCTGGTACGATCTCCGGGTCAGGATCGAGAAGGTCGCACCGGAACGAGCAACGCTGCCGCAATTCGCGAGCCTCGATCTGCCGCCGGGCACCAAGCCGCGACCGACGGTTCTGGACGGTTGGCCATGACCACCCTTCCCGACACCACGGCGCCCGGGCAGGCCAAGCTCGGGCTGGTGATCGACCTCGACACCTGCGTCGGCTGCCAGGCCTGTGCGGTTGCCTGCAAGGAATGGAACACCCAGGGCTATCATGCGCCCCTCACCGACGAGGATCCCTATGGCGCCGATCCCATCGGGGTCTGGCTCAACCGTGTCCACGGTTATGAAAGCGGGGAGGGTCCAACGGCGCGCACCGTTCATTTTCCGCGTTCCTGTCTGCATTGCGAGAACGCGGCCTGCGTCACGGTGTGTCCAACCGGAGCATCCTACAAACGCGAGTCGGACGGCATCGTGCTGGTCAATCCCGACACTTGCATCGGCTGCAAGCTGTGCTCCTGGGCCTGCCCGTACGGGGCGCGCGAATATGATTACCGCGATGGCGTGATGAAGAAATGCACGCTCTGCATCGACCGCATCTACAATCAGCATCTGGAGCCGGAAGATCGCCAGCCGGCCTGCGTGCGGGCCTGTCCCACGGGTGCGCGTCACTTCGGCGATCTCGGCGACCGCGACAGCGCGGTGTCGCGCCTGGTGAGCGAGCGTGGCGGCTATGATCTCCTGCCGGAGCTCGGCTATCGGCCGGTCAACAAATACCTGCCGCCGCGATCCATGATCGAGGCGGCGCCGACAGAGCCGCCACCGGCTCTGGCGCCGATCGGACCGGGCGACGGTTCGCTGGTCGAGAACTTCTTCGCCTGGGTCGACCGGGTGCTCTAACCGCAATGCATCCTGCCTACTCCGTGATCATGTTCAGCACCCTGTCGGGAGCAGGCTACGGCCTCCTGGCGCTCGCGGCGCTGGCCGGTGCCTCGCATGGGCCGGCATCGAGCTTCGCCTTCGGTGCCCTGGTCATGACGATGGGCCTCGGCCTGGTTACGATCGGTCTACTCGCCTCGATGTTCCATCTCGGTCATCCCGAGCGAGCGTGGCGGGCGATATCGCAATGGCGGTCGTCATGGTTGTCGCGCGAGGGTGTCATGGCGCTCGTCACCTATGTCCCCGCCATGGTCTTCGGCTGGCTCTGGCTCGATCCCGCTTCGCCGCCGCTCGCCATCCGCATTGCCGGGCTGATGCTCGCCCTCATGTGCGCTCTGACCGTCGTCTGCACTGCGATGATCTATGCCGCACTCCCGACCATTCGCCAATGGCGGCAACCCCTGGTGCTGCCGGTCTACCTGGTGATGGCTGTTGCGACGGGCGCGGCGCTGCTCCTGGCAATTGCCACGCCCTATGGGCGCGGCGCCGCAGTCCTCGCCGGGATCGCCGTGCTCGCCCTGCTTGCCGCAGCGGCGCTGAAGCTGTGGTATTGGCACGCCATCGACAACCAGCCACGAGACCTGACGATCGGTATGGCGACGGGGCTGCCAGAACCGGTGCGGCAATGGGAACAGGCTCATACTGCGCGCAATTTCGTGATGCAGGAGATGGGCTACCATGTCGGGCGCCGCCACGCCCGGCGGCTGCGACGGATCGTGGTCGTTCTGCTCGGTTGCGCGGCAATTCTTGCGTTACCCGCCTTGATTCTCGGCGGAGGAATCGGTGCCGCAGTCGCAGCGGTGCTGTCGGCGGTGGCAACCCTCGCCGGCACCCTGATCGAGCGCTGGCTGTTCTTCGCCGAGGCCGAGCATGTGTCGAGCCTTTATTATGGATCGGCTCGGGTTTGAGTGGAACCCGCTCCCGCCGCAGCGCGTTCAGATTCTTCAGCTGCAGTTGCGCCCCTTTCCGCTCCCGCTTGGGTAGCAACTGTCGAGGAGGGAGATGGGCTTTCCTGCGTTCACGCCGGCGCAGTTTTCGTTGCGCAAAAGGTGGCCGTCGCGACGTCTCGGCCTGATCGTGTTGGCATTGGCGGCCAGCCTGCCGGTGGTGCTGTTCGCGACCGCGATCGTCGTTTTCCTCGCGACGATCCAGGAGGAAGTGCTCGAGCGGTCCATCGTCGAGGTGGCGCGCACGGCGAGCGCCACTGCGGATCTCGTCCTGACCGATCGGGCCGGCGAGCTCAGGGCGGCGAGCGTCGGCGGCGGCGCGCGCTTCCTGCCGGCGCGTTCGGGCTGGATCGGCGCCGCTGTTCCCGCCGGAACGGGATGGCGCGAGCTCGGGCCGAACGATATCGGGCCGCTCCTGACCGGTCTCGAATTCGGCAACGAGCCGGTCGGCGACAGCGCGTCCTACACGGTGGCCAGTGATCAGGCGAGGGGTCCGGTTCTGATCATTCGCCTTGCCGGCGGACCGCCCGGCGCGCCGCCCGTTTACGGGGCGCTTGACCTGAGGCAGGTGCCGTTGCTGGTCGGCGTTGAAATTCCAACCTTGTGGACGGTCTCGGTCATCGATCCGGAGCAGCGGATCGTAGCCCGCTCACCCGATCCCGGTCAGTTCCTTGGAAAGACGGCGCAACGCTCTATCGCCAACCGGCTCGAGAGCGTCGGCGGCGGCTTGTTCGGTGCGCTGGATGGCGACGGAGCGCCGGTGTCGGCAGCCGCGGTGCGCTCGCCGCGCAGTGGCATGACCGCCCTCGTCGAGGTTCCCGAGCGGATCGCTGCGGCGGCAGTGAGGGAAAAGGTTTACGCCATCGGCACCGGTGGAATCGCCGCTGCCATTCTCGCCGGCGGGCTCCTATGGCTCTTGATCAGCAATATTCACAGCCGCCAGGAGGCGGAGCGCCAGACGCTGCGGGCTAACGCGGCCCGCGAGATGGAGCAGCGCCTTTCCTACATCGCTGCCGATTTCCC